>Ga0160461_1000104_pt1 | contig 107219 bp, 97 predicted proteins | sample HID1975I_E6MG_FD_108266 | JGI IMG/M metagenome (GOLD analysis project Ga0160461, IMG submission 108266) | Enriched soil microbial communities from UW Madison campus, WI, USA - HID1975I_E6 MG | ecosystem: Environmental > Terrestrial > Soil > Unclassified | place: USA: Madison, Wisconsin...
ACGCGCCTTGCACCGTCCCCTCCGGGGTAGGCGCGAGTGGGCCATGGATGGCCCACGTTCGGTGCCTGAGTACAGGACGTACGACGAAACCGACGCGCCTACCCCGGAGGGGTCGGGGCCCGTAACGTAAGGCGACAGCAGCTACCGCTCGGTGCAGGCTTTTAGCGGGAAACCCGCCAGCAGCGGAGATGCACAGATAGCAGGCGGGAATGAAGCACTCACACAGTCAAGTTGTCAGGATGAACTAGACGTCCAGCCCGATCGGGCAACTCACACCCGTTCCCCCAATCCCGCAATAGCCGTTCGGATTCTTCGCCAGATACTGCTGGTGATAGTCCTCGGCATAGTAGAACGGCGGCGCCGGGTACACGATCTCCGTGGTGATCTCGCCATAGCCGCTGGCACGCAACTGCTGCGCATAAGCCTCGCCGCTGGCCAGTGCGGCTTCGTACTGCGCCTGTGTATGACAGTAGATCGCGGAGCGGTACTGGGTGCCGGTGTCGTTGCCCTGGCGCATGCCCTGGGTCGGATCGTGGTTCTCCCAGAAGGTGCGCAACACCTGGTCCAGCGACACCTTCGCCGGGTCAAACACCACCCGCACCACCTCCGTGTGGCCGGTCATGCCCGAACAGGTTTCTTCATAGGTCGGATTCGGGGTTTCACCGCCCTGGTAGCCCACCGCCGTGGTCACCACGCCCGGCAATTGCCAAAACTTGCGCTCGGCGCCCCAGAAACACCCCATGCCCACGTCCAGCACCTCCAGCCCGGCAAAGTCGCCCTGCAATGGCTGGCCGTTCACAAAGTGGACGTTGTGCAGCGGCAACGCGGTCGGGCGGCCCGGCAGGGCTTCGCCTTCGCGCGGCAGGCGCTGCTTGAAGGCGCCAATGCCGAGTTTGATCGCAGATGAGATACCAAGCATGGGGAACTCCTCAGGCCGGCAGGAAGCCGGGGTCTTCGTCGTCCGCCGATATGGGGCCGGCGGTGGGGCCGGCCAAGTCCAGCCCGGCCACGATATCCAACGCCTGCGGCAACGCCAGGTCCGGCACGCATACCCGCAACACCCCGAACAGCGGCAGCTCGCCGCCCGCCCCCAGCAACGATTCCCCGAACACGAAGGCCGGAATCCCGGCGTCCTCCAGGGCGTGCTTGACCAGGTGGGCGTCGAACAGGTTGTCGGCGCGGTAGGCGAGCTGCATGGGCGGGCTCCGGCAAGGGAATGGACAAGAACGCCCCCAGCATAAGCCCGATGCCGCCCAGCCCGGTGCAAGGCCTTGTTAAACTGGGTGTCTTCCCGATTTCCTGCCCGGCATGTCCATCTCCCCCGATTCCGCAGCTCCCGCCTCCGAGTCCGCCGCGCCCGAAAAGCGCGACTTCATCCGCCAGATCGTCCGCGAGGACCTGGCCAGCGGCAAGCATCAGGCGATCCGCACGCGCTTCCCGCCCGAGCCCAATGGCTATCTGCACATCGGCCACGCCAAGGCGATCTGCCTGGACTTCGGCATCGCCGCCGAGTTCGGCGGGCTGTGCAACCTGCGCTTCGATGACACCAATCCGGCCAAGGAAGATCCCGAGTTCGTGCAGGCCATCCAGGATGACGTGCGGTGGCTCGGCTTCGAGTGGGCTTCGCTGCGCCATGCGTCGGATTACTTCGAGGTGTATTACCGCGCGGCACAGAAACTGATCCGCGACGGCAAGGCGTTCGTCTGCGATCTGTCCGCCGAACAGGTGCGCGCGTATCGCGGCACCTTGACCGAGCCGGGCCGCAATTCGCCGTTCCGCGATCGCAGCGTCGAGGAAAACCTGGACCTGTTCGCGCGCATGCGCGCTGGCGAGTTCCCCGATGGGGCGCGTACCGTGCGCGCCAAGATCGACATGGCCAGCGGCAACATCAATCTGCGTGATCCGGCGCTGTACCGCATCAAGCACGTCGAGCACCAGAACACCGGTGCGCAGTGGCCGATCTACCCGATGTACGACTTCGCCCATTCGCTGGGCGATGCGGTCGAAGGCATCACCCATTCGCTGTGCACGCTGGAATTCGAAGACCATCGCCCGCTGTATGACTGGTGCGTGGACAACGTCGATCTGGCCGGTGATCCGTCGTTGCTGGCATCGATGGCGGAAAAGGGCTATCCGCAAGAAGCGGCCAAGCCGCGGCAGATCGAGTTCTCCCGCTTGAACATCAATTACACGGTGATGAGCAAGCGCAAGCTGACCCAGCTGGTGGCCGAGCAGCTCGTCGATGGCTGGGATGATCCGCGCATGTACACCCTGCAGGGCCTGCGCCGCCGCGGCTACACGCCGGCCGCGCTGCGGCTGCTGGTGGATCGCGTGGGCATCAGCAAACAGAATTCGGTGATCGATTTCTCGGTGCTCGAAGGCTGCTTGCGCGAGGATCTGGATGCGAATGCGCCGCGGCGCATGGCGGTGATCGATCCGCTCAAGTTCGTGCTGACCAACGTGGATGAAAGCCACGAAGAGTCGCTGTCGTTCTCCAACCACCCGAAGGATGAGTCGTTCGGCGTGCGCGAGGTGCCTTTCTCGCGCGAGTTGTGGATCGAGCGCGAGGATTTCGCCGAGGTGCCGCCGAAGGGCTGGAAGCGTCTGGTCCCGGGCGGTGAAGTACGCCTGCGCGGCGCCGGTATCGCCCGCGTCGACGAGGTGGTGAAGAACGAGGCCGGCGAGATCGTCGAGCTGCGCGGCTGGCTGGACCCGGAATCACGCCCGGGCATGGAAGGTGCCAATCGCAAGGTCAAGGGCACGATCCATTGGGTCAGCGCGCGTCATGCGGTGGCCGCGGAGATTCGCCTGTATGACCGCCTGTTCTCGGTAGAGAACCCGGATGACGAATCCGAAGGCAAGACCTATCGCGACCACCTGAATCCGGCCTCCAAGCGCAGCGTGCAGGGCTGGCTGGAGCCGGCGGCCGCATTGGCGGCGCCGGAGGAGTCTTTCCAGTTCGAACGCACTGGTTACTTCGTCGCTGATCGGCGCGACCACACGACGGCCGCACCGGTGTTCAACCGCAGCGTCACGCTGCGTGATGCGTGGGGCGCGGCCAAGGGCGAGTAATCGTTCTCGACGCAAGCTCGGCGCCAGCTGCACGGCAGCTGGCGCCCACGTGCGAGTCGAGCACGATTCGCGTCGCCGGATGCACCCGCGGGAAGCGATCGTGCTGTCGACACCAGTGCGCGGCCGGATCGGAAAGCCATCCAATCATTTCCAGCATCCGGTCGTGATGGCGAAGCAGATCCCAGTTGAGGATGGGTTCGTGATGCGCAATGCGATTGCGCAGTAGCCGGATCTGCGTCAATGGGCCGGAGAAACTTTTGCGCTTCAAGCCTCGCGGCGCATCGACACCGGCGATCTTGTGTAGCACCTGCTGCCACAGCGCCTCGTAGTCCTTGTTTAACATCGTGGTCCAGAAGCTGAAGGTGAGGCTGGATACCACGCCACCGGCTGTGACCGGCTTCCCCTCTTTCTGCAGCCCCGCCACGGCCTTGATGACCTGGTCGTGTTGGTAAGGGCCGATCACGATGCCGGATGACGCGTTGAACCAGGTGTCGCGCCGATCGTCGGCAAGCACCGAATGGGTGCGGTTGCGCAGCACCACTTCCAGGGTTTGCAACGGGGTGTAGAGCGCTTCGGAGATGCGCGTGTTCAGGGCGTACAGCTCCAGCGCGGCATCGCGGTCGTTTCCCGCCCAGGCGAGATAGCGACCAAAGCGCTCAAGCGAAAGCGCGTTTTCGAAATTTCCAAGATTTCCCTGAGTCATTGCTTTATCCATTCCATTTTGAGGTTGCCCATCGCTTCCGGCTCCGGTAACTTCGCGTTCGTACACCCCGGTACCGTCTCTGCCCCAAAGGCACGCGGCCGGGGTATTTTTTTTGGGGCTCTCGGTCCCCACCCACAGCGTGAGCGCCGAGGCGCCGAGGCGCGACAGAACCTCTGCTCATCCATCGGTCGGTGGAAGACCCCAAGATGTGCGGGGCTTCTGCCCGCCTGCGTGCCTCCATGCATCCCTGCGCCAGCGTTACCCGAAGATCCAGCAGCCCGGGCCAAGCATTGCGCCGCCGGCCGCGGCATGCTGTGCGAATGCGCGATACCGCCCCTGGCCGCCCCAACCACCCGCTCGCTGCCGGCATCGGCAGTGGCGTGCTCGCGGGCGCGTTGTGGGGCCTGGTGTTCCTGGCACCGCAACTGCTGCGGGATTTCACGCCACTGCAGATGTCGGTGTCGCGCTATCTCGCTTATGGGCTGATCGCCGCGGTGGTGCTGGCGCCACGCTGGCGTCGCGCGGTGGCACCCATGCGCGCTGCGGATTGGTGGACGCTGGCCAGGCTCAGCGTGCTCGGCAACCTGCTCTATTACGTATTGCTCGGCGCGGCCGTGCAGTGGGCCGGCGGCGCGGCCGCGGCCTTGATCATCGGCTTGCTGCCGGTCTCGGTGACGCTGGTCGGTACCCGCACGGCGGGCGCGCTGCGCCTGTCGGCGCTGGCCTGGCCGTTGGGCTTGTGCGTGCTCGGCGTAGGCCTGGTTGGCGCGCAGGCATTGTCCAGTGGGCACCACGACGGCCGCGACCTCGGCACCCGTATCGCCGGGCTGGCTTGTGCGTTCGGCGCGCTGGTGTCGTGGACCGCGTATTCGGTCGGCAATGCGCGCTGGTTGTCGCGCCGGCCGGAAATCTCCAGCCAGGACGGCTCGCTGTTGACCGGCGTGGTCACCGGCACCCTGGCCCTGCTCGGCGCGGCGCCAGCCTTCCTCGGCGGCACTGCGCACGCGCCCACGGACTGGTGGCGCTTCTGGGGCATCGCCGCGTTCATCGCCCTGTTTGCTTCGGTCATCGGCAACGCGCTGTGGAACCGCAGCAGCCGCCTGCTGCCATTGACCCTGGTCGGGCAAATGATCGTGTTCGAGACCGTCTTCGCCCTGCTTTACGGTTTCCTCTGGGAACAACGCTGGCCCAGCCTGCTGGAAAGCCTATCCATCGCCTGCCTGCTCGCCGGCGTGTATGGCTGCACGGCGGCGCACCGCGAGCGGCGGCGGCCCGCGGCGTAACGGGCACTTTGCGCCGGCGGCGCTACCATCGCTGTCCACACGGCCGCCCGGATCCTACCATGCGCCTGTTCGTTCCCCTGATCGCCTTGTGCCTGCTCGCCGGATGCACCGCAGCCCCCGCGCAGACCGTCGCCCCGCCCATGCCCGCCGCAAAACCGGCGGCAAAGGCCGCCGCCAATCACCGCGCGCCGGCACCGCAACTCGACCTGCGCTGCCATACCGATGACGACTGCACGGTCAAGAACGTCGGCAACTGCTGCGGCGCCTTTCCCGCTTGCGTCAACGTCGACAGCCCCACCGATCCGGCCGCAGTCATGGCCCAGTGCCAGGCCAGCGGGCGGATGAGCGTCTGCGGCTTTCCCGCCATCAGCGCCTGCCAGTGCGTCAGCGGCCAGTGCAGCGCAAAACCGGCCAGTGCCGATACACTGCGCCGCCCCATCGATTCCCCGGAACCCATCCGCTGATGCTGTACGCGCAAGTCCACCTCACCCTGCCCGCCTGGGTCCACGAGCACGTCGACCTCAGCGAGCGCTATCCGGGCGATGAAATGAAGGTCGCGCTGGCGATCGAATTGTCGCGGCTGAACGTCGAAGCGCGCAGCGGCGGTCCGTTCGGCGCGGCGGTATTCGGCCCGGACGACCGCGTCATCGCGGTCGGGGTCAATCGCGTGGTGCCGCACAGCACATCGCTCGCCCACGCCGAGAACATGGCCTACATGCTGGCGCAGCAGCGCCTGCAGACGCCGCGCCTCAACGATGCGATCAAGCCGGTAACCCTGGCCACGTCGTCGCAGCCGTGCTGCCAGTGTTATGGCGCCACGGTGTGGGCCGGCATCGACCGCCTGCTGATCGGGGCGCGCGCCGAAGACGTGATGGAACTGACCGCGTTCGACGAAGGCCCGCTGCCGGCGGACTGGGTCGGGGAACTCAATCGCCGCGGCATCGAGGTCGTACGCGACCTGCATCGCGATGACGCCCGCGCCGTACTGCGTGCCTATGGGGAAAGCGGTGGCGATCATTACTGAGGCATGCCGTTGAACGGATTGCTCTGCTATTGCCGCCCCGGCTTCGAGCCGGAACTGGCCGCCGAACTGGCAGACCGCGCCGCCCATGCCGGCGTGCACGGTTATGCGCGCACGCAGCGCAATGAGGCGCACGTGCTGTTCGTGTGCGAGGAGCCCGCCCGACTGTCGGCGCAGCTGCCATGGCGCTCGTTGATCTTCGCCCGGCAGAAGCTGGTGCTGCTGGCCGAACTGCGCGGCATCGATCCGCGCGACCGCATCACGCCGGTGCTGGCTGCATTGGCCGCGCTGCCGGCGGCGCAGCAGGTGCGCTATGGCGATCTGTGGACCGAGCACCCGGATTCGGACGCGGCCAAGCCGCTCGCCGGCCTGGCACGCAGCTTCGGCAATGCGCTGCGCCCGGCCTTGCGCAAGGCCGGCCTGCTCACCGACAAACCGCAGCCGCGCTTGCCGCGACTGCACCTGTGTTTCCTTGATGGCGACCACGTGCTGCTGGCCCAGGCCGACCCGGCCGACAGCGCGCCGTGGCCGCTGGGCATCCCGCGCCTGAAGCTGCTGCCCGATGCGCCCTCGCGCTCGGCGCTGAAGTTGGAAGAGGCGTTGATGACCCTGATGACGCCTGAAGAACACGAGCGCCTGCTCAAGCCGGGCATGCGCGCGGCGGACCTGGGCGCGGCGCCCGGGGGCTGGACCTGGGTGCTCACGCGCGAGCACCTGCATGTCATCAGCGTCGATAACGGCCCGCTGCGCGAGCACGTACTGGACACGGGTCTGGTCGACCATCTGCGCGCGGACGGCTTCCACTGGCGGCCGGAGAAGTCGCTGGACTGGATGGTCTGCGACATGGTCGAGCAGCCGCGCCGGGTCGCCGAGCGCATGGCCGAATGGTTCCGCGAAGGCTGGTGCAAACATGCGATCTTCAATCTCAAGCTGCCGATGAAGAAGCGCTGGGACGAAACCCGCCTGTGCCTGGACCTGTTCCAGGACCAGGCCGGCCGCCCCCTGTTGCTACGGGCCAAGCAGCTGTATCACGATCGCGAAGAGATCACCGTGTTCGCCAGCCCCGGCTGACCGATGGCGGCCACGTTTCCCTTTATTGAAAGGATTTCCATGCGTCCGATTCGTCTGCTGTCCGCCTGCCTGCTGCTCGGGCTTGCTGCACCTGCACTGGCCGACCAGGCCCCGAAGTCCTACCAGGCGTGGGACTACGTCGGCGACGGCGTGTTCACCTCGGATATCGAGGGGCCGGCAGTGGGGCCGGATGGCGCGCTGTACGTGGTCAATTTCGGCCGCAACGGCACCATCGGCCGGGTCACCCCGGAGGCCGGGCATGGCCTGGCCAAGCTGTTCGTGGTGCTGCCGCAGGGCAGCGTCGCCAATGGCATCCGCTTCGCCGAAGACGACACCATGCGTGTGGCCGACAAGGCCGGCAAGCAGCTGCTGAAGATCGATCCGGTCACCGGCGCGATCACCATCCTGGCCCGCCTGCCGCAGTCCACCGGCCCCAATGACCTGGCGCTGGCGCCGGATGGCAGCGTGTTCCTGAGCGATCCGGACTGGGACAACGTCACCAACGGCCGCCTGTGGCAGGTCAGCGCCGATGGCCGCGTGCAGAAGCTCGAAGAGGGCATGGGCACGACCAACGGCATCGAGGTCAGCCCGGACGGCAAGCACCTGTATCTCAACGAAAGCATCCAGCGCACGGTGTGGGTCTATGACCTGGTCGACGGCAAGCCGCAGAACAAGCGCGTGCTGCATACCTTCGACGATTACGGCCTGGACGGCATGCGCTGCGACCCGGCCGGCAATCTCTACGTCGCCCGCTATGACGCCGGCCAGATCGCCGTGCTGTCGCCGGAAGGCAAACTGCTGCGCGTCGTGCAACTGAAGGGCAAGAAGCCGAGCAACGTCACCTTCGACGGCGCCCAGGTCTTCGTCACCCTTCAGGACCGCGGCGCGATAGAGACCTTCTATACCGATCCACCGGGCCTGCCCGTACTCCCGGCCCTGCCGCCAATGCCGGCCGCGCCGGCGCGCTGAACGACTCAGCCGCCAGCGTGGCCGCCTGCGATGGCGGTCACGCCGGGTCTCATTCCACGCAACGGTCAAGCGCCATGCTGGCGTCCTGATGAAGGGGTGTGCCATGCAGACGATCCAACTCCACGACGCGGCCGGGTTCGGCGAAGAATTCCTGCGGCTCACCCTGCTGCAGGGTTTCCAGTCGCTGACCAAGCGCGACCTTGAACTGCTGATCTTCGTGCTGCTGGAGCGCGACGGGGCGATCGCCCGCGCCGACAGCAATGCGGCGGTGGCGATGAAATTGCGGGTCACCACGGCAAAGGTGAAGTCACTGCGCCGCGACGGTTATGCGCGCTGGCGGGCGCTGGTGCCGGAGGACACGGACGCGGCGTTGCGCCGGATCGTCGCCACGGCCTTGTCGGAAGCCAACATCGAGGCCGGCGCGAAACACGTCAGCGAGCGCAGTCGCAAGGAAGGCTTCATCGCCGTGCGCATCGAGCATCCGGATGACGCGCAGCAGTTCGAACAGGCGATCCTCGAGGTGGGCGCGTTGCCGGTCTACGAGCGCAATCGCGAAGTGGTGGCCGTGCGCTTCGACACGCTGCTGAAGATCGCCGAGCGCTGGGGCTACCTGCAGGCGGAGCCGGAGGCGGTGCTGAAAAAACTGCAGCACCTCGCGCCGGCCAGCGAGGAACTTGCGGACCTGCTGAAGAAGGACATCAGCAAGTTGCGCTGGGAAGACGTGCGCCGCGCGCTCAACGGACTAGGCGCCAAGGCAGTCGCCGATGGCGCCGGCAGCGGCCTGAAGGCGCTGCTGCGCCTGGTCTTCCCCTTCGCCTGAGCCCCCCATCCCTTCTCCCTCCGGGAGAAGGTGCCCCGAAGGGGCGGATGAGGGCAGCGCAGCGGATGAGGAAAAAGATCACACCGTGACCTTCTTCCCCCCCGCACGCGCCGAAGCAAAAATCGCGTCCATCACCCGCATATCGGCGAGCCCTTCCTCTCCCGGCGCGCGCAGCGGCGTGCCCTGGATCAGCGCCAGCGCATCTTCATCCATCTGCAAGGCCTGCTGGTGCTGCACCTTGGCATCGAGCACCTTGCCATCGCTGGTGCGGCCCTTGATCCCGTCATAGCTCTGGAAAGGTGACAGCTCGTACCAGCCACGCTCGCAGTCCACGTGCAGCTGGTTCATGTTGATGCCGAAGCTGGTCGCGCAATCGGCGACGATCCCGCCCGGGAATTCCAGGGTAAACCGCGTGGTCTCATCGACGCGATCGAACAGCTGCGGCCGACGCGTTTCGTGCCGCGCCTGTGTCACCGCCAGCGGCTCCAGCCCCGTCGCATAGCGCGCGCCATTGAGCGAGTACACGCCCATGTCATACATCGCCCCACCGCCGCGCGCCGGATCCAGGCGCCAGTTGTCGGGCGAGGCACCATCGAAGGCATTGAATCCGGCCTCGGCGCGCACGCGGCGGATCGCGCCGTACGGCTTCTCGTCCACCCAGGAAATGATGCGACGCGTGTTCGGCTCGTGCTGCATGCGGTAGCCGATCGCCAGCTTGACCTTGTTGCGCGCGCAGGCGTCGATCATCCGTTGCGCCTCGCCGGCGTTCATCGCCATCGGCTTCTCGCACCACACATGCTTGCCCGCTTCAGCCGCGGCGATGGTGTACTTCGCGTGCAGGCTGTTAGGCAGCACCACGTAGACCACGTCGATGTCCGGGTTGTCGGCGATGCTGGCGAAATTGTCGTAGCTGTAGACGTTGCGATCGGGCAGTTGGTACTTCGCCTGCCAGGCCTGCGCCTTGGCCGGGGTGCCGGTGACCACGCCGGCCAGGCGGCAGTGACGGGTGAGTTGCAGTGCGGGCGCCAGCCGACCTTCGCTGTACCCCCCCAGGCCCACCAGCGCCACACCGAGCGGCTTGCGTGCCGGCGTGGCTGCCTGCGCGCGCAGCGGCCAGGCGGCTGCGGCCATGGCGCCCAAGGCGCCCTTCAATACCTGCCTGCGTGACCAATCATTGCCGTGCATCGCGTTGTTCTCCTTGTGGGAAGCACGGCCAATGGCCGCGTCGTCGTCAGCGGGGGCCAATACCGGCGGCATGCCGCCACAGCAGGTCAACCAGCGGTGGCAGGCGTCCGGCAGCACCCAGTGCCAGGCCGCGCGCCAGGGTCAGGTGCATCTCGTCATTGGAGAACACCTGGTTGATCGCGTCGAAGCCATAGGCGGCCACCGTGTTTTCGCTGCGCCGGGTGCGTGCCCAGCGCCGCAGGCGGTGCGGGGCGGCAAAATCGGCGCGGCGCTGGCGGGCATCGAGCACCATCGCCTGCAGGGCGGCGACATCGCGCAGGCCCAGGTTCACGCCCTGCCCGGCCAGCGGGTGCACCACATGCGCGGCGTCGCCCAAGGCCACGACCCGCCCGGACACGTAGTGGCCCACCAACTGCCGGCGCAGAGGGAATGCAGCGCGCGGCGAGGCCAGTTTGACCGCGCCCAGGCGCCCGGCGAAGGCGTTGGTGAGCTCGCGTTCGAACGTGGCTTCGTCCACGTCGAGCAGGCGCTCGGCTTGCGCATCGGGCAATGTCCAGACGATCGAGCTGCGGCCCTCGGTAAACGGCAGGAACGCCAGTGGGCCGGTTACCAGGAAGCGCTGCCAGGCCGTGTCCTGGTGCGGCTCGGCGGTGTGCACGTAGCCCACCAGTCCGCGTTGGCCATAGTCCTGGCGACTGACCTGCATCCCGGCCAACGTGCGCAGCGTGGATTCCGCGCCATCGGCGGCGATGGCCAGGGCAGCGTCGACCCGCGTGCCATCGTCCAGGCGCAGGCGCACCCCCCGCTCGTCCTGCTCCAGCTCGGTCAATCGGGCCGGGCAATGCAATTCGACGCCCGCGCCGGGCAAGGCGGCCCACAAGCGGTCCACCAGCAAGTCGTTCTCGACGATCCAGCCCAGTTGTTCGCGGCCAAACGCATCCGCGTCGAAAGCCAGCTCGCCGCCGCCAGCGGCATCCCACACCCGCATGCGTCGATACGGCTGCGCGCGCGCGGCGCGGATCTGCGGCCACACGCCAAGACGATCGAGCAGCGCGGCGTTGTCGGCGGCAAACGCATAGACGCGCAAGTCTGCCCGCGTCGGCTGCCACTGGGGCGCCCCGCGACCTTCGATCAGCGCGACGGACAACCCGGCCTCGGCCAGCGCCAGCGCGCACGCCGCCCCGACCACGCCACCGCCGGTGACCGCCACATCCACGCCTGCGCGACGGCTCATGCGCTGCTCCGGCACAGTTGCGGCACTTCGCCACGGAATCCCATGGCGCCGCCGACCAGCATCGACTGCAAGGGCGAATGTCGCGCCGCGGCCAGCAGGCCGAGGCTGCGCAGCGGCCGCAGCAGGGGTGAGGCCTGCGCGGTAATCCGCGCCAGGCCGCTGGAGAAACCGATGGTCTGCTCACGATCCGGCTGGCGTCGCGCCACGTAGGCCGACAACAGATCGGCCGCACCGGGATCTTCGCGCCCGGCCTCGATAAGTTCGGCCAAGGTCAGCGCGTCGCGCAGCCCCAGGTTGAAGCCCTGCGCGCCCAGCGGGTGAATGGTCTGCGCGGCATTGCCCAACAGCACCACGCGCTCGGCCACCAGCTGCTGCGCCAGCACCTGCACGATCGGATAGGCGCTGCGCTCGCCACTGGAGAGCAGACGCCCGGCCCGCCAACCCGCTGCGTCCTGCAGGCGCGCCAGCCAGGCCGCGTCGTCGAGTGCGGCCACCGCTTCGGCCTCCTGCCGGGTCACGCCGTGGACGACGCCGTAATGGCGGTCGGCCCGCGGCAGCAATGCAGTGGGGCCGGTGTCGTGCAGGCGCTCATAGGCAGTGCCATCTGGCGCACGTTGCGCGCGCACCCGGGCGACGAACAGGGTCTGCAGGTAATCGTGTTCGTCGGTGCCGATGTGCAGCAATTCGCGCACCGCGCTGCGGGTGCCGTCGGCGCCCACCAGCAAGCGTGCATGCAGCAGGGTTTCGCCGTCGCCAGTCGCGATCCGCGCCGGGCGCAGGCCAGCGTGCACCGGCCCGGTGCCAATGAAGCGCGCCGGGCGGTAACGCGTCACGCGCGTGGCCTGGGCCAGGCGCTGCTCCAGCGCCTCGCCGAAATCGCGCGCCACCACCACCTGGCCGAAGCTATCGCGGCCATAGTCGCTGGCGGCCAGCAACACGCGGCCAAAATCGCCGGCCCGGCTGACATGGATGCGGCGGATCGGCCCGCCAGGCTGGCGCAGTTGGGCCATGACGCCGAGTGCAGTCAGGGCGTTGACCGTGGCTGTGGCGAAACTGAGATTGCGCTGGTCGAAGACCGCCGGCAGCGTGCCGGGCGCGGTGGCCTCGACCAGGCCCACGTCCAGCCCGATGCGGTCAAGGGCGATCGCCAGGCTGGCGCCGACCAGGCCACCACCGACGATCACGACGTCATGTATCTGGGTCATGCGGTGCATGATAGGGCGCGCTGCCGCGCCCGGCGACCCGCACGGCAAAGCCGGTAGAATCTCCTTAGTTCTCCTTGCCGCCCGGAACCGCCATGAACGACCGCAGCCAGCGTGCCTTCGTCCTGCTCCTGCTTGCGCTGTTGATGACCGCCACGCGCATCAATCATTTCGCGCCGTTGCCGGATGCCTCCTGGGCCGTATTCTTCCTCGGCGGCTTCTACCTGCGCGCCTGGACCCGCTTCGCCTTCCCCGCGCTGATGGCGCTGGCGGTGGTGATCGACTGGCTGGTGATCAGCGCCCAGGGCATCGCCTTCTGGCAGCACTACTGCGTATCGCCCGGCTATATGGCCCTGGTGCCGGCCTATCTGGTGCTGTGGACCGGCGGTGCCTGGCTGCAGGGCCGCCCGCCGCGCGCGGCGTGGCAGATGCTGGCGCGCGGCGCCGCCGTGCTGGTGCTGTCGGTGGCGCTGTGCCATCTCATCGCGCAGGGCGCCTTCTACTGGGCCAGCCGCAGCGTGGCCGAGCCGAGCATCGGCGGTTGGCTGCAGAACTACGCGGACTGGTTCGGCCCCTACCTGCGCACTGCGGTCATCTACACCGCATTGGCCGTAGTGCTGCACGCCGCCGTGCGCGCGGTGTCGCGCCTGGGCACCCCGCGCGTTTCGGCGCACTGAGGCAAGCGGCGCATGGGCCACCGCCTGTCGAAGATCTATACCCGCACCGGTGACGATGGCAGCACCGGGCTGGGCGATGGCAGCCGCACCGGCAAGGATGCGTTGCGGGTGGAGGCCTACGGCACGGTGGATGAGGCCAACTCGGCGATCGGCCTGCTGCTGGCCGCGCCCGGCCTGCCGGCCGATGTCGCCACGCTGTTGACCGCCATCCAGCACCAGCTGTTCGACCTGGGCGGGGAGCTGTGCATTCCCGGCCACGCGGCCATGCAAGCCGAGGACACCGCCTGGCTGGAACAACGGCTCGACAGCTACAACGAAACGTTGCCGCCGTTGAAGGACTTCATCCTGCCGGCGGGCGGTGAAGCTGCGGCGCGCTGCCATCTGGCCCGCACCATCGTGCGCCGCGCCGAGCGGGCCACCGTGGCCCTGTCGCGGCAGGAGCCGGTGCGGCCCGAAGCGGTGGGCTATCTCAATCGCCTGTCCGACCTGCTGTTCGTGCTGGCCCGGGTGCTGGCCCGCGCGGCCGGCCAGGGCGAAGTGCTGTGGCAACACCAGCACCGTCGCCAGGCTTGATGCCGCGCCGCCGCCGCAACCTGACAGGCTAGAGTGGCCACATGCTGGTCTTCACCCATCCTGCCTGCCTGGGCCACGACCCCGGCCCGGACCATCCCGAATCGCCCGCCCGCCTGGAAGCGGTGGTCTCCGCCCTGCGCGCGCATTTCCCCGACCTGGAGTGGCGCCAAGCGCCGGCCGCCAAGCTCGGCGACCTGTGCCGGGTGCACGAGCGCGAACTGATCGACACCATCCTCGAACAGCCGGTCGTCGGCCACCGCATGCTGGACGTCGATACGGTGATGTCGTCCGGCTCGGGCGCGGCGGCCTTGCGTGCCGCCGGCGCCGGGATCGCGGCCGTGGACGCGGTGATGGCCGGCCAGGCGCAGACCGCGTTCTGCGCCGTGCGCCCACCGGGACACCACGCCACCGCGCACACCGCGATGGGCTTTTGCCTTTTCAACAACATCGCCGTGGCCGCTGCGCATGCCCGCGAGAAGCATGGCCTGGAGCGCATCGCCATCGTCGACTTCGACGTGCACCACGGCAACGGCACCCAGGCGATCTTCGAGCGCGAGCCGGCGGTGATGTACCTCAGCACCCACGAGTCCGGCATCTACCCGCACTCGGGCAGCGTGTACGAACGCGGCGTGGGCAACATCCACAATGCCCTGCTGCCACCTGGCAGTGGGGGCTTCCGCTTCCGCAACACCTGGGCCGACCAGATGCTGCCGATGCTGGATGCTTTCCGCCCGCAACTGTTGCTGATCTCGGCCGGCTTCGATGCGCACATGCGCGACCCCCAGGCTGATTTGATGCTGGAGGCGGAGGACTTCGGCTGGGTCACCGCCGAACTGCGCAAGCTTGCGCTGCGCCATGCCCAGGGCCGCATCGTGTCGATGCTCGAAGGCGGCTACGACCTGCAGGCGCTGCGCGAAAGCAGCGTCGCCCACGTCGACGCCCTGCGCTGAGCCCGCGCCCCGTCCGCCACGCCATCCCCCGGCCGACGATGAACCCGGCCCACGCGCAGGGCCGGTCTTCATTGCCCCCATGCAGCCTATGGGGCAAGCTAGCGGCCGTTTTCCACGTCGATCCCCCCGCGTGCGCCGAGCTCTTCGCCTGCTGCCCCTGCCCTTGTGCATCGCCATCTGCCTGCCGGCAATGGCCGACGAAAAGCCGTTGAACTGGGACCTCTGCCCGGCCGTGATACCGCTGCCCGGGTTCGATGAGGCCCCGCCGGCGGACAAGGCCGCGGCCGAGAACCGGCAGGTCCTGCCGACCGATGTCGAAGGTGACCAGCTGACCGGCACCACGGTCATTCCCCAGTACCAGGGCAACGTCACCCTCAAGCGCGGCGATCAGTTCCTGCATGCCGACTCGCTGCAGATGGACACCGAGAGCGGCAACTACGTCGCCCAGGGCGATGTCCGTTACCAGGACTCCTCGTTCCGCATGGTCGCCGATCGCGCCGAAGGCAATCAGGACACGGACACCCACAAGGTCAGCAACATCCGCTACCAGCTCGTCGACCGGCGCGGCAACGGTGTGGCGCAGTCGGTGGACCTGCAGGGTTCGGTGGGGCAGATGCATCGCTCGACCTACACCACCTGCGATCCTTCGCAGCCGATCTGGAAGTTGCGCGCCCCGGAAATCGACGTCGACAACGAAGAAGGCTTCGGTACGGCACGCAACGCCGTGTTGCAGATCGGCAAGGTGCCGGTGCTGTGGATGCCGTGGTTCAAGTTTCCGATCGACGACCGCCGCCAGACGGGCCTGCTGTACCCGCAGCTGGCCATCTCCGGCCGCAACGGCTTCGATTACACCCAGCCGATCTACCTCAACCTGGCGCCGAACTACGACGACACCTTGTACCCGCGCTACATGAGCAAGCGCGGCTTCATGCTCGACAACGAATTCCGCTATCTCTATGACGGCGGTCGCGGCGAGCTGCGCACGGCCTACCTGCCGAACGACAAGCTGCGCGACAAGGACCGGGGCCGGGTTGAATACATCGGCTACCACAACATCGACAGCAACTGGCAGGCGCGCGCCTCCCTGGCCTGGGTCAGCGACGAGCGCTACACCGAGGACTTCTCCAGCCGCCTCAACGGCGTGAGCGTGTCCAACATCCAGAGCACGGCGGGCGTGTACGGCACCGGCCGCTACTGGACCGCCGGCCTGATGGCCGACTACTGGCAGCTGACCGACTACACCCTCACCGAGGCCTCGCTGCCGTACAACCGCCAGCCGCGCGCCTACTTCAACTGGGACCAGCCGGTCGGTATTTTTGACATCGGCATCTACAGCGAGGCGGTGCGCTTCGTCCATGACGACATCCACCCGAAGTTCGTCAACGCCGATGGCGAGTACGAACGCACCGGCCAGGTGATCGACCAGCCCGGCGGCCTGCGCCTGGACCTCAAGCCGTACGTCTCCATGCCGCTGGCCGGCGCGGCCTGGTATGTCACCCCGACCCTGGCCTACCGCTATACCGCCTACCAGCTGGACCGCGAGCTGGCCGAGCAGCTGCGGGCCACCGGCGGCGACGGCGACCGTTCGCCCACCCGCGGCCTGCCGATTGCCAGCCTGGATGCCGGGCTGTATTTCGATCGCGACACGCAGATCGGCGGCACTTCTTATCTGAACACCCTCGAGCCGCGCCTGTACTACCTGTACACGCCGTACCGCGACCAGGACAACCTGCCGCTGTTCGATACCCGCGCCTTTACCTTCAGCTGGGGCCAGCTGTTCCGCGACAGCCGCTACACCGGCGCCGATCGCCAGAACGACGCCAACCAGCTGACCGTGGCCCTGACCACGCGCCTGCTGCGCCAGGCCGACGGCCGCGAGAAGCTCTCGGCCAGCGTCGGCCAGATCCTGTACTTCGAAGATTCACGGGTCACGCTCAACAGCAGCGAGCCGCCGGTCGAACAGGGCAAGTCCGCCTGGGTGACCGACGTGAACTACGCCATCAATGACCGCTGGACCCTGGGCGCCACCTACCAGTGGAACCCGAACTACCGGCAGGAAGACCTGGCCAGCTTCCGCACCCGCTACCTGCTGGGCAACGACGGCATCGTCAACCTGTCCTACCGCTACCGCCGCAACACCAGCGACAACACCGACCAGCTCAAGCAGGCCGACTTCTCCTTCCTGTACCCGATCAACCCCACCTGGAGCGTGGTCGGCCGCTACTACTACTCGCTGCTGGACCGCAAGCCGCTGGAGATCATCGGTGGCGTGCAGTGGGACAGCTGCTGCCTGGCGGTACGGGTACTGGGCCGGCGCTATGTGCGCAACCGCGAGGGCGAGATGAACAACTCCATCCAGCTGGAGTTCGTCCTGAAGGGGCTGAGCTCTGTCGGACAGGACACGGAGCGCACTTTGCGCCGTGCTATTCTCGGTTATTACCGCGACGACCTGTACCTGGTCCCGCCCAGCAACACCACGACCAATCCGGACGATTACGATCCGAACCAGATTCCATGACCAGACTTATTCCTGCTTTGCTTGTGTCGATGCTGGTCGTGGCCAGCGCACTTCCCTTCAACGCCGCCGCCCAGGCCGCCCAACCGCTGGATCGCATCGCCGCTGTCGTCGATGAAGACGTGATCCTGCAGAGCGAGCTGGAGCGCGCCGTGGCCAACGTACGCAGCCAGTACGCCGGTCGCGAGAACCAGCTGCCGCCAGCCGACGTGCTGCAGCGCCAGGTGCTCGAACGCCTGGTCCTGGTCAAGCTGCAGGTGGCCCGCGCCGAAGGCAGCGGCATCAAGGTGGGCGACGATGAACTCAATCGCGCCATTGCCGGCATTGCCCAGCAGAACAACACCTCGGTCGACGGCCTGCGCCAGAAGCTCGCCGCCGATGGCCTGTCCTACGGCGATTTCCGCCGCTCGGTGCGCGAGGAAATCACCGTCCAGCGCCTGCGCCAGAGCTTTGCGCAGAGCCGCGTGTCGGTGAGCGAAGGCGAAGTGGACGCGGCGCTGGCCCAGCAGTCGGGCAGCGGCACGCAGTACCACCTGGCGCACATCCTGGTGGGCTTGCCGGACGGCGCCACCGCCGAGCAGATCGCCACGGGCCAGCAGAAGATCGATGGCGTCAAGAACCTGATCGACAAGGGCGAGCTGGACTTCTCCGCGGCGGCGGTGCGCTATTCCGATAGCCCCAACGCGCTGGAAGGCGGCGACCTCGGCTGGCGTGCCGCCGACGAGATCCCGAATGCCTTCGCCCAGCTGATCAAGGACATGCAGCCCGGCCAGGTGGTCGGCCCGCTGCGCGGCCCCAGCGGTTTCCAGCTGCTGAAGCTGGTGGAAGTGCGTAACGGCGGCAACAAGGCCCAGGCCAACATGGTCACCGAGTACCACGCCCGCCACATCCTGGTCCGCATCAACGAGAGCCAGTCCGACGCGGCCGCCAAGGCCAAGATCGAGACGCTGCGTGCGCGCATCGAGGGTGGCGCGGATTTCCAGGCCGTGGCCAAGGAGTCCTCCGAGGACGCCAACAGCCGCGGCCAGGGCGGTGACCTGGGCTGGTTCCCGGCCGATGCCTTCGGCCCGGACTTCGGCCGCCAGGTGACGGCGCTCAATGACGGCGCGATCTCGCCGCCGTTCCGTACCGACGCCGGCTGGCACATCGTCAAGGTCGAGGGACGTCGCGACACCGACGTGGGCAACCAAAACCAGCGCGCCCAGGTGCGTGAGACCATCGGCCGCCGCAAGCTGGAAGAGGAATACAACCGCTTCCTGCAGGAAATGCGCGGCGAAGCCTATGTGAGCTTCCGCAGCGGCGACCGTACCGACGAGAACGCCACGGCCCAGCCGACCCCGGCCAATCCGCCGGCGCCCGCGCCGGCCCACTGAGCCATGCCACGCCCCGCCCTCGCGCTGGTACCGGGCGAGCCGGCGGGCATCGGGCCGGAGCTTTGCATCCGGCTCGCGCAGCAGCCGCGCCAGGACTGCCGGCTGCTCGCTTTCGCTGATCCGACCTTGCTTGCCCAGGCCGCCCAGGCCGTGGGCCTGCCGTTCCGTGCCCTGCCGCCGGATGCCATCGCCACCGCCCCTGGCGACCTTGCCGTACAGCCGGTGCCACTGGCCCGGCCCAGCCATTTCGGCCAACCCGATCCCGCCAATGCGGCTGCCGTCATTGCCGGCCTGCGCGCTGGCGCGGCGGCCTGCCTGGAAGGCCGGCTCGATGGCATTGTCACCGGCCCGGTGCACAAGGCGGTCATCAACGAAGGCGGCATCGCCTACTCCGGCACCACCGAGTTGCTCGCAGAGCAGGCTGGCACCGACGTGGTGATGATGCTGGCCAATGACATCGTGCGCGTTGCGCTGGTCACCACCCACCTGCCGTTGCGCGCCGTGGCCGATGCCGTCACCGCGCCTGCGCTGGCGCGCTGCCTCCAGATCACCTGGCAAGCATTGCGTCGCGATTTCGGCCTGGCTTCGCCACGTATCGCGGTACTCGGCCTCAATCCCCATGCCGGCGAAGCCGGGCATCTGGGCCGCGAGGAGCTGGACGTCATGATCCCCGTGCTCGACACCCTGCGCGCCGGTGGCATGGACCTGGTCGGGCCGCTGCCGGCCGATACCGCGTTCCTGCCGCAGAAGCTACGCGGCTTCGATGCGGTGGTGGCGATGTACCACGACCAGGGCCTGCCGGTCCTCAAGTACAGCGGCTTCGAGCAGGCGGTGAACATCACCCTCGGCCTGCCCTACCCGCGCGTGGCCGTGGATCACGGCACGGCGCTGGAACTGGCCGGGCAAGGTATCGCCGATCCGTCCAGCCTGTTCGCGGCGACCGCGCTATGCGCCCGATTGGCGGCTGCGCGCCGCACCCATCGCACCGTTTGAACGCGTCCGCGACGCAATTCCGTCGCAACTCACGCTGCACCCTCTAGAATTTCCCGATGACCCGTCCGCCTTCGCCCGCCCCCACCGGCTTCAGCGCTCCTGCCAAGAAATCACTCGGCCAGCACTTCCTCGCCGACCGGTATTACATCGACCGCATCGTCCAGGCCGTGGACCCGAAACCGGGCCAGCACCTGGTCGAAATCGGCCCGGGCCAGGGCGCGATCACCTTGCCGCTGCTGCGCCGTCATGGCGAGTTGACGGTGATCGAGTTCGACCGCGACCTGATCGCGCCGTTGACCGACGCCGCCGCGCCGCTGGGCAAGCTCACCATCATTCATCGCGACGTGCTGTCGGTGGACTTCACCGAACTGGCCGGCGCACAGCCGATCCGCCTGATCGGCAACCTGCCGTACAACATTTCCTCGCCGATCCTGTTCCATGCGCTGGAGCACGCCGGCGCGATCGCCGACATGCATTTCATGCTGCAGAAGGAAGTGGTCGATCGCATGGCCGCCGAGCCGGGCAGCAAGGTGTACGGCCGGCTCAGCGTGATGCTGCAGGCCTTCTGCGACGTCACCTCGCTGTTCGTGGTGCCGCCGGGCGCGTTTCGTCCGCCGCCGAAGGTCGACTCGGCCGTGGCCCGCCTGGTGCCAAAGCCGGCAGCACAGATCGGCATTCACGATCGCAAGCGCTTCGCCGACGTGGTCCGCGCCGGGTTCGGCCAACGCCGCAAGACGCTGCGCAACGCGCTGTCCACGGTCTGCGATGCACGCCACTTCGAGGCCGCCGGCGTACGCGCCGAGGCCCGCGCCGAGCAGCTGGAAGTGGCCGATTTCATTCGCCTGGCAAACGTCGTGGTGGATTGACGTGGCGCAGATCCGCATTGCTTACACTGATCGCATGCAAGACGTCAGGCGCTACCAGGTCCAGGTCGAAGTGAAGCCGCGCTTCCTCGACGATCCCAACGCCGCCCTCCAGGGCCGGTATGCGTTCGCCTACGACATCCGCATCCTCAACACCGGTGACATCGGCGCGCGCCTGCTGGCGCGGCACTGGGAGATCGACCACGGCAACGGGCGCGTCGAGCACGTGGATGGCGAAGGCGTGGTCGGCGAACAACCGTGGCTGCGCCCCGGCGAGGATTTCCGCTACACCTCGGCCGTGCTGCTGGATACCGACGACGGCCAGATGCGCGGCCATTACGACCTCGTCGCCGACGATGGCACTTCTTTCACCGCCGCGATCGCCGCCTTCGTGCTGGCGACGCCACGCACGCTGCATTGAGGGGGCGGGCATGAGCGTCTGGGCCATTGGCGACCTGCAGGGCTGTTACGACGTCACCCAGCGCCTGCTGGAAAAGATCCGCTTCGACCCGGCCGTCGACCGCCTCTGGTTCTGCGGCGATCTGGTCAACCGCGGCGGGCAATCACTGGAAACCCTGCGCCTGGTGCACTCGCTGCGCGAGCAGAGCATCGTGGTGCTGGGCAACCACGACCTGTCGTTGCTGGCCATCGGTGCGCGCTCGGAAGAGGAACAGCGCAAGGTCAATCCGGACCTGCTGCGCGTGGTGCAGGCCGAGGATCGCGATGTCCTGCTCGACTGGCTGCGCATGCAGAAGCTGGTGCACGTGGATCGCACGCTCGGCTGGATGATGGTGCATGCCGGCCTGGCGCCGAAATGGACCACGCAGCTGGCGGAAAAGCACGCGCGGGAAGTGGAGCAGCAATTGCAGGGCAACGCCTATCGCAAGCTGCTGCGCAACATGTACGGCGACCGGCCGGGCTGGTCGCCGGGCCTGAGCGGGCATGACCGCAGCCGCGCGATCATCAACCTGCTCACGCGCATGCGCTATTGCACGCCGCGGGGCCGCATTGCCACCGAAGACAAGGGCACGCCGGGTACGCAGGCTCAGGGCCTGTACCCGTGGTTCGAAGTGCCGGGCCGGGTCGAGCGCGACCTGAAGATCGTCTGCGGCCACTGGTCCACGCTGGGCCTGACCATCACCCAGGGCGTGCACGCAATCGACACCGGCGCCGTGTGGGGCGGCAAGCTCACCGCGCTGCAGCTCGATACCGAAGAACTTCGGGTGGTGCAGGTGCCGGGGCGCGAAGTGACGGGCCCGCCACCGATTCCGCGTGCGCCGCGACCGCAGCGCGAAGGCCAGCAGCGCGAAGGTCAGCCGCGTGAGGGCCAGCCGCGCGGCGGGCAACAGCGCCGTGGTGCGCGGCCCCAGCACGGCCAGCCACGGCCGCCGCAGAAACCGCCCACGCCTGCCGCGCAGGACTGAAGCGCGCTGCGGCTCAACCGCGGCGTTGCAGGGTCACGAAATCAAAGGCAAAGGCGTGGCGGGCATCGGCCGCGTGGGCGCTGCGCGAGGTTTCCTGCCACTGCGCCGGATCCCACGCCGGGAACCAGGCATCGGCGCCTTCGATCAGCGTGTCGACCTCGGTCACTTCCAGCACGTCAGCCAGTGGCAGCCATTGGCGGTAGATCTCACCGCCGCCGATCACGCACAGCTCGCCGGCTTCCAGCTCCGCTGCGACGGCCAGTGCCTGTTCGACATCGGCCACGGCGCGCATGCCTTCGAAAGGCGCCTGGCCGGAACGGGTCATCACCAGATTGGCGCGCCCCGGCAGCGCGCGCCCGAGCGACTGTGCCGTGCGCCGGCCCATCAACACCGGCTTGCCCAGGGTGAGCGCCTTGAAGTGCTTGAGATCATCGGGCAGGTGCCAGGCCAGCGCGTTGTCGCGGCCGATCGCGTGCTGCCGATCGATCGCCACCACCAGGCGGATACGCGGGCCGGCCGTCGCCACGGTGCTCAGACTGCCACCGGCGCCTTGATCGCCGGGTGTGGGTCATAGCCTTCGATGGCGATGTCCTCGTAGCGGAAGGCGAACAGGTCGGTCACGTCCGGATTCAGGCGCAAGGTCGGCAGCGGACGCGGCGCGCGCGTGAGCTGCTCACGCGCTTGTTCGTAGTGGTTCGAATACAGATGCGCATCGCCCAGGGTGTGCACGAAGTCGCCCACGCCCAGCCCGGTGGCCTGCGCCACCATATGGGTCAGCAGCGCGTAACTGGCGATGTTGAACGGCACGCCGAGGAAGATATCGCCACTACGCTGGTACAGCTGGCAGCTGAGCTTGCCGTCGACCACATAGAACTGGAACAGGCTGTGGCAGGGCATCAGCGCCATCTGCGGCAGCTCGGCCACGTTCCAGGCGCTGATCACCAACCGGCGCGAATCCGGGTTGCGCTTGATCTCGTCCACCAGCCACTGCATCTGGTCGATGTGGCCGCCCTTGCCATCGGGCCAGCGGCGCCACTGCTTGCCGTATACCGGGCCCAATTCGCCATTGGCATCGGCCCACTCATCCCAGATGCCGACCTTGTTTTCCTGCAGGTAGGCGACGTTGGTGTCGCCCTGCAGGAACCACAGCAGCTCGTGGATGATCGAGCGCAGGTGCAGCTTCTTGGTGGTGACCAGTGGAAAGCCCTGGTTGAGGTCGAAGCGCATCTGCCAGCCGAACACGCTGCGCGTGCCGGTGCCGGTGCGATCGGCCTTCTCCGCGCCCTGTTCCAGGACGTGGCGCAACAGATCCAGGTAGGGCTTCATGCGGTCTTCTCCACGGGCGGCGGGACCGGCTGCAGCACCGGTGCACCGCGCGACATCCACAGCAGCCACAGGCCGAGCACGATCAGCGGCAGGCTCAGAATCTGCCCACGGGTGAGCCAATCGAAGGCAACGTAGATGCCGTTGTCGGGCATGCGCACGAATTCGATCAGGAAGCGGAACACGCCGTACAGCAGGGCAAACATGCCTGACACCGCATAGCGGGCCCGCGGGCGCGCCGAGTACAGCCACAGCACGACGAACATCACCACGCCTTCGAGGAAAGCTTCGTACAGCTGCGACGGGTGCCGCGCCAGTACGTTGAGCGCGCCGCTGGCGTACTGCGCCTGCACCTGGTCCCAGGGCAGGTTCTGCAGCGCGGCTTCGGCGCGCGGGAAGATCACCCCCCAATCAGCGCCGGTGTATTTGCCCCACAACTCGCCGCCGATGTAGTTGCCCAGACGCCCGAAGCCCAGGCCCAGTGGCACCAGCGGGGCAACGAAATCCATCACGTCGAAGAAGTGCAGCTGGTGCCGGCGCACCCACCACAGGCAACCGGCCAGCACGCCGATCAGGCCGCCATGGAAGCTCATGCCGCCTTCCCACACCTTGAACAGGATCAGCGGATTGGCGAGGAACGCATCGAAGGCATAGAACAGCATGTAGCCGACCCGCCCGCCGATAACGACGCCGAGCATCGCGTAGAACAGCAGGTCGGAAAAACCATTCATGTCCACGCCCGGCAAGCGCCCGGCGACCACGCGCAGACGGCCCAGCCACCAGGCACTGAAGAAGGCCAGCAGGTACATCAACCCATACCAGTGCACCTGCACCGGGCCGAGCGAGAAGGCAATGGGATTGATGTGGTGGAGATAGATCACGGTGCGGCCCGGCGGAAGCGAGCCGCTATTCTGCCACCGGCGGTGCTCACCCGAGGAACTGCGGGCGGTTGGGCAGTTCGTCCACGTTCGGCTGGCCGGGCAAGGCCGGGTAGTGCTCGGCCAGCAGGGCCGAGGCCGCTTCGATCGCGCCGACCACCGCGCCCTCCGCATCGCCGGCCTGCAACAGCGCCTGCATGCGTCGGCACACTTCCTGCCACTGCGCGGCCGATACCCGCGCGTGCAGGCCACGGTCGGCGACGATCTCGATGGCGTGGTCCGCCAGCAACAGGTAGATCAGCACACCGTTGTTGGCATGCGTGTCCCAGGTGCGCAGGTGCGCGAACGCCATTTCTGCGCGCTGCCGCGCGGTGACGCCCGCCCACAGGGCGGCCAGGCCAAGGTCGGCTTCAACCGCGAACATCACCTCGCCGCTGTGGCGGGTTTCGCCCTCGGCAATGGCCCGGGTGATCGCCTCCAGTGACGCCGGTGGAAACAGGTTCCGGGCCGAAGGCGCGAAGACGTGACGGAGCCAGCGCATCACCAACTCCCCGAGGCGCCACCGCCTCCCGAAGAACCCCCACCACCGCCCCAGCCACCGCCGCCGAAGCCGCCACCACCGCCAAAACCACCGCCGCCACCGAAGCCGCCGCCGCCCCAGCCACCCCAACCGCCGTGGCGGACGAAGCGGCCGGGCGTGCCGGAGGTCAGGCCCAGCAGCAGGCCAATCAGACCGGCCAGGCCACTGGCGACGAACAAGGAAGTCAGCAGCAAGGCCGCCCCGCCGGCCGCAAGCCCGGTCAGCACGGCGCGGATGGGACGGGGCGCGGCGGCGAATACACCGCGCGCGATGCTGGCGGCGAAGAAACCGATCACCAGCGCCACCAGCCAGCCGCCCCCCTGGCGGCCGTGGCCGGCCGGGTTGTCCGCGACCGGGGCGGGTAACGGTTCGCCATCAATCAGCTTGACCAGCATCGCCGTGGATTCGGCAATGCCACCGGCGTAATCGCCGGCACGAAAGCGCGGCGCCATGTATTCCTGGATGATCCGGTTGGCGATGGCGTCGGGAATGGCGCCTTCCAGCCCATAACCGGGCTGGATGCGTACGCGCCGATCGTCCTTGGCCACGACCAGCAGCACGCCGTCGTCTATGCCCTTGCGGCCCAGCTTCCACTGGTCGAACACGCGCTGGGTATAGGGCGCGATGTCTTCTGGTTGCGTGCTGGGCACGATCAACACCTGGATCTGGCTGCCCTTGCGCTGCTGCAGCGCCACGGCCTGCTGCACCAGCTGGTCGCGCTGCGTGGCATCGAGCGTGCCGGTGGTGTCGACCACCGGCGAATCCAGCGGCGGGATCGCGGCCAGATCCTGGGCCAGTGCCGGCCACGCCAGCAAGGCGAGCAGGCACAACGAAAACGCGGGCAGCCATGCCGCCCGCGTCCAGCGCCACCCCTGCGCGCGCATCAGCATCCGCGCAGGCTCAGTTGGCCGGCTGCGGCGGCGGATTTTGCGGCGGATTTTGCGGCGGGTTCTGCTGCGGCGCCTGCGGGGCGGTCGGCGTGGTGCCGAAATCCACGGACGGCGGCCGCGCCATCTGCGCCTCGTTCTCCACGGCGAAATTCGGCTTTTCCTTGTAGCCGAAGATCTTGGCGGTGATCACCTGCGGGAACGAGCGGATGAAGGTGTTGTAGTCCTGCACCATCTGGATGTAGCGACCGCGCGCCACGGTGATGCGGTTCTCGGTGCCTTCCAGCTGCGCCTGCAGGTCGCGGAAGTTCTGGTTGGACTGCAGCTGCGGATACGCCTCGCTGACCACCATCAGGCGGCTCAGCGCGCTGCCCAGTTCGCCCTGCGCCTGCTGGAACTGCTTGAGCGAGGCCGGGTCATCGGCGTTGACCTGGATCTGCCCCACCCGCGAACGCGCGTTGGTGACCTCGGTGAGCACGCGCTCTTCCTGCTGCGCATAGCCCTTGACCGTGTTGACCAGGTTGGGAATGAGGTCGGCGCGGCGCTGGTACTGGTTGAGGACTTCCGACCAACCCGCCTTGACCTGCTCGTCCTTCTGCTGGATGGCGTTGTAGCCACAGCCGGACAGCGTCGCGGCGAGCACGAGCAGCAACAACGAACGCAACAACGACATGGCACGTCTCCGGTGCGACAGGTTGGGAGCCCCAGCTTGCCACGGGCCGTGTCAAGGCGCACGCATGGTCCGGCATCGGTCCGTCCCGGCCCGGCCTTGCCGCGCCGGGCCGGACGGTAGCCGTCAGGCCATTACCACTTGCCGGCGCCGGGCACCTCGTGGGCCGCGGCGCGGCGGCGCATCAGCAGGTTGAGCCATTCCACCAGCACCGAGAAGGCCATGGCCGCGTAGATATACGGCTTGGGCACGTGGATATCGACGCCGTCCAGGATCAGCACCACGCCGATCATCAGGATGAAGGCCAGGGCCAGCATCTTGACCGTGGGGTTGGCATCGATGAAGCGACCCAGCGGGTTGGCCGCCAGCAGCATCAGCGCGACCGAGACCAGCACCGCGGCGATCATCACCGGGATGTGCTGGGCCATGCCGACGGCGGTGATGACCGAATCGAGCGAGAACACGATGTCGATCACCGCGATCTGCGCGATGACCATCCAGAACACGCCCGAGGCCTTGCTGGTGGTGGGGTCGTGGTCTTCGCCGCCGGAGATCAGCTCGCGGATTTCCATCACGCCCTTCACCAGCAGGAAGATGCCGCCGAGGATCAGCACCAGGTCGCGCACCGAAATGCCCATGTCGCCGATCTGGAACAGCTCGCTCTGCATCCGCGCCAGGAACGCCAGCGAGATCAGCAGCAGGATGCGGGTCAGGCAGGCCACGGCGATGCCGAAGCGGCGCGCGGTCGGCCGCTGCGCTTCCGGCAGCTTGCTCACCGCGATCGAGATGAACACCAGATTGTCGATGCCGAGCACGATCTCCAGCGCACTGAGCGTGAACAACGTGATCCAGACATTGGGATCGGCCAGGAATTCGAGCGACATGGAAAACCCTGTACAGCGGAAAGGAGGAAAGTCAGAACAGGCGCGGACCGATGATCAGGCCCCAGCACAACAGCACGTTGAGCATCAACACGAACACCGCCGCCGAACCCATGTCCTTGGCGCGTCCGGCCAGCTCATGGTGCTCGGGGCCGTAACGCTCGATCACCGCCTCGATGGCCGAATTGGCCAGCTCCATCGCCAGCACCAGCAGCAACGTGCCGATCAGCAGCACGCGCTCGATCGCATCGTGGCTCAGCCACAAGGCTGCCGGCGCCAGGATCACGGTGAGGTAAACCTCCAGCCGGAACGAGGATTCGTGCAGCCATGCAGCGCGAAGGCCCTGCATCGACCAGACGGCCGCCTTGAAGATGCGGCCAGGACCGCGCGGCATATGCCCGGATTGGTCGGCCATGTCAGCGCAGCCCGCGCACGCGGCGCGACCGGGGAAACACCAGCGGATTGCCCATTGGAGCCAGCAGGAACGAGGAAAGTGCGGATTTTGCCACAACGTCCCTGCCCTCGCCCTGCCCGAGCGGCAGCGCCGCTGCGCCGGACCCTCACCGTCGATCGGTTAAGGTGGCGGCCCCTTGCCCTGGCCCCAGGAGGAATCGTGTCCGGTCACCTGTTGCGCGCCCTTGCGCTGTCCCTGCTGCTCTTCGCTCCCCTCGCACCGGCCCGCGAGGCCGCGCCGCCACGCATTCCCGAACAGGTCTCCAATCCGGCCTGGGAAGCGGACATGCAGCGCTTCGCCGCACTCGATGCGCAGTCGCCGCCGCCCAAGGGCGCGGTGCTGTTCGTCGGCAGCTCCTCGATCCGCATGTGGGATTCGCTGGCCGCCGATTTTCCCGGCCAGAAGGTGATCAACCGCGGCTTCGGGGGTTCGGAAGTGCGTGACAGCACCTGGTATGCCGATCGGATCGTGATCCCCTACGCGCCGCGCCTGGTGGTGTTGTATGCCGGCGATAACGACCTCAACGCCGGCCGCACGCCGCAGCAGGTGCGCGATGACTTCGTCGCGTTCGTCACCCGCGTGCGCCGCGACCTGCCCCATACCCGCATCGCCTACATTTCGATCAAGCCCAGCCCGTCGCGTGCGCAGTTGCTCCCGCAGATCATCCAGGCCAATGCGCTGATCAAGCAGGCGGCCAGCGGGATGAAGCAGGTCGACTTCCTGGACGTCTTTACGCCGATGCTGGGCAGCGATGGCCAGCCGCAGCCGGCACTGTTCCGCGAAGACATGCTGCACATGACGCCTGCCGGCTATGCGATCTGGCGCCAGGTGATCGCGCCGGAACTGGCGCGCTGATCCCCGCTTCGATGCGTGGCGGCGCGTCCTGCGCGCCGCCCGTGGCTCAGACGAAGATCACCGATACCGCCGTTCCCACGTCCGGCTCGCTGCGCAGTTCGGTCCGCCAGCCAAAGCGGTCACACAGCCGGCGCACGATCGACAGGCCCAGCCCCGTGCCCTGCGGGCGTGCCGGGTCGGCGCGAAAGAAGGGCTCGAACGCGCGCGCCGCCGCTTCGGCGTTCATGCCGATGCCGGTATCGCGCACGGTGATGCGGTCGGCCGCGATTTCCACCTCCACGCTGCCGGTATCGGTATAGGCACAGGCATTGCGCAGCAGGTTGCTCAGCACCACGCGCAGCACGCGCGGCGGCGCAAACAATTGCAGTTCGGCGCTGCGCTTGATGGTCAGGCTGACCGGGCGCGCACCCAGCAGCTCGCGCGCACTTTCCACCTCGTCCTCGACCAGGTCGAACGCATCGAAGGCTTCGCTCTGCGGCTCGATCTCGGCTTCGCGGGCGAGGATCAGAAAGGCGTCGATCACCGCTTCCATGTCGCGCCCGGCGCGCTGGATGCGCCGCATGCTGCGTTCCAGGCGCGGCGGCAAATCCGGGTCGGTGGAGGCCATGTCACTGGCCACGCGGATCACGGTCAGCGGCGTGCGCAGTTCGTGGCTGGCATCGCGGGTGAAGTTGCGTTCGCGCGCCACATGATCGCGCACGCGCACGCCCAACGAGTGCAGGGCCGAGGCGAGCTGGCGGGTTTCGCCTTGCAGGTCCGGCGGCAATCGCGCCGGCGCCAGCTCTTCGACATCCGGATTGCGCGGGTCCCAGCGCGCCACGCGACGCGCCAGCCAGTTGATCGGCGATACCAGTCGTTTGGAAGCGCGATAGGTGATCCACGACACCGCGTAGACCGCCAGCAGGATCAACAGCACCGGCACGATGCCGAACCAGAACGCCATGCGCTCGGCCTGGGAGCGCAGGAACACCAGGTACAGCCTTCCTGCCGGACGCTGGTCGACCAGCACGAGCTGGTTGTCATCGACCAGCTCGTGGTATCCCGGGGTCAATGGACGCAGGTTGGCCGGCAAGGTCAGGTTCGAGCGACCCGCAGGCACCAGGTAGCCACGGATATTGGCGGTGTTGGGCGGCGGCTGCACGCTGGAGGCTTCATACAACTGCCAGTAGTGCGTGGCCTCATCCTCCAGCACCGAGCGCACCAGCCCATGCTTGATCACCAGCGAGACCAGATAGCCGCCCATGAGGATGGCCAGGCTGGCAAGCACGGTCTGCAGGATGAAAGCGACCCGGATTTTTCGCGGTAGGCCGTGCGGCATTGCGGCTTCCTGGGAGTGCGGCGCGATTATAGTCAGCGCGGCCGTGATCCCACTGTCAGCCGCACGTGCACCGCTGAAGCGGGCGCAAGCGACTGTCCTTCAAGTAATCGCGAACGAGGTCCGCGGAAGATGCGCGTGGCCGGCCGGCATTGAAGCCGGCCGGCGATCCGTGGTCTCAACCCATCGGCTGGGCGATATCGGCGATGCGGTAACCGGCACTTTGCACGGTGTGCAGCAACGGGCGATCGAACGGCTTGTCGATGATCTTGCGCAGGTTGTACAGGTGGCTGCGCAGCGTGTCCGAGTCCGGCAGGCCATTGCCCCAGATCTCGCGCTCGATCTCCTGACGGGTCACCACGCGCGGCGATTCGCGCATCAGGATGGTCAGCAGGCGCAGGCCGATCGGCGAGAGCTGCAACTCGGTGCCGGCGCGCGTGGCACGCATGCTGACCGGGTCCAGCACCAGGTCGGCGACCTTGAGCACTTCCGAACCGACCTGGCGGCGTTCGCGGCGAATCAGCGCGCGCAGGCGGGCTTCCAGTTCCTGGATCGCGAACGGCTTGGTCAGATAGTCATCGGCGCCGAACCCCAGGCCGGTGAGCTTGTCATCGAGCGTATCGCGCGCGGTCAACATCAGCACCGGGGTGGACTTGCGCGCATCGTTGCGCAGCCGGCGACAGACCTCGATGCCATCCAGGCGCGGCAGCATCAGGTCGAGTACGACCACGTCGTAGCTGTTTTCCGCGGCCAGGCGATAGCCATCCAATCCATCACAGGCGTAATCCACCTCGAAGCCACGGCCTTCCAGGTATTCGCCGATCATCTCGGAGATATTGCGGTTGTCTTCGACGACCAGCACGAGGCCGGACGTTTCCTTGGTCTGACGCATGGAGGTTCCTCGGGTCTTCAGCTTTGTGAAACATGCCCGATCGCGGGTGGATGCGATGTGAAGGCCGAACGTGCCCGCATCACGCCGCCGAATCAATCACTTAGCAAAGGCTTGAGGGCCGGCCATACCGTATCGAGCACGCTGGGTTGCGCTGCGGCGGTCGGGTGCAGGCCATCGGATTGCATGAGCTGGGGCTGCAGCGCCACGCCTTCGAGCAGGAATGGCACCAGGGCCACGTGCTGGGCGGTGGCCAGATCGGCATACGCCTGGCGCAAGCGGCTGCGATAGGCCGGGCCGTAATTGGGCGGCACGTCGATCCCCAGCAGCAGCACCTTGGCGCCGGCCGCCTGGCCCTGCACGATCATTTTCTCCAGATTGGCCTTCAGCTCGGCCGGGCTGAGACCGCGCAGCGCATCGTTGCCGCCTAGTTCTATGACCAGCACGCCGGGTCGATGCTTCTGCAGCAGCCCGGGCAGGCGCGTCAGCGCACCGGAACTGGTCTCTCCGCTGATGCTGGCATTGATGACCGCCGGTGGCGCCTTCATCTGTTGCTTGAGGCGCTGGTCCAGCAGGCTCACCCATCCGGCGTTGACCGGGATGTTGTGCGCCGCGCTGAGGCTGTCGCCCACCACCAGGATCGGTCCGGCCGTACCTTTGGCATAGGCGAGCGCAGGCAGGAGCAGCCAGCATGCCAGCAGCCAGAACCCATGCCATCCAAGCAGTGCCCGGTTTCCACGCATTGGAGAATTCCTCATCGACAGTCTGTCCGTCTCCCAGCCTACCGTGATCGACGCACGCAGCGTCGGCAAGTCCGTCGCCGGTCCGGAAGGCACGCTGCACATCCTCGACGACATCGACCTGCGCATTGACGAAGGCGACAGCGTGGCCATTGTTGGCGCCTCCGGCTCGGGCAAGACCACGCTGCTGGGCTTGCTGGCCGGGCTGGATCTGCCCACCCACGGCCAGATCACGCTGGCGGGGAAAGCGCTGGCGTCGCTCGATGAAGAAGCCCGCGCCGCACTGCGCGCGCGCGAAGTGGGCTTCGTGTTTCAGAGTTTCCATCTACTGCCTTCGCTCACCGCCGAGGAGAACGTCGCGCTGCCGCTGGAACTGGCCGGGCGCGAAGATCCGGCGCGTGTGCGCGAAGTGCTGCAGGCGGTCGGCCTGGCGGCGCGCGCGCGCCACTATCCGCGGCAACTTTCCGGCGGCGAACAGCAGCGCGTGGCCATCGCGCGCGCCTTCGTCGCGCGTCCGCGCATCCTGTTTGCCGATGAACCCACCGGCAGCCTCGACCACGCCACCGGGCGCCAGGTCAGCGACCTGCTGTTCTCGCTCAATGCCGGCAGCGGCACCACGCTGGTGCTGGTCACCCACGACCTGCACCTGGCGCAGCGCTGCCGCCATGTCTATCGCATCGACGAAGGGCGCCTGCAGCGCCAGGCCGGCGTGCAAGCATGAATCCCTGGCGCCAGGCCGCGCGGGCGACGCGGCGCGAATTCCTTGCCGGCGACCTGTTGACCGTATTCGCCGCGCTGGTGCTGGGCGTGGCGGTCATGACCGCCGTCGGCACCCTGGTCAATCGGGTCACCCTGGCCCTGACCGACAGCGCCGCCGAAGTGCTGGGCGGTGATCTCGGGCTCAGCGGCCGCCAGGACATTCCGAAAAGTTTCGATGAACAAGCGCAGCGACGTGGCCTGGCATCCACGCGAATGGTCAGCTTCCCCAGCGTGCTGTTCCATGACGACGACAGCCAGATGGCCAGCATTCGCGCGGTAGGTGCCGGCTATCCGCTGCGCGGCACGCTGCTGGTCAGCGGCGGCGCCGGCGCCCCGGCGCAGGAAGCCGCGCCGCCCGCGCCGGGCCAGGCGTATGCCGACGTGCGCCTGCTCGATGCACTCGGCCTGCGCGTGGGCCAGGACCTGGAATTCGGTGCCGGGCACGTGCGCATTGCCGGCGTGCTCGCCGCCGAACCGGATGCATCGGGCGAGTTGCTGCAACTGGCGCCGCCATTGATGGTCAATCGTGCCGATGTCGACAGCGCTGGGCTGCTCGGACCGGGCAGCCGCGCGTCCTATCGGTTGATGTTCTCCGGCGACGCTGCCGAGATTGCCCGCTTCCGCGACTGGCTCAAGCCACGTGCGGCTGACTGGCGCGTGGTCGGCATCGAAGATACGCAACGCGGCCTGCGCAGCGCATTCGATCGGGCCGGTCGCTTCCTCGCGCTCGCTGCGCTGCTGGCGGTGCTGCTTTCCGGCGTGGCGACCGCGCTGGCCGCGAACCGCTTCGCGGTGCGTCGCATCGACCAGGTCGCCGTACTGCGCTGCCTGGGCGCCCGGCAGAACGGAATCCTCGCCACCTTCGCCCTGCAGTTGTTGTTCACCGCGATTCCCGCCTGCCTGCTGGGTGTTGCGCTGGGCATGGCGGTGCAGTCCGGCCTGGTGGCGTTGCTCGGCAACCTGGTACCCGATCGCCTGCCACTGCCGCAGGCCGCGCCTGCGCTGAGCGGGGCCGGCATCGGCCTGATGCTCCTTCTGGGCTTCGCGTTGCCGCCGCTGATGCGCCTGCGTGGCGTGCCGCCGATGCGCGTGCTCAACCGCAGCTTTGCCGCCACCCCGCCCGTATCGTTGTTGGCCTATGCCGCCGCATTGGCCGCCACGCTCGCCTTGACCGTGCAGGCCACTGGCGATGCGCGGTTGGCTGCTTGGGTGCTGGGCGGATTGGCAGCCCTGGCGGTCAGCGCCGGCGCGGCAGGCGTGGGGCTATTGTGGTGGTTGCGACGTCTGCAACATCGGATGCATGGCGCATGGCGACTGGGCCTGGCGGCATTGGCCCGACGTCGCGCTTTGAGCGTACTGCAGCTGGTGGGCTTGTCGTTGTCGCTGTGCGCGCTGCTGTTGCTGGCAGTGGTCGGGCCGGGCCTGTTGAATCAATGGCGCGAGCGGCTGCCCGCCGATACGCCAAATTATTTCCTGATGAACATCCAGCCCGACCAATCTGCGCCGGTGCTGGCACGGTTGCGTGCATTGGGGGTGGTGGCGCCGGAAGTCGAGCCGTTCGGCACTGGCCGGCTCATCGCGATCAACGGCAAGCCGCCACAGCGACAGGAACGCGACCGTGGCGAGGACGACGACAGCGGCAATCGCCCGGTGAACTTCTCCTGGCGACATGATTTCCCGCCGGCCAACAAGCTCACCGCAGGACGCTTCTGGGCGCCCGACAGCCGCGCCGCGGAGGCCTCGGTCGAAGAGGGTTGGGCGCAGCGTTACGGTGTGGGCGTCGGTGATCGCATCACCCTGCTATTGGGCGAACAGGAGCGCAGCTTCACCGTCACCAGCCTGCGCAAGGCCGAGTGGGATTCGTTCCGGGTGAACTTCTTCCTGCTGCTCAATGAGGGCGCGGTCGGCGATGCGCCGTATAACCTGATTTCCAGCTTCCACCTGCCACACGGGCAAGCCAGCGCGTTGGCCGCGCTGACCCGCGAGTTCCCGAACGTTTCGGTGCTCGACATCGACGCCATCCTGGTGCGAGTGCGCGATGTGATGGCGCGCGTCGGCCAGGCGGTGCAGTTGGTGATGGGTTTCAGCCTGCTGGCCGGCCTGCTGGTGTTGCTGGCCGCGCTGCAATCCACTGCCGGCGAGCGCCGCTACGACAGCGCGGTGTTGCGCACCCTCGGCGCCCGCCGCACGCAACTGCGCAGCGCGGTGTTGATCGAGTTCGGTGCGCTGGGCCTGTGTGCGGCCCTGCTCGCGGTCAGCGCAGCAGCCGTCATCGGCAGCGTGGTGGCGCGACAGGTGTTCGAGCTGTCGCTGCCGGCGCCGTGGCCAGCCCTGCTGCTGGGCGGCGCGCTGGGCGTGGCGCTCAGCATGCTGGCTGGCTGGTGGGGAACGCGACGCGTATTGCGTGTGCCCCCGGCCCTCGCCTTGCGGGAGGAATGAGGCCTTCGCGCCTCATTCCTTGAACATGAAGAACGCGGCGGCAGCGATCAGCGCGAACGCAACCCAGTGGTTCCATTTCAGCGACTGGCCGAGGTAAGTCGCCGAAAACGTGGCGAAGACCAGCAAGGTGAGTACCTCCTGGATACCCTTGAGCTGCGGCGCGGTATAGACCGCGCTGCCAAGCCGATTGCCCGGCACCTGGAGGCAGTACTCGAAAAACGCGATGCCCCAGCTGACCACGATCACCAGCATCAGCGGCGCGCTCTTGTACTTCAGATGCCCGTACCAGGCGAAGGTCATGAAGACGTTGCTGGCCAGTAGCAACAGCACGGGATACAGATAGGCAGTCCAGGGCATGGCACGTGCACGTAGTGGGGAGCGCGCAGCATGCGGCATCGGGCGCGGCGCCTCCATAGGCGCCGCGTGATCTGCGTCGGCCTGGCCTCAGGCCGAAGTCGGCTCGCCGGGCATGTGCAACGACGTCTCGCCCGCCTGGCCCCGGCGCCATCGTCGCGCCACCTGCAGGCCGAGCGAGGAAGGCGTGGCCGCCTGTGCCGCCAGCGTCATACCCAACGGGCCGGCCGCGCGCAGGCGCAACACCGTTCCTTGCCAGACGTCGCCCCGCAGGCGGCAGGCGAGCCGTCGCCACAGACGCTCGGCGACCCCGGCCCCGGCCGTCTCGGCCAGGGGCGCAACGCCTGCCAGCAGGCGATCCCAGGCGAGAAAATCGCTGTCCGGCAGCAGGCAGAGTTGCCAGCAGCAGTGACCCTGGTCATCGAAGAATTCCAGGCGTTCGTGCAGGCCTTCGCTGTCGAGCTGCTGCAAAGCGCCGATGACGCGTGCACGGCGCCAGCCTTCGAGCTCAGCACCCAGCGCAGGCCGGTAGAGACACAGGACGATGCCCAGCGCAGCCAATTGCCCGGGGTGCGGGATGCCGGGCGCGGGCAGATCGCCCGGACCGCGCCAGCGCAGCGCATCGGAAACGACCGGATACTCGGGCACCACATCAGGCAACCCGGCGGCTTCCGGCCCATGAGGGCGCGAAACGTGCAGCATCGGTTCTTCCTGGGTAGGTGGCCCGTCGAAGCGAAGACCCGACCGGGGCGCACAAAGGCCCCACCGGCCGGGGGGAGAGAGCGGTCTTCGCCGCGCGGGCGCGAGGGGTTACTTGGTCAGGATCAGCTTGTCGTTGCTGGTATGGCGCAGCCGGTAAATGCGATCGCCATGCTGGATCAGCACTTCGCGGCGGCCCTTCAGCAACACGTCGCTGCTGAGCACGTCTTCGGCAGGAACGATGCGCGGCGCGGGGCGCTCGCGCAGGTGGAGGGTTTCCGGGTGCAGCAGGATCGGGGTGGCAGTCATGTTCCGTGGCTCCTTGCGGTCACGGCTAGATGATAATGCTTCTCATCCAAACATCAATAGCCATTCTCAACTCCCGCGATTCATTTATCCGATCGCCGCGACTCCGGCATTAGGCAACAGGCATCCCGCCGGTGGGAGACCTCAGGTGGATAGTGCGGTGGCCGCTTCCAGACGTTGCCAGGTTTCTTCGCCATGCCGCGCCAGGACATCGAGGGCGCCGAGATTCTCGACGAGTTGCGAAACACGGCTGGCCCCCAGAATCACGCTGGAGACCTGTGGGTTGCGCAAGCACCACGCAATGGCCAGTTGCGACGGGCGCTCACCCAGTTCTGCCGCCAACGCGCTGAAGCGGCCGGCGCGCGCCAGACGCTGCGCTTCGGCGTCGCCCAGCACCATGTCGCGCAGCCACTCACGGCCGGGCTGGCCCAGACGGCTGTCATCCTCGATGCCATTGGCGTATTTGCCGGTCAGCAGGCCCGATGCCAGGGGTGACCAGATCGTCGTCCCCAGCCCGCCGGCGCACAGGCCGGCGTACTCGCGTTCGACCCGGTCCCGGTGCAGCAGGTTGTATTGCGGTTGCTCCATCGAGGGGCCGTAGTACCCGCCGGCCCGCGCAATCGCCAACGCTTCTTCCAGTTGCGCCGCCGACCACTCCGATGTGCCCCAGTACAACACCTTGCCCTGACGCACCAGCAGGTCCATGGCGCGGACTGTTTCCTCGATCGGCGTATCCGGATCGGGGCGGTGGCAGAAGTACAGGTCGAGATAGTCCACGCGCAGGCGCCGCAGGGCTGCCTCGCACGCGTCCACCACATGCTTGCGCGAGAGCCCCCGCTGGGTCGGGCGCGGATCGGGCACGCTGCCGAAGTACACCTTGCTCGAGACGCAGTAGCCATCCCGCGGCAGGCGCAGGTCGGCGATGACATCGCCCATGACCTGCTCGGCCCGGCCCTGGGCATAGACCTCGGCATTGTCGAAGAAGTTGACCCCGTGATCCCAGGCCGTGGCGATCAGGTTGCGCGCCTCGTCGCGGCTGATCTGCCCGCCGAAGGTCACCCAGGCGCCGAACGACAGCGCGGAGATCTGCAGGCCGGTGGACCCAAGACGGCGATATTGCATGGCAAAACTCCCAAGGCAGCCGCGGCGTCCACCGCGGCCGGGGCGGCAGTGTACCCGCGCGCCTGCCTGGTCGGCGCAATGTGTTGAAGGCAAAGGGAAAGCCGCGAACTGAATCCGCCATCCTTGCCCACCCTGCCCCCCTGCTCTAGGCTTCCCCCTTTTGCCGGTATCCAGGGGACTCGCATGCTCGAAGGTTTGGGAAGGATTGGCTTCGGCCTGTTCGGGTTGGCCGTGCTCATCGGCATCACCTGGCTGTTTTCCAACAACAAGCGTGCGGTGGACTGGAAACTCGTCGTCACCGGCGTCGCCCTGCAGATCGCCTTTGCCGCCTTCGTCCTGCTTGCGCCGGGCGGCCGCCAGGCCTTCCAGTGGCTGGGCGACGCCTTCGTGAAAATCCTGAGCTTCGTCAATGAAGGCTCGGGCTTCATCTTCGGCAGCCTGATGGACGTCAAGAGCTACGGCTTCATCTTCGCCTTCCAGGTGTTGCCCACCATCATCTTCTTCTCGGCGCTGATGGGCGTGCTCTACCACCTGGGGGTGATGCAGCTGGTGGTGCGGGCGATGGCCTGGGCGATCACCAAGGTCATGCGCGTGTCTGGCGCGGAAACCACCAGCGTCTGCGCCAGCGTGTTCATTGGCCAGACCGAGGCGCCGCTGACCGTGCGCCCCTACATCGCCAAGATGACCCAATCCGAGCTGCTGACCATGATGATCGGCGGCATGGCGCACATCGCCGGCGGCGTGCTGGCCGCTTACGTGGGCATGCTCGGCGGTGGCGATCCGGTGCAGCAGGCGTTCTTCGCCAAGCACCTGCTGGCGGCGAGCATCATGGCCGCGCCGGCCACGCTGGTCGTTTCCAAGCTGCTGGTGCCGGAAACCGGCACGCCGCTCACCCGCGGCACGGTGAAGATGGAAGTGGAGAAAAACACCTCCAACGTCATCGACGCCGCCGCCGCCGGCGCTGGCGATGGCTTGCGCCTGGCCCTGAACATCGGCGCGATGCTGCTGGCTTTCATCGCCCTGATCGCCCTGGTCAATGCGCCGCTGACCTGGTTCGGCGATGTCACCGGCCTGGCCGCGGCGATCGGCCGACCGACCAATCTGTCGACCATCTTCGGCTTCGTGCTGGCCCCGGTGGCCTGGGTGATCGGTACGCCGTGGGCCGATGCCACGACCGTCGGTTCCCTGATCGGCCAGAAAGTGGTGATCAACGAGTTCGTCGCCTACACCGAGCTGTCGCGCATCGTGAACGGCCAGGTGCCGGGCGTGTCGCTGAGCCAGGAAGGCGGCCTGATCGCCACCTACGCCCTGTGCGGCTTTGCCAACTTCAGCTCGATCGCGATCCAGATCGGCGGCATTGGCGGCCTGGCCCCGGAGCGCCGCCATGACCTGGCCAAGTTCGGCCTGCGCGCAGTCCTGGGCGGCTCCATCGCCACCTTCATGACCGCAACGATCGCTGGCGTACTCTCGCACTTCGGCTGATCGTCCCGCGATCCCGCAACACCTCCTATAAGTAGAAAGAGAAGCCCCTATGAGTTCGGTCGTCGTCGTCGGTTCGTTCAATGTCGATCATGTCTGGCGCTGCGAGTCCCTGCCGGCCCCAGGCGCGACGATTGCGGGCCGTTACAGCACCGGTCCGGGTGGCAAGGGGTTCAACCAGGCCGTCGGCAGCGCGCGCGCGGGTGCGCGTACGCATTTCCTGTGCGCGCTTGGCGATGACGCCGGCGGTGCGATGGCGCGCGGCCTGGCCGCGCAGGACAGCATCGGCCTGATCGCCGAGGCCAGTACCGACCCCACCGGTACCGGCGGCATCTACGTCGATGCCCATGGCCGCAACACCATCGTCATCGGCCCGGGTGCCAATGCGCTGCTGAGCGAGGGCTTCGTCGCCGCGCAGCAGCCCTTGATCGCCGGTGCGCGCGTGCTGCTTGCGCAGCTCGAATCGCCGGTGGAGACGATCGAGTCGGCCCTGGCGCTGGCCCGCGATGCCGGCGTGCTGACGGTGCTCAATGCCGCGCCGGCCAATGCGCCCAGCTCGATCGGCCTGCTCAAGCTCGCCGACGTGCTGACCCCGAACGAAACCGAGTTCGCCGCGCTGCTCAGCCGCCATGTCGGCGAGCGGGTGAATGCGGACGATGTAGCCACGCTCGATGGCGGCACGCTGCATGCGCTGTGCCGCAAGTTGTCGGGCGGCACGGTGGTGGTGACGCTGGGTTCGGTGGGCTGCTTCGTGTCGCATGCCGATGAGCAGCTGCGGGGTGACGGGCAGGCGTATTACCGGGTGGCCGCCGAGCCGGCGCAGACCATCGATACGACCGGCGCGGGCGATGCCTTCAACGGTGCGCTGGCAGCCTCGCTGGCGCAATTGCCGGCAGAGGCGTTTGCCCAGCATGTGCGTTTCGCCACCCGCTTCGCGGCGCGTTCTACCGAAACCGAAGGCGCGGCGGTCTCCATGCCGAGGCTTACGCCTGCGGCGTAAGGCTTCGCCGCTTTGCGGCTACGCCCCAGGATTTCGCGTTGCGAAATCCTGGGCCCCGGCTCTTCGCTACGCCTATCCCCCGCGCCTTCGGCGCGCCCCCCTTAACAAAGGGGGGCTCTCCTCCAGCAACAAAAAGGGGGGGCTCTCCTTCAGCGGGTGGTGGTGAGGCTGGTGCTCGGTATCAGGCGGGAATGCGCTTGGGGGCTGGGCGGTACAATGCGCTCATGCGCATCGGCCCCCATCTGATCGAACCCAATGTGGTCCTGGCTCCCATGGCCGGGGTCACCGATAAGCCGTTCCGGCAGCTGTGCAAGCAGTTGGGCGCCGGGCTCGCAGTGTCCGAAATGACCATCAGCGATCCGCGCTTCTGGCATACCCGCAAGTCAGTACACCGAATGGACCATGCCGGTGAGCCCGATCCGATCAGCGTGCAGATCGCCGGCACTGAGCCGCAGTTGCTCGCCGAGGCGGCACGCTACAACGTCGATCACGGCGCGCAGATCATCGACATCAACATGGGCTGTCCAGCCAAGAAGGTCTGCAATGCGTGGGCCGGTTCGGCATTGATGCGGGATGAGGCGCTGGTGGCGCGCATCCTCCAGGCCGTGGTGTCCGCGGTCGATGTGCCGGTGACACTGAAAATCCGCACCGGCTGGGATTGCGATCATCGCAACGGCCCGGCCATCGCCCGGATTGCCGAGGACTCGGGCATCGCCGCGCTCACCGTGCATGGCCGCACCCGCGATCAGCATTACACCGGACAGGCCGAGTACCACACCATCGCTGCCATCAAGGCGGCGCTGCGCATCCCGGTGATCGCCAATGGCGACGTGGATTGTCCGCAGAAAGCCCGGCAGGTGCTGGCCCAGACCGGCGCCGATGCGGTGATGATCGGTCGTGCGGCGCAAGGCCGTCCCTGGATCTTCCGCGAGGTCGCGCATTTCCTCGCGACCGGCGAGCTGCTTGCCCCGCCCAGCCTGGCCTTCGTCCGCGATACGCTGCTCGGCCATCTCGCCGCGTTGCATGCGTTCTATGGCGAGCCGCAGGGCGTGCGCATCGCGCGCAAGCACCTGGGCTGGTACGCCAAGGACCATCCAGACAGCGGCAACTTCCGCGCCGTGGTCAATCGCGCCGAAACGCCGCAGGCGCAGTTGGCGCTGACGCGCGATTACTTCGATGCACTCATCGCCGGCGTCGCACCTGCGCTGCAAAGCGCTGCCTGATTGCCTTCCCCCCGGGAGTTCGCCATGGCCTCGCCGATCGCTGCACCCACCTACCTGCACGGCTTCTCCGATACCGAACAGAATCGCCTGGTAAAACAGGCCCGTCTGCTCGAAGCCACGTTGTTCAACCAGATCGACTACACCGGCGCGCGGCGCTTGCTGGAAGTCGGCAGCGGCGTGGGTGCGCAAACCGAGATCCTGCTGCGGCGTTTCCCCGACCTGCATGTCACCGGCGTGGATCTGAGCGAGTCACAGCTGGCCAGTGCGCGCGCCAACCTCGAACGCCTGCCCTGGTGCCGCGAGCGCTACGATCTGCAGCAGGCCGATGCCGGCAACCTGCCTTTTGAACCCCGCCAGTTCGACGCGGCGTTCCTGTGCTGGGTGTTGGAACACGTGCCTTCTCCGGCACGCGTGCTGAGCGAAGTGCGGCGCGTATTGGCGCCGGGCTCGCCGGTCTATGTCACCGAGGTGATGAACGCCTCCTTCCTGCTGCATCCGTATTCGCCCAATGTCTGGCGCTACTGGATGGCGTTCAACGATTTCCAGTACGACCATGGCGGCGATCCCTTCGTCGGCGCCAAGCTCGGCAACCTGCTGCTGGCCGGTGGCTTCCGCGATGTGCACACCGAGATCAAGACGCTGCACCTGGACAACCGCGAACCGGCACGGCGCAAGACCATGATCGCGTTCTGGGAGGAGCTGCTGCTCTCGGCTGCCGACCCGCTGCTGCAGGCCGGCTCGGTCAGCGAGGCGGTGGTGGAAGGCATGCGCCGCGAGATGAGCGAGGTGCAGAACGATCCGGACGCGGTGTTCTTCTATTCCTTCGTGCAGGCCCGCGCGACGGTCTATTGAGCCGCGCTGTCCGCCACGGCCGGCTCGTTCCAGATCCGCCACCACATCCGGGCCAGGGCTTGGCGCAGATGCCCTCGCGCCACCGGTGCGCGATAGGCCGCCTGCAGTTGGCGCGGAGGGATTTCTTCCCAGTGCCCCGCCGCCGTCTGCCGGGCCACGACGAAGTTGAAGTTGTACTCCGGCTCCAGGCCCATGCGCAGGTCGCTGAGGACCAGCTCTCCGTCCACCACCTGCGCGCGCATGAAGCCGCGATTGAACCAGTTGAGTTTTTCCACCGCCGGCAAGGCGGCCGTTTCGGCCAGCGCCTGCACCTGGCTGGGGTACCCTGCAAATTGCATCGGCCCGCGATCGGCCACCAGCGACCGTTCGCCGATCACGTAGCCGTTCGGCGTCATCGCCACCACCCGCCATAGCAAGGTGTTGAACGGCATCGGCACGGAGAAGCGCGGCGCCTGGCCCAGGCCCATCGCCGCCAGCACGCGATCAGCCTCGCGATCCACCAGATGCTTGGCCCATAGCGACCAGCCCAGATAGGCGCTGCTCAACACCAGGCCGGCGATCAACGCCTGCTGGGCCAGGGGGCGCCGGGGTACGCACCAGGCGATCACGCAGGCCAACCCCAGCCACACCGTGTACAGCGGGTCGATGATGAAGATGCTGGACCACATCGCCGGATGCGGATGCAGCGGCCACCACAGCTGGGTGCCATAAACGGTGAACGCATCGAGCAACGGATGGGTCACCAGGGCGGCCTGCATCGCCCAGAACCAGCGATGCGGCGATTCGGCGACACGGCCGTGGCCGAAATGGCGGAACAAGGTCCATATCAACGCACCCAGCAGCGGCAGCACGAACAGCGAATGGCTGAAGCTGCGGTGCACCGTCATCAGCGTGACCGGGTTGTCGCTGGCCGCCCACAACAACAACGCGTCCAGGTCCGGCAACGTGCCCAGGGCCGCACCGGCCAGCAAGGCGGCGCGACGATGGCGGGCGGGGGCGATGGCTGCGGCAACCGCGCCACCGAGGACGATCTGGGTCAGGGAATCCATGCCCGCATCCTAGCCGAGGATGCGGGCACGCAAGCCATCGCCGGGTAAGCCGCGGGGTCGAGCGGGCGTCCTATGCCGCGCGTAGCAGTGCTGCAGCCGGTGCCGCCACCGACGACAGCACCTTGCCGGTGTGGTCGATCAGCTGCAGTTCCCCGCTGGCGGTCTCCTGCAGCGCGGTGAGGCTCTCCACCCAATCACCGTCGTTCGCATAGACCAACCCGTCGCGCTCGAACAACGCCGCCCGATGGATGTGGCCACAGACGATGCCGTCCAGGCCACGCCGCCGGGCATCGTCCAGGCCGGCGCCGACAAAACGTTCGATGTAGCGTTCGGCCGCACCGCTCTGTCGCTTCAGGTATTCGGCCAGCGACCAGTAGCGCAGGCCGAGGCGACGCCGCAGCTGGTTGGTCAGCCGGTTGCCGGTGAGGATGCGGTAATAGAGCCAGTCGCCGAGCTTTTCCTGCAGCCCGCCGAAATGGGTGACGGCATCGTAGTCGTCGCCATGGGTCACCAGCAGCCGGCGGCCGTCGCCGGTGACGTGGATGGCGCGGCGGCGCACCTGCATCGCCGGCATCGCCAGGCCACAGAATCGGCGCAGCGCGCGATCGTGGTTGCCGGGCACATAGACCAGCGTGGTACCTGCGGCGGCCTGCGCGTGCAGGGCCTCGATCACCCGCTGGTGTGCCGCATCCCAGTGGGCACGGCGCTGCGACATCCACCACAGGTCGACGATGTCGCCCACCAGGTACAAGGTGTGGCATCGCACCGAGGCGATGAACTCGGCCGCTTCGGCGGCGTGGCAGTGGCGCGAGCCGAGGTGCAGATCGGAAACAAACACGGCGCGGCGCGGCGGATCGAGCACGGCAACGTTCATGCGTGGATCTCCGGGGTCGTGGGGGAACCGAGATAGCGTTCGCGCTTGTTCGGCTTCAATCGCTGCAGGTCGACTTCGATCAGGCCGTCGATCGCATCGCTGAAGTCCGGGTCCACGCCGAAGGCCAGGAAACGCGCGCCGCCGGGCTCGCACAGCTCCACGTATTGCTTGTAGAGCATCGGCACGGTCGCACCGAGTGCATCGAGGTTTTCGCGCAATAGCCGCATCGCGGTGGCGGCATCCAGGTCTTCGAACAGCGCGGGCTGCTCCATGGCGAACGGCCGCTTGGCCGCGGCATGCGCACGGCCATCGGCGTGGTAGCGGGCGTAGTACGCCACGATCTGCGCGCGCGCGGCGATCGGCAGCGAGGCGCTGATCGATACCGCACCTACCAGATAGCGGATCGAGGGATACGCCCGCAGGTAAGCGCCAATGCCTTGCCACAGGTAGTCGATGCTGCGGCTGCCCCAGTACGCCGGTACGACGAAGCTGCGCCCCAGTTCCAGCGCCTCGGCCAGGCGCGGCACCATGTCATCGGCATAATCGAACAAGCTCGCGGTATAGAGGCCTTCCAGCCCGCGATCTGCCAGCAGGCGCGCACAGCGCGCCACGCGGTAGGCACCGGCGATGCGCATGGCGGCCGGATCCCACAGCACGATGTGCTCGTACCAGGCGTCGTATCGGTCCAGGTCGACCGCCCTGCCACTGCCCTCGCCCACCTCGCGGAAGGTCAGCTCGCGCAGGCGGCCGATTTCACGCAGCAGCGGCGCGTCTTTCGCCAGCACGCCTGCCCGTACTTCCTTGCCGTCGCCGGTGTGGCCTAGCAGCCGCATCGCCGCAATGCCGGCGGCCACCTCCGCTGCGGGCAACGCCGGCGACAGCGCCGCCTGCTGCGGCAATGGCCGCCGCGACAGGCCGTACAGTTCGCGCCGCAACGACCGCAGCGTGGCGCGTTCGTCCCCGCCGGCCGGATCGAGCCGGCGCAAAGTGCCCACCCGCAACTGCAAGCGCTGCGGGCGCGGCCGGGGGCGCAAGGTTTCGCGTGCCAGCAACACGGTGCCCACCGGGCGATACAGGGCCGAGGCGCCGTAGAAGAAGGCCGAATTGCGCGCCTGCACATGCACCGGCAGGACCGGTGCGCCGCTGCGCCGGGCAAAGCGCAGGAAACCGCGACGCCAGTGGCTGTCGCGCACCCCGCGCCACCCCAGCCGCGAGACTTCGCCGGCCGGGAACACGATCACGCACTGCTCCTGCGCCAGCGCCTGCTCCACTGCTTCCAGGCTAGCGCGAGAGGGCTGTCCGCCGAGGATGCGCACCGGCAGCAGCAGTTCGCGCAGCGGTTCGATCGCCGCCAGCCAGTCGTTGGCGACGATGCGTACATCGCGGCGACGGCGCCCGACCAGGTCCAGCAAGGCCAGCGCATCGCGCGCGCCGGAAGGATGATTGGCGAGGATCAGCAGCCGGCCTTGCGCCGGTATCTGCCCGATCGCCGCGGGGTCGGCGTGCCAGGCCACGCGCAGGAAACCCAACGCCGCGCGCACGAACGGCAGCCCGCGCACGCCTTCCTGTTCGGCCAGGAAATGCTCTGCCCGGGCCAGGCCGGACCAATGCCCGAAGCCGCGCACCAGGGGTCGCACCCACTGCCCTCGTCGGCCCGCGAACCAGGCCGGATACCGTTGCTGCAGGGCTGTTTCCAGCATCGTCGCCATTCGCGCTTTCCCGCGTTCCCCCCACTGCCGGGGCATGCTGGGCGGGCGCCGCGACGCTTTGATGGCAGTGATGCGGCAGGCACGTGACGGCAGGCGTGCATGCGTGGACTTAACCCGGGGCAACCCTGGAGAAGGCACAATGCACGCGCGCCGCATGGCGTGTATCATGCGCACCCATCTTTTCATCCGAATCAAGGGATATAAGCCTGATGTCCAGCTATCTCTTCACCTCCGAGTCGGTCTCCGAAGGCCACCCGGACAAGGTTGCCGACCAGATCTCGGACGCCGTCCTCGACGCCATCCTCGGCCAGGACCAGCGCGCCCGCGTCGCCTGCGAGACCATGGTCAAGACCGGCGTGGCGATCGTTGCCGGCGAGATCACCACCAGCGCCTGGATCGACCTGGAAGCGTTGACCCGCAAGGTGATCGTGGATATCGGCTACGACAGCTCCGACGTCGGCTTCGACGGCGCCACCTGTGGCGTGCTGAACCTGATCGGCAAGCAATCCCCGGACATCAACCAGGGCGTGGACCGCAAGAAGCCGGAAGAACAGGGCGCTGGCGACCAGGGCCTGATGTTCGGCTATGCGACCAACGAGACCGACAGCTACATGCCGGCCGCCATCCACTTGTCGCACCGCCTGGTCGAGCGCCAGGCGCTGGTGCGCAAGAAGAAGAACTCGCCGCTGCCGTGGCTGCGCCCGGACGCCAAGTCGCAGGTCACCCTGCGCTATGAAGACGGCGTGGCGACGGCGATCGACGCGGTGGTGCTGTCGACCCAGCACGATCCGGGCGTGAAGCAGAAGGACCTCATCGAAGCGGTGCGCGAGGAGATCCTGATGCCGGTGCTGCCGTCCAAGTGGCTGCACAAGGGCACCAAGTTCCACATCAACCCGACCGGCAAGTTCGTCATCGGCGGCCCGGTGGGCGACTGCGGCCTGACCGGCCGCAAGATCATCGTCGACACCTACGGCGGCTGGGCCCGTCACGGTGGTGGTGCGTTCTCGGGCAAGGATCCGTCCAAGGTCGACCGTTCGGCCGCTTACGCCGCCCGCTACGTTGCCAAGAACGTCGTGGCCGCCGGGCTGGCCGACCGTTGCGAAGTGCAGGTCTCCTACGCCATCGGCGTGGCCGAGCCGACCTCGATTTCGGTCACCACCTTCGGCACCGGCAAGATCAGCGACGACAAGATCGAGAAGCTGATCCGCAAGCACTTCGACCTGCGTCCGTACGGCATCATCAAGATGCTCGACCTGATCCACCCGATGTACCAGCAGACCGCCTCGTATGGCCACTTCGGCCGCAAGCCGAAGGAATTCAGCTACACCGACGCGGCCGGCAAGAAGGTCACCGCCACTGCCTTCTCCTGGGAGAAGACCGACAAGGCCGACGCGCTGCGCGCCGACGCCAAGTTGAAGTAATCGCGCCCGCCAGGGCACGCGACGAGGCCGCCTCCGGGCGGCCTCGTTCGTTTCCGGCTACCGGGTCGGCATGCCCTGACGAATCTGCGCGGAAAAGTCCGGCGCGTCGCCTGCCGCGCGGGCACGCGCGGTGACATGACCCATGCGACGCAGCGAGGCCATGTCATACCCGGGCAACAGCCCCCCCCTGGTCGTGTACGTATTCGGCGAACCACCCCGACAGCAGCAGGCGGTAGTCCAGCGGCAGGCCCGGATCGATCTGGCGGGCGATGTCGTAGACGATCGTGGTGCAGTTGGTGGTCAGGGTGTTGTACCAGCGCGGCTGCCGCGCCAGCGATTGCGCCTGCGCGACGTAGCCCAGGAACAATTCACGAAGTTGCGCCGGCGGGATCGCCAGGTGGTAGAGGTACATGTCCTCGCCACGCACGTTGGTGCGCACGCGCAGGATGTCGCCTTCGTCGGCGGCCACGAGCGTGGCCTCGAACTTGTGGAAGAAGCCGCCCAGCGCCGAGAACGACTCACCGCGCTCCTTGCGGATCTCCAGCGAGAACACCACGCGCTGCCCATCGTCGAACTCGAACGACACCAGGGTGTGCGCAATGGCCGGGCCCATCCAGTAGGACAGCGCCAGATCGGCGCCCACCAAATGGTCCAGGTTGTAGCGGCGCGTTTCCCAGCGCGGCACCGCGGTGTCGTCTGCCTGCCAGTGGAAGTTGCGGACATTGCGCAGCGTCACCTGCGAACCTTCCACCTCCGCCTGCAGCGAGCGCGACACATCATCCGCCCAGTCGCGATCCTGCCGCGGCTGCAGGTTCCACCAGATCCCGAACAGCAACCCGAATGCCGCCCCGAACAGCGCCGGCAAGGCCCAGTTCTCGCGCCCTGATCGCAAGCCGTACCAGCCTGCGGCGGTCATCAGCAGCCAGATCACGCCAACGCCGATCCGGATCGGCGTGCCGGCACGCATCAGGTAGTAAAGCGCCAACGCACCCCACAGCGAGGCCAATGCCAGCCCGCCGCGCAGCAGCCAATGCGATCCGGATCGCCGGCCCTTGCTTCCCATGCGGGCTCCCCTTGCCTGCCGTGTCAGCCCGTATTCTGCACGCCTTGGGAGACGCCGTTGACGCAGGCCACCAGCGCGCGCAACAGCGCTTCATCCTCGCCACCGGTCTCGCGCCAGCGACGCAGCAGGTCCACCTGCAGCACGCTGATTGGATCGACATAAGGGTTGCGCAGGCGGATCGACAGCGCCAGCCGCGGGTCGTGCTGAAGCAGCGACTTCTGCCCGGTGAGCGCCTTCACCCAACGCTTGGTCAGGGCCAGTTCCTCACTGATGCGCGGGAAGAAGCGATCGTGCAGGGGCCCGGCCAGGCGCGAGAACAGCTCGGCGATATTGAGGTCGCCCTTGGACAGCACCATCGCCACGTCGTCGAGGAAGGTGCGGAAGAACGGCCAATCGGCGGCCATCTCGCGCAGCGCCTGCTCGTGCCCGGCGTCGACCGCCGCCTGCAGGCCGCTGCCCACGCCATACCAGCCCGGCACCACGGCACGCGCCTGGCTCCAGGCGAAGACCCAGGGGATCGCCCGCAGGTTGGACAGGGCCGCATCCTGGCCCAGCCGGCGCGAGGGCCGCGAACCGAGCGTCATGCGTTCGATCACGTCGATGGGCGTGGCCAGCCGGAAGTAGCTCATGAAATCTGGCGCGCCGACGAAACCGCGATACGCATGCGTGCTGGCTTCGGCCACCAGGTCCATCACCCCGCGCCAGTGTTCCTCGCGCGATTCGGGCGCACGCGGGCGCAGGCTGGCGTGCAGCACCGCGCCGGTCATCTGTTCCAGCGAGCGCAGCGCCAGCGCGCGAATGCCGTACTTGCGATGGATCACCTCGCCTTGCTCGGTGACCCGCAGCCGCCCATCGACACTGCCGCGCGGCGCGGCTTCCAGCGCGCGCGTGGTCTTGCCGCCGCCACGAATGATCGAGCCGCCACGCCCATGGAAGAAAGTCAGGCGGATGCCCGCCTCGGCGGCCAGCGCCAGCAGCTCGACCTGCGCGCGCTGCAACCCCCAGCGCGACGCAGCGATGCCGCCGTCCTTGCCACTGTCCGAATAGCCCAGCATCACCATCTGCACGTCACCGCGCGCCCGCAGGTGCTGCCGGTAGACCGGATCGGCGAGCAGATCGCGCAATGTGTCGGTACCGCCGCGCAGATCGTCGACGGTCTCGAACAGCGGCACGATATCCAGCGGCACGTCATCGCCATCGACCAGCCCCCCACGACGCGCCAGCGCCAGCACGGTGAGCACGTCGGCGCGGTCATGCGCCATCGAGATGATGTAACTGCCGATCGCATCGGCGCCGTGGCGACGACGCGCATCGGCGAGTGCGGCGAACACGGCGTCCAGGCGTTGGTTGCCTTCGTCGGCGGTGACGGGCAGGACCTGCTCGCCGCTGGCCGCCGGGCCAAGCAGTTCGGCACGCGCGATGGCGTCCAGCTGCTCCCAGTCATCGCGCTGCAGTGACGTGGCCACGGCGCGCGCGTGCACGCTCGATTCCTGGCGTACGTCCAGTCGCGCCAGGTGGAAGCCAAAGCTGCGTACGCGCCAAAGCAGGCGGCGCACCGCAAACCAGCCGGCATGCAGGCCGCGGTTGGCCTGCAGGCTGTCGAGGATGAGCTGTACGTCACCGGCGAATTCTTCCGGCGAGGCATAGCCACCGGCAGCGTCCGCCAAGGTGGCGCGCAGCCGGGCGCGCATCAGGTCGTTGAACAGCCGGTAGGGCATGTCGGCATGGCGGGGGCGCGATTTTGCCGCAGCCTCCGGCAAGAGACCGCGGTAATGCTCAAGGCGTTGCAGCAGTGCGTCACTGACGGGCACGAGCGTGGTCGACTGGCTGAGCAGGCTGGCCAGTTGCCATAGCTCATCAAGATAGCGATCGAGCACCGCGCGGCGTTGCGCGTCGAGCGTCGCTGCGACGGTATGCGCATCCACGTTCGGATTGCCGTCCATGTCGCCGCCGACCCAGGTACCGAAGCGCAGCAGGCGCGGCACGGGCAGCGGGGCGCCGTAGGTTTCTTCGATGGCGTGTTCGAGGGTTTCATACAGCGCCGGCATGATTCGGTACAGCACGCGGGTCAGGTAGAAGCCGACGTGCTCGCGCTCGTCATCCACGGTGGGACGCACCGGCGAGGAGTCGGCGGTCTGCCACGCGGCGGTGAGCGCCATGCGGAAGCGCGCCGCGTCAGTGGCGCGTTCACCGGGCGTGCGCATGCCGTCGAGGTCATCGACCAGGCTGGCGACCATCAGTTGCTCTTTTTCCAGCAGCGCGCGACGTACCGCTTCGGTGGGATGGGCAGTGAACACCGGTTCGATGTCGATGCGCGGCAGCCAGTCGGCCAGTTCTTCAAGCGCGACGCCTTCCGCCTTGAGGCGACGCAAGGTGTCGTGCAGGCCTTCGGGTTGCGGGGTGTCGGTGCTGCGCTGGTAGTCGCGGCGGCGGCGGATGCGATGCACGCGCTCGGCGATGTTGACGACCTGGAAGTAGGCGCTGAAGGCGCGCACCAGGGCTTCGGCGTCGTGCGGCTGCCTGCCTTCGAGCTGGGCGCTGAGCGAGGCGGGGGGTGCGTCGGTTTCGCGCCGCGCGATGGCGGTGGTGCGGACGCGCTCGATCTCGTCGAGGAAGGCTTGCGACACTTGTTCGGCCAGCATGTCGCCGACCATGGCGCCCAGTCGACGGACGTCGTCGCGCAAGGGGATATCAGGCGTGGCAAAGACCAGACTGCTGCGGTATTCGTTCATCGATGACCGGGGCGTGGGACGTTGCGGGAGGGCGTCTTGTGGGGGCGCCTGGGTCGCTCAGCCTAACCGAATTCGTTTGCTCAAGAGGTCTTCTGGGTTCTGTTTCTCCTGCAACGAAAGCGGCAGGGAGGTGTTCGCTGCGGTAGTTGGTTTTCCGAGGAGTGCTTTGCACTGAGCGGTTGATTGCGTTGCCTTACGTCACGGGCCCCGACCCCTCCGGGGCAGGCGTGTCGTCTCCGGCGTACGTCCCTGTACTCAGTCGACGAACGTGGGCCATCCATGGCCCACTCACGCCTGCCCCGGAGGGGACGGTGCAAGGCGCGTTGTTTCCCCACTTCGATGAAGGCTTCGGTCGGGTCGTCAAGGTGGGCTGGCATTCGAGGGCTAACGCGCCGTTGGGCTACGCATCCGAAAAATCTCATTCGTCGTGAAGCGCGTTGCGATCCAATCCAAGGATCTGGTTGACACATGGAATGCACGCTTCGCCGGTGCTGCAATTTGATTGACCCACGCAGCGCCAGCTCGCAAGACTTCGCGTTGCAGAGATCTGTTCCACGCAACCGAACGAACAAAAAAAGACGGAGTGCATCAACAATGCTGACCCAACATGCAGCCACTGCCCTTCAGTTCAAACGTTATTTGCGCAAGTCAGCGCGAACTAGCGCATCGTGACCATCGCGAATAAGGCCGCTCTTTCAGGCTTGGTCGTACTGGCCGGGGCCTGCTTCGCGATTCTGCTCACGAAAGCAGGCGCTCCCCATGTCCTTGCCGCAGCCGTTGGCGGCGGCATGATCGGAGCTGTGATCGGCCGCTTGAGCCGCGTCGACGAGAAGTACCGATCCATCTCGTAGGCCAGTCAGTTGGCCATCGCGCGAGGCGGGAATGGGCGGCCAACGGCCACCCTCCCACCTTCATTGAACCCTCAAGGCGAGGCAGCTTTGTCCTTGCCCTTGGGAGCCGCTGCTTTTCCAGGCGCACCAAGATACTGCTCAAGCCAGTCATTGGTCTCGGCCATCATCTGCATGATCGATTCGCGCGCCCGGTAGCGATGCGCTTCGTTCGGCAGCATCACCAGCCGTGCGTTGCCACCCAAGCCCTTCACCGCGGCGTACAGCCGCTCGCTCTGGATCGGGAAGGTGCCGCTGTTGTCGTCGTCCTGGCCGTGGATCAGCAGCAGCGGCGCCTTGATGTGGTCAGCGTAGTTGAACGGCGACATCGCTTCGTACACCGGCTGCGCCTGCCAGTAGTTGCGCTCTTCGGACTGGAAACCGAACGGCGTCAGGGTGCGGTTGTACGCGCCGCTGCGCGCGATGCCGGCCTTGAACAGGTCCGAATGCGCCAGCAGGTTCGCCGTCATGAACGCGCCATAGGAGTGCCCGCCGATCGCGATGCGATTCCGGTCGGCCACGCCGCGACGCACGACTTCATCCACCGCGGCCTGGGCGTCGGCCACCAGCTGCTGCACGTAGGTGTCATTGGGCTCGGTGTTGCCCTCGCCAATGATCGGCATCGAGGGGTTGTTCAACACCGCGTAGCCCATCGCCAGGTACGCCTGCGGCCCCCAGTAGCCCACTGCGTTGAAGCGGTACGGTGAGTCGGTCACCTGGCTCGCCGCGGCGGCGGATTTGAACTCGCCCGGGTACGCCCACATCAGCATCGGCAACGGGCCGTCGCGCTTGGCGTTGTATCCCGGCGGCAGCAGCAGGGTCGCGGTGAGGTCTACGCCGTCGGCGCGCTTGTAGCGGATCTGTTCCTTCTGTACGCCGCGCAGCTGCGGCAGGGGATGGGCGAATCGGGTGAGGGCGCGCGGGGCGTCGCCACCCAGAGTACGCACGTACCAGTTGGCCGGTTCGTCCGGCGTCTCGCGCGTGGTCAGCCATTGCGTGGCGGCGGCATCGAGCGGGGCGCGCGGTTGTTCGAAGTACGGCGCCTGCGACTGGAACAGTCGCTCGCGATGGCCGTCGCGCAGGTCGAGCCGGTCCACGAACGGGCGATCGCCTTCCGGTGATGCGCCGGCGCCGATCAGGTAGATCGATTCGCCCTGGCCGTCGGTCAGCAGCCGTGCGTGGCCGGTATTGTCTTCCACCGTGACCGGCGTGCCGGGGTCGGCGTAGCGATCTTCTTCGGAGCGTTCGTTGATGAGCAGCGGTGCTTGCCCGGGCGCGTCCGGCGCGATGCGCCATTGGCGGACCTTGCGATCCTTCCACCAGAATTCTTCAACCAGTGCGAGATCGCCACGCCCCCAGGTGGCGCTGACAAAGCGACTGCCCAGTTCGATCAGGGTCTGCGGCGGTTGCTCGAACGGCGCGGCCTGCACCATCACCGCGTCGCGAATGCGTGCTTCGCGCGCCGGGTCGCCGCCGTCCTGGGCTTCCACCCACACCAGTGTGGCCGGTGCATCGTGGCGCCATTGAATCTCACGCACGCCGGTGGGCACGGCGTCGTTGCCCGTGGGCAGCCCTTCCACCAGCGGCAGGCGCGCCACGCTGTGCGCCACGCGACCCTGGGCATCGAGTACTTCGATCCGGCGCGGGAAACGACCCAGTGGCACCAGGTAGGAGAACGGCCGTTCGATGCGCTGCGACAGCAGGTAGTGGCCATCCGGCGACGGCGCCAGGTCCAGGTACAGGCCGGGCACGCCAATCGGCTCGCCATGGCCGTCCAGGCCCACCCGCATCGCTTGCGCGCTCATGTAGTACTCCAGGCGTCGCGCGTCGGCCTCGTTGCGCAGCAAGTCCTGGTAGGTGCGGATCGACAATGCACCGGCATTGGGCGCGGTCTGCTGGATCGCAGGGCCAGTCGGGATGCCGTCATCGGCCGGTGCCGGGCCCTGCCCCGCGGGCTGCTGCAGCACCAGCAGCGAGCGGCTGTCCGGCATCCAGCGATAGCCCTTGTCGAGGGTGGTGTTGAGCCGCTCGGCCACCCGCCATGCGCGATGGGACGCGATATCCACCAGCCACAGTTCGTTGGCGCCGCTGCTCGATTCGACGCGATTGAAGGCCAGGTAGCGCTGGTCCGGCGACCAGGTCATCGAGGACAGCGACAGCGGCGATGGCAGGCCGTCGATCTGCGTCGCCTGGCCGTCGGCCACGCGCAGCAGCCACAGTTGGCTGGCAAACGAGAATTCACTGTGCGAGCGGGTACGCGGGTGGATGCGCACGCCGGCCAGCTTCAATTCCGGTTGGGCCACCTCGTTGATGCCGGGTAGCGCGGGGCTCTGCAGCATCGCCGCCAGGTCACGCTGCGGCGAGAGCATCAGCCGTGGCGGGCTCGGGGCGTCGGCCACCGCCTGCAAGGCGGCCGGTGGCAGGCGATAGCCCGTCGTGGCCTGGGACTTGGCCGGCGCCGGGGCCGGGGCCGCTGCTGCGCTCGGCGGCGCTGCCAGGCAACCCAGCAGGGCCGCCGCACACATCGTCTTCCATCGTGCCTGCATTGCTGTCTCCCCTTTCTGATCGGGTGCACGTTAGCAGCCCCGGGGCCGCGACTGACCTGCCGATGGTTGGGGCGGCGCAGCCGGCGCGTTCATGAGCTGACACCAGGCGGCGATATAATTGCCGCTCGTCCGCCGAGGGGCGCTGCGACCCGGGAATGCCACGGGCCAGGCTCGGCAGATGGCATCCCCGAACGGCGCCCGGCAAACGCGAAGTTTTCTTCGCAGATACCGGAGCCATGCCATGAATGCTGCACTGAAGACATTTTCCACTGGCGGCGATTACAAGGTCGCCGACATCTCCCTGGCCGATTGGGGCCGCAAGGAGATCGACATCGCCGAGCACGAGATGCCGGGCCTGATGTCCATCCGCCGCAAGCACGCCGCCAGCAAGCCGCTCAAGGGCGTGCGCGTGACCGGCTCGCTGCACATGACCATCCAGACTGCGGTGCTGATCGAGACGCTCAAGGACATCGGCGGCGACGTGCGCTGGGCCTCGTGCAACATCTTCTCGACCCAGGACCAGGCCGCCGCGGCGATCGCCGCCACCGGCACCCCGGTGTTCGCCTGGAAGGGCGAGACCCTGGAGGAATACTGGGATTGCACCCTGGCCGCGCTGACCTTCACCGCCGCCGATGGCACCCTGCTCGGCCCGCAGCTGGTGGTGGACGACGGCGGCGACGTCACCTTGCTGATCCACAAGGGCTTCGAACTGGAGAACGGTTCGAAGTGGGTGGATGAGCCGGCCTCTTCGCACGAAGAGCAGATCATCAAGAACCTGCTCAAGCGCCTGGCCGTCGAGCGCCCGGGCTACTGGACCCGCGTGGTGCAGGATTGGCGCGGCGTGTCGGAAGAAACCACCACCGGCGTGCATCGCCTGTACCAGCTGGCCGAAGCCGGCACCTTGCTGGTGCCGTCGATCAACGTCAACGACTCGGTCACCAAGAGCAAGTTCGACAATCTGTACGGCTGCCGCGAGTCGCTGGCCGATGGCCTGAAGCGCGCGATGGACGTGATGCTGGCCGGCAAGGTGGCCGTGGTATGCGGCTATGGCGATGTCGGCAAGGGCTCGGCGCATTCGCTGCGCGCTTACGGCGCACGCGTGGTGGTGACCGAAATCGATCCGATCTGCGCCCTGCAGGCGGCGATGGAAGGTTTCGAGGTCAACACCATCGAATCCACCCTGGGCCGGGCCGACATCTACGTCACCACGACCGGCAACAAGGACATCATCACGCTTGAGCACATGAAGGCGATGAAGGACCAGGCCATCGTCTGCAACATCGGTCACTTCGACAACGAGATCCAGGTCGATGCGCTGGTGAATTTCCCGGGCGTGCAGAAGATCAACATCAAGCCGCAGGTGGACAAGTACGTGTTCCCGAACGGCAACGCGATGTTCCTGCTGGCCGAAGGCCGCCTGGTCAACCTCGGCTGCGCCACCGGCCACCCGAGCTTCGTGATGTCCAACTCGTTCGCCAACCAGACGCTGGCGCAGATCGATCTGTGGCAGAACAAGGATGTGTACGAGAAGGCCGTGTACCGCCTGCCCAAGCACCTGGACGAGGAAGTGGCACGCCTGCACCTGGAGAAGATCGGCGTGGTGCTGACCCAGCTGACCGCCGAACAGGCCGCCTACCTCGGCGTGCCGGTGGAAGGCCCGTACAAGCCGGAGCATTACCGCTACTAAGCGCTTGCCGTGGCAATCGCGTGATCCATGGACGGGGCCTGCGGGCCCCGTCTTCGTTTTGCACTCAAGGCGTGGCGGTCAGACGCAACGCGCGCAGGTCGAACTTGCCGCGCTCGGCGCCGACGATGAGCGTGTTGCGTCCGGGCAGCAGCATCACCTGCAGCTCGCCGGCGGCGGGGTCCGCCGTGCCTGCCAGCCGATCACCGTTGACCTGCACCCAGGCGCGGCCCTTGCCTTCGCCCTGCAGGGCGAGCGCATAGCGCCCAGCTTGATCCACGTCGATCGTGTACTTCAGCCACTCGCCCTTCTCCATGCCCACCACCTGCAGGCTGCCGTCCTGGCGCTTGCCCAGGTCCACGCCATCATTGCGATAGGTCATCCCGGGATTCCAGGTGACGCGCTCCGGGCCGATGCCGCGCTCGTTGGCCGGGGTGAGGTCGCGATAGGCCACGCCGTCCCGGCCCATGTCGAAATCGACCGCTGCCACCGTCAGCCCGCGCGGGCCGAGGCGATGCTCGGCAAAGGGGACGGACTCCAGCGAATGCGGGGCGCGGAACAAGGCGTCGATCACGTCCGGATGCTGGATATTGTTCTCGTAGCGCACGTCATGCGAAGCCAGGCGCATCAGCGCCTGCTCGGCCACTTCAGCGGAAGGCTTGGCGCCCTTGCCGTCCCAGTACGCGAGCAGCTGCGCGTAACCGTCGTTGGGCACGATCTGCAGGGGGTTGTTGTAGCGGATCTTCTTCAGCGGCCACCAGGACCAGCCGATGCCCTCGCCCTCCACCAGCGCGATCGCGCGCGCGAACCAGTCGTTGGAATTCTCGCCGCTCTCGCCCAGCCACAACGGCACGCGATGCCGGTCGCGCAGGGCCAGCATCTTGGCCAGCGTATCGGGTGTGGTCGCATCCCAGTACTTGTGGAAACTCAGCACCAGGTTGTCGTCCCACAGGCCCTGGTCGAATACGCCGGCGTAGTTGTTGCCCCAGCAGTTGCCTTCGATGATGACGATGTGGCGCTTGTCGATCTCGCGGATCGCCGCGGTGGTGCGCACGAGGAGATCACGCAGTGGCGCGTTGCCGGCTTCCTTGCAGCCGTTGCGATCACTGCGGTCAGCAAAGCCCCAGTTCGGCTCGTTGATGATGTCGTAGGCGCCGATGTACGGCTCGTCCTTGTAGCGCTCGGCCAACTTGCGCCACAGCGCGATCATCTTCTCCTGATTGGCCGGGTCGTCCCACAGGGAAGACTGCGCCGGGTCGCGATCGGAAATGTTGTTGTCGTTGCCCTGCCCGCCCGGTGCGGCGTGCAGGTCGAGGATCAGGTACATGTCGTTGGCCTTGGCCCACGCCAGCAGCGCGTCGGTGCGGCGGAAGCCCTCCTCCAACCAGGTCTGTTCGCCTTTCACCGGCTCCTGCTCGACCGGCAGCGTGTACAACGCGTAGTGCATCGGCAGGCGGATGGAATTGAATCCCCAGCGCGCCATCGCATCCACGTCGGCCTTGGTGGTGTGGTTGTCCAGCCAGGCGGTGTAGAACGCGGCGGTCTTCTGCGGCCCGATGAGTTGCTCGATGTTGCGGCGAATGACCCGCTGCGTGCCGAACTGGTTGAGTTCCAGCATGTAGCCTTCCTGCAGCATCCAGCCGCCCAGGCCCATGCCGCGCAGCACGACCGGCCGGCCGTCGGCGTCGACGATGCGGGTTCCATCGGCACGCAGGAAATCCTTGGCCACGGCAGGTGCCTGCACGGCGGACAGGGCAAGGACAAGGGCGGCCAGGCAGGTCGTCAATTTCATCGCGCAGGGTGCTCCGGAAGACGTGGCCACGCTGGCGTGCGTGGCAACCTGATGATGGCATGGGCGTTTCCGACAGCCGCCCTGCGCCGCAACATGGATCTCCATGCATCCATCGCGATGAAGCGATATGATGTCGGCGCACCCCAGCCCGCCCAGGCCCCATGACCCCGATCAGCTTCGAGTTCTATCCGCCGAAGACCGACGAGCAACGCAGCCAGCTCGATCGCACCGCCGCCCGGCTGACCACGCACGGCCCGGAATACGTGTCCTGCACCTTCGGCGCCGGCGGCTCGACCCTGAGCTACACCTCCGAGACCGTGCGCCATCTCAACCAGCACCATGGTTTCGATGCCGCGCCGCACTTGTCCTGCGTGGGTGGCAGCCGCGAGGAGATTCGCGAGCTGCTCAAGCTGTATCGCGCCCTGGGCTGCCGGCGCATCGTCGCGCTGCGAGGCGACCTGCCGTCGGGCATGGGCCATCCCGGCGACCTGCGCTACGCGGCCGAGCTGATCGACTTCATCCGCGCCGAGCACGGTGACGCTTTCCACATCGAAGTGGGCGCGTATCCAGAGACGCATCCGCAGGCAGCCGACGCACTCACCGACCTGCGCCATTTCAAGGCCAAGGTCGATGCCGGTGCCGATGGCGCGATCACCCAGTACTTCTACAACGCCGATGCCTACTTCGGCTTCGTCGAGGCGGTGCGCCGGCTGGGCGTGGAGATTCCGATCGTGCCGGGCATCATGCCGATCTCGAACTTCTCGCAGCTGCGACGATTTTCCGAACAGTGCGGCGCGGAGATTCCGCGATGGATCGCCAAGCGGATGCAGGCGTTCGGCGACGATGTGGAAGCGGTACGCGATTTCGGCGCGGATGTGGTCGCCGCTCTGTGCCAGCGCCTGCTCGAAGGCGGCGCGCCTGCGCTGCATTTCTACACGCTCAACCTGGCCAAGCCCACGCAACAGGTATTGCAGCGCCTGGGCCGTTGAGCCTGGCGCTTGGCGAGCGCGCCGGGCCTCGCTACGCTGCCGGGATGTTTCCACGCCTCGCCCTCGCCTTGTTGCTGGCCTGCGCCAGCCTGTTGCCTTGGCGGGCGGCGCACGCGCAATCGGATGTGCATCGCTGTACTGGCGCCGATGGGCAAACGGTGTTCAGTGATCGTCGCTGTGAAGATCTTGGCGCCGCTGCGCGCATGCCATCGGCGGTATCGCGTGATGGCCAGACCGGCTTGTATCGCTATGGCTGCCCACGCCGACTGAGCGAACTGGTGGGGCTGCTGCGTGGCGCGATCGAATCGCATGACGTGAACCGCCTCTCCAGCCTGTACCTGTGGGGCGAAGTCTCCGATCCGGCGGCCAACCGCGTGTTGTCGCAACTGGAAGCCGTCGCGGATCGCTCACTACTGGATATCGCGCCGATGTACCCGGCCGAAGAAACTGAATATCTGCCCGCACCCGTATCCGCACCCGACATCGCATCCGCCTCCGCTTCCGCGGGCTACCAGCCTACCGATGACAGCGCCGCCAGCGCGGTAAGCGAAAGCGCTGCGGCTGCGCCGGCCACGCGCCCACGCCCCTGGGGATTGCGGCTGGAACAGGTGATGGCCAATGGGAGCACGCCTGCGCGCACCGTGCTGCGGCTGCGCCGCCAGTACAACTGTTTTTGGGTGAGTTTCTAGCCGACCGCGACGGCGCTGGGCCACAGCGCACGAATAGCCGCCACACCTTGCGCGCCGTGCCTGCGTGCCTGGGCGATGTCTTCCGGCGCCAATCCGCCAATGGCATACAGGGGCAACGACACCGCCTCGCGCAATTGCTCGAAGCCTGCCCATCCCAGGCTGGCGGCGCCCGGATGGGTGGCGGTGGGCAATACCGGCCCTAGCACGGCGAAATCACAACCCAGGCGCTGCGCGTGGCGCAGGTCTTCCGGGGTATGGCAGGACGCGGCCAACGGCAGCGACGGCGCCGCAGGCCGCTGCGACGACGTCGCCAATTGTTCGGAACCCAGGTGTACGCCGAGGCCCAGCGAAGCGGCCAGCGTGATATCGCGATTGAGCAACCACTGCACGTCGCGCCGCGCGAACCGCGAAGCCACTTCCGCCACCAGCGCCCGCCAGCGCAGCGGTTCACATTGGCGGGCGCGCAGATGCACGCGGCGCACGCCCGCATCGAGCGCCGCCCCGAGTTGCTCCAGCCACAGCGCCTCATCCGGACCGGGCTCGGGCGTCACCAGATAGCGGTCCGGCTGGCGCAACACGCCTACCACGGGCACATCGGCGGGCGGCATCGAATAGCGCGACAGTCGATCGGGCGGCACCCAGGTCAGCGCCTGGCCTTCGCGGCCGCGAGGCTGGCCTTTCCACGAAGCGACGTGGCGCACTTCCAGGCGCAGGCGTTTATCGGGATACCGTTGCGGCACTTCCATCAGCCAATCGCCAACGCTGGCATCGATGCCGAGTTCCTCATGCAGCTCCCGCACCAGCGCCGCTTCCGAACTTTCGCCCGGCTCGCGCTTGCCGCCGGGAAACTCCCAGAGCCCGGGCATATCGCGGGTTTCGGTACGCCGGGTCAGCAGGATGCGGCCACGCGCGTCTTGGATGACGCCGGCCACGACATGGATGGAGCGGAGCGTCGTATTGGACATGCCTAGACTTTGCCGTGCCCCGGGGTCGGGCGGCAATAGAGGGCGCAGAAGAATCCTGTCCCGATCACCTTTTCCGGCGATCGACGAAGCGAAGTCCGGCGCAGCGCGACGGCCAACCAAGCACACCAAAAACCAACTGGAGGAGAGCCCCCCTTCTGTTAAGGGGGGCGCGCCGAAGGCGCAGGGGATAGGAAGCAAGGACCGTAGGGGCCCCAAGTTCGCTACGCGAACTTGGGGAACGCCACCCGCTACGCGGGTGGCGTCACGGGCAGCTCAGCTCAGCTGAGCTGCCCGTGGCAATGCTTGAACTTCTTGCCACTGCCGCAGGGGCACGGATCATTGCGGCCGACCTTCGGCGCCTCGCGCACGGCCTGGGCCAAGGCGCCCTGGCCGGCCCCCTGCATCTGCGCAACCTCATCCTCGGTGCCGTAACCACCGGCTTGCTGGTGCTGGAACTGCGACTGGCGCAGGCGCGCCTCGGCCTGCTGGCGCTCCTGCGCTTCCAGTGCGGCCACTTCCTCTTCGCTGCGGATGTGCACGCGCGCCAGCAGGTTGACCACCTCGCGCTTCACGCTTTCCAGCATCTCGGAGAACAGCTCGAAGGCTTCCTTCTTGTACTCCTGCTTGGGCTGCTTCTGCGCATAGCCGCGCAGATAGATGCCCTGGCGCAGGTAATCCATCTTCGCCAGGTGTTCCTTCCAGCCCTGGTCGAGCACGGTCAGCATCACGTGCTTTTCCAGTGCGCGCATGGTTTCCGCGCCCACTGCCGCTTCCTTGCCGCCGAAGTGACCGTCCACGGCAACCTGCACCTTCTCCGCGATCTGCTCGGCGTCCAGCTCTTCCTTGCTGTTGGCGAACCCGGCCAGGTCCAGCTTCACGCCCAACTCGGACTGCAGCGTCGCTTCCAGGCCCGGCAGGTCCCACTGGTCGTCGATCGAGTTCGGCGGCACGAAACGCGCCACCAGGTCATACACCACGTCGCCGCGGATGCCGTCGATGTTTTCCTTGACCGAATCGGCGTCCAGCAGCTCATCGCGCTGGGCGTAGATCACCTTGCGCTGGTCGTTGTTGACGTCGTCGAAATCGAGCAGGTTCTTGCGGATATCGAAGTTGTGCGCCTCGACCTTGCGCTGCGCCTTCTCGATCTGGCGGCTGACGAGGCGATCTTCGATCACGTCGTCTTCCTTCATGCCCATCAGGCGCATGGCCTTCTGTACCCAGTCCGAGGCGAAGATGCGCATCAGGTTGTCTTCGAGCGACAGGTAGAAGCGCGAAGAACCCGGATCACCCTGGCGGCCGGAACGGCCACGCAGCTGGTTGTCGATACGGCGCGATTCGTGGCGTTCGGTGCCGACGATATGCAGGCCGCCAGCGGCCTTCACCGCGTCATGGCGACGCTGCCATTCGTTCTTGGCGCGGAAGCGCTGGTCTTCGGTGGCGTCTTCGCCCAGCGCCTGCAGTTCGGTCTCCAGCGAGCCGCCGAGCACGATGTCGGTACCGCGGCCGGCCATGTTGGTGGCGATGGTCACTGCGCCCGGACGGCCGGCGTTGGCGACGATGGTCGCTTCGCGCTCATGCTGCTTGGCGTTGAGCACTTCGTGCGGCACGCCCGCCTTGCGCAGGTGGTCGGAGAGCATTTCCGACGTCTCGATCGAGGTCGTGCCGACCAGCACGGGCTGGCCGCGCTTGTTGCAGTCCTGGATATCGGCCAGCACGGCGTTGAACTTGCCGCCGCGGTTGAGGAACACCTGGTCCGGATGGTCCTTGCGCACGGTGGGCTTGTTGGTCGGGATGACCACCACTTCCAGGCCGTAGATGCTCTGGAATTCGTAGGCTTCGGTGTCCGCGGTGCCGGTCATGCCCGACAGCTTCTTATACATGCGGAACAGGTTCTGGAAGGTGATGCTCGCCAGCGTCTGGTTCTCGCGCTGCACCGGCACGCCTTCCTTCGCTTCCACCGCCTGGTGCAGGCCATCGGACCAGCGACGGCCGGCCAGGGTACGGCCGGTGAACTCGTCGACGATGACCACTTCGCCATCGCGCACGATGTAGTCCACGTCGCGCTGGAACAGCGCATGCGCGCGCAGCGCGGCATTGAGGTGGTGGACCACGCTGAGGTTCTGCGCAGCGTACAGGCCTTCCTCCTCGGTGAGGATGCCGGCCTGGCGCAGCAGCGCTTCGGCGTGCTCCATGCCCGCTTCGGACAGGTGCACCTGCTTGCCCTTCTCGTCGACCCAGAAGTCGCCCTCGGCTTCTTCGTTTTCCTGCTTGGTCAGCTGCGGCACGATGCGGTTGACGCGGATATACAGCTCCGGCGACTCATCGGCCGGGCCGGAGATGATCAGCGGGGTGCGCGCTTCATCGATCAGGATCGAGTCGACTTCGTCGACGATCGCGTAATGCAGGCTGCGCTGGTAGCGATCGGCCTTGGACAGCGCCATGTTGTCGCGCAGGTAGTCGAAGCCGAACTCGTTGTTGGTGCCGTAAGTGATGTCCGAACCGTAGGCGGCGTGCTTGTCGCCGTGCGGCATGCCCGGGTAGACCACGCCCACGCTCAGGCCCAGCCAGTTGTACAGCTTGCCCATCTGCGCGGCGTCGCGGCGCGCCAGGTAGTCGTTGACGGTGACCACGTGCACGCCCTGGCCTTCCAGCGCGTTGAGGTAGACCGGCAGGGTCGCGACCAGGGTCTTGCCTTCGCCGGTGCGCATCTCGGCGATCTTGCCCAGGTGCAGCACCATGCCGCCGATCAGCTGCACGTCGTAATGGCGCATGCCCAGCACGCGGCGCGAGGCTTCGCGGCACACGGCGAAGGCTTCCGGCAGCACCTTGTCCAGCGCTTCGCCGCCAGCGATACGCTGCTTGAACTCAGGGGTCTTGGCCTGCAACTCGGCGTCGGAAAGCTTCTCCATCACCGGCTCGAGCGCATTGATCTTGACCACGATGCGGCTGAGCTGGCGGAGCAGGCGTTCGTTACGACTACCAAAAACGCGGGTAAGCAGGCTGTTGATCATTGAAGAAACCGGTTAAGAGGAACGGTTCGACCGACGCCGGCTCCCCGACGACCGCCGTAAACGCGACAGGGCGCTAAGCGCCCTGTCGATGGCAATGCCCATTGTAGCTTGGGGCGGGGGCTGGCGAACGCAAGCCCCGGCAGCGACCGGCCGGTCAGCCGCGGCCGCGCGGCCCAACCGGGGTGTTGTTGTCCCCGAGGAACTTGCGCGGGTTCATCACGCGCCCGTCCTTCCACACTTCAAAATGGACGTGTGCACCGGTCGAACGGCCGGTGGAACCGGCCTTGGCCACTTCCTGGCCGGCACGAACCAGATCGCCCGGACGCACGCTCAGGCGCGAGTTGTGCGCATAGCGGGTGACATAGCCATTGCCGTGGTCGACCTCGACCACGTTGCCGTAGCCGCCGCGCACGCCGCTGTAGCTGACCACGCCGTCGGCCACGGCCAGTACCGGGTCGCCGACGCTGGCGTGGAAGTCGATGCCCTTGTGGTTGGCGGCGCCGCCATTGAACGGATCGGCGCGACCGCCGAAGCCGGAGGTGATGTAGGTATTGCGGATCGGCATCCGCGAGGGCACCGAATTCTGCTCAAGCTGGTGGTCGAACATCAACGACGCGAGGACGTTGAGCTGCTGGCCGGAGGCGGAGAACTGCTGCTCGAGTTGCCCTAGATCCTCCTTGAATTCACCGACCGGCATGTCCTGGGCGGGCTCATCGCCACCACCCACGCCGACCGGCTCGTTGAAGTCGAACTCGCCGTCCTGCAGCTTGCCCATCTGGGTCAGGCGCTCGCCGAGGGCATTGAGCCGGGTGGCCTGGGCCTGCAGTTCGCCCAGTCGCGCCGCCAGGGCGTTGACCTGGGCCTGCGACTCGCGCTGCACCTTGGCCAATTCCGCCTGCTTCACGTCGACCTTGGCCTGCAGCTGCGAATTGGTCACCATGCCGGTGGCCGCCGCCGCGCCAAATCCCATCGCCAGGCCGGTACCGAGCACCAGGCCCAATACCGTCAGCGGCCGATTCTCGGCAAATCCACTGATCTGGTGGGCCAGGCGCTGGCCCCGGGTCTGACGCGATTTGATTACGATCTTTTTGAAAGCCATATGTGAGTCTTCATGTCCAAGCCAACGTCCAGCGCACGCGGTCCTTCCCTCCCGCAGCAGGCCATCGAGGCCGCGCTGGCGGATAAGACCGGCAACCCCTTGCGCCGAGCCTTGTGGCTCGATGCGCTGGACAGGCAGTTGCGCCCCCATCTGCCGCCTTCACTCGCCGGCCACTGCCGACTTGCCAATGTGAAGGACGAACAGCTCGTTTTTCTCGTCGATTCGCCGGTGTGGCACGCCAAGGTGCGGCTGGCCGAACAACAGCTCCTCGTTGCGGCCCGGTCCCTCGGGCTGAAGGTCACGCGAGTGACCCCCAAGACCACCACCACTTCGCTGCATTCCCCAATGCCGAAGAACCCGGGGCAGTCAAAACCGGTGTCAGCCACCACGCACAAGGGTCTGCGCGAGGCGCTGGCATCCTTGCAGGACATCGAATCCAAACGGCGCTGATGCCCTTCGCCGGGACTCCGCCCGGCCGGCGCGCGTGAAGAACATGAGAAGAACAACGCACGACCCGATGCATCCTAGCGACCGCAGGATGGGCATTAGTTAGGGAAGAATTAAATAATCGTTAAATTCAGGAACGCGCTTTGTGCGAGTTCACAGTTCCACGACATGACCCCGGTCATCTCCCCACACGACGGCCAGCGCGGTGGGGATCGTCCTGTCGGGGTGAACTCAGGCGTAGGCAGGGGCGCCGTAGGCGACCGGCGGCTGCACGGTGCCGGCCGGGAAGCTGACCCATTCCCAGGCTTCCTGCTGGGCCAGCAAGGCCCGCACCAGCTTGTTGTTGAGCGCGTGGCCGGACTTGAAACCCTCATACGCGCCAAGGATCGGGCCGCCGGCGAGGTACAGGTCGCCCACCGCATCGAGGATCTTGTGGCGGACGAATTCGTCGGTGTAACGCAGCCCGTCGTCGTTGAGGACGCGGAATTCATCGAGCACGATCGCGTTGTCCATCGAGCCGCCCAGGCCGAGGTTGCGCTCGCGCATGTATTCCAGGTCACGCATGAAACCGAAGGTGCGCGCCCGGGAAATTTCCTTGATGTACGCGGCGGTGGAGAAATCCAGCTCGGCGCGCGACTGCTTGGCCGGGATCATCGGGTGGTCGAACTCGATGGTGAAGCCCAGCTTGTAACCGTCATAAGGCGTGAAACGGGCGACCTTGTCGCCTTCGCGCACTTCGATCGGCGATTTGATCCGGATGAAGCGCTTGGCCGCGTCCTGCTCGAGGATGCCGGCGGACTGCAGCAGGAATACGAACGGGCCCGAGGAGCCATCCATGATCGGCAGCTCGGCCGAAGACAGCTCGACGATGGCGTTATCGATGCCCAAGCCGGCCATGGCCGACATCAGGTGCTCGACGGTCTGGATCTTGGCGCCATTGCAGGTCAGGCCGGTGCACAGCGTGGTCTCGGTGACCAGTTCGGCATCGGCAGGCACTTCCACCACCGGCTCCAGGTCGACGCGACGGAACACGATGCCATGGTTCACCGGCGCAGGTCGCAGGGTCATGTAGACCTTGTCGCCGCTGTGCAGGCCGACGCCGGTGGCGCGGATCGTGTTCTTGAGAGTGCGTTGCTGGGTCATGGCGATGAAGTCTGAATGACAAACGCAGACAGGAGCTGAACCGGCGAGGCCGGGGGGTGCAAAAATCTTAACAAAACTGTCGCATCCGCGGTTTCACGGCGGCGGTGCCTGGAACGAGCGCCAAAACCCGCCGGATCGGGGCACACCGATCCGGCGGAAAGGGACATGGCGTCGGTCGCCGGGAGGACAAGCCCGTGACCGCCGACACTGCGTTCCGTTCCCGAGGGAACCAGACGCCGCGCCGGTGCTGCAACTACTTTGCGATGGCGTCAGTCAGCCTGGCGGCGCAGGAACGCCGGGATATCCAGGTAGTCGCTCGGCAGCTCGGCCGCGGCCGGCGTGGAGGCCGACATCGAAGCCGCACCCGCATCGCTGCTGGCACGACGCAGGCCCAGGCCCATCGAACCGCCCACGGCCTTGGACACCGCGTCGTTGCCCTGGTCGAAATCGCCGTATTCCGGCGCACCGGTGGTGGCGTTGCGCACCAGCTTGATCGGCGCGCGCTGTTCCGGACGCTGGCCCTGGCGCGACACCGCACGGTTCAGGCCGGTGGCGACCACGGTCACGCGGACTTCGTCCTGCATGTCCTGGTCCAGCACGGTGCCGACCACGACGGTGGCGTCTTCCGAAGCGAAGCCTTCGATGGTGCGGCCGATTTCGTCGAACTCGGACATGGTGAAGTCCGGGCCGGCGGTGATGTTGACCAGGATGCCGTTGGCGCCGGCCAGGTTCACATCGTCCAGCAGCGGATTCTGGATTGCCGCTTCGGCCGCGGCCTGGGCACGGTCATCGCCGCGTGCCGAGCCGGTGCCCATCATCGCCAGGCCCATCTCGGACATGACGGTGCGCACGTCGGCGAAGTCGACGTTGATCAGGCCCGGACGCACGATCAGGTCGGCGATGCCCTGCACCGCGCCCTGCAGCACGTCGTTGGCGGCGCGGAAGGCCTGGATCATGGTGGCGTTGCGGCCCAGCACGGTGATCAGCTTTTCGTTCGGGATGGTGATCAGCGAATCGCAATGCGCCGACAGTTCCTCGATGCCCTTCAGCGCGACCTGCATGCGGCGACGGCCTTCGAACGGGAACGGCTTGGTGACCACGGCCACGGTGAGGATGCCCATTTCCTTGGCCAGCTGCGCCACGACGGGCGCTGCGCCCGTGCCGGTGCCACCGCCCATGCCGGCGGTGATGAACACCATGTCCGCACCCTGCAGCGCGTCCATGATGCGTTCGCGATCTTCCAGCGCGGCCTGGCGGCCGACTTCCGGGTTGGCGCCTGCGCCCAGGCCCTTGGTGACGTTGGTGCCCAGCTGCAGCTGCAGCTTGGCGCCGCAATTCTTGATCGCCTGCGAGTCCGTATTGGCGGTGATGAACTCCACGCCATCCACGCTGCTGCTGACCATGTGCGCCACGGCGTTGCCGCCGCCACCGCCCACGCCGACAACCTTGATGACCGCGTTCGGGGCCATCTTCTCGATCAGTTCAAAATGTGCCATGTCCATGTCCTCTTGTTGTGGAGCCGTGATCCGGGCGTACCCGTGACCGGCGTTCTCTTCTGGTTTGACTACTGCGTGCCCTGCTTTCCTGCGACTGCCAACTACCTGTTGCCACTGCCCACCGCGGCGCTCAGAACTCGCCGCGATACCAATTCTTGAGTTTGTTGAAGAAGCTGCCGGCGCGGCCGGTCGGGATCGACGGCCGGCGCGGGTGCTCGATCTGGCTGCCCATCAGCAGCAGGCCCACGCCGGTGGCATGCACCGGGTTGCCCACCACCTCGCCCAGGCCGGTGACGTGCTGCGGAATGCCCACGCGCACCGGCATCTGCAACATCTCCTCGGCCAGCTCGACCACGCCTTCCATCTTCGAAGCGCCACCGGTCAGCACCATGCCGGCACGCACCAGTTCCTCGAAGCCGGAGCGGCGCAGTTCGGCCTGCACCATCTCGAAGATTTCCTCGTAGCGGCCCTGCACGGCCTGCGCCAGCGAGGCGCGCGGCATGCGACGTGGCGGCCGGTCACCGACCGACGGCACCTGGATGCTTTCTTCGGCGGTGGCCAGCTGGGCCAGCGCGCAGGCGTAGCGCACCTTGATCTGTTCGGCTTCCGGCGTCGGCGTGCGCAGCATGTGCGCGATGTCGTTGGTGACGTGGTCACCGGCGATCGGCAGCGAGGCGGTGTGGCAGATCGCGCCCTGGACATACACGGCCAGGTCGGTGGTGCCGGCGCCGATATCGACCAGCACCACGCCCAGTTCGCGCTCATCGGCGGTCAGCACTGCCACGCTCGACGCCAGCGAAGACAACACCAGGTCATCGACCTGCAGGCCGCACTTCTGCACGCACTTGCTGATGTTGGCCGCGGCCGACTGCGCGCACACCACCAGGTGCGCATGCACTTCCAGGCGCACGCCGGTCATCCCGACCGGGTTGCGGATGCCTTCCTGCGAATCGTCCAGCACGTATTCGCGCGGGATCGCGTGCAGGATGCGCTGGTCGGCCGGGATCGCCACTGCCTTGGCCGCATCGAGCACGCGCTCCAGGTCGCCCCAGGTCACTTCGCCGTCGCGGATCGGCACGATGCCGGGCGAATTCTTGCACTGCACGTGGTTGCCGGAGATCGAGGCATAGACCGAGCGGATCTCGCAGCCGGCCATCAGCTCGGCTTCTTCGACCGCGCGCTGGATCGACTGCACGGTCGATTCGATGTCCACCACGACGCCGCGCTTGAGACCACGCGATTCGTGCGAACCGATGCCGATGACCTCGATCGGGTTGCCCGGCGAATACTCGCCGACCAGCGCCACCACCTTGGAGGTGCCGATGTCGAGGCCGACGATGAGAGATTTATCACCCTTGCGATTCATGTTCTGACTGCCGGAATGCGAAAACTGCGGTTCGAGGACGCGCCCTCGCCCAGGCCGGCCACACGCCTTGCGCTGGGCGCAGGGGCGGTGTCGGGGCTGGCCGATTGGCGCTCGATGGTGAAGCCGTTGGTGTAGCGCAGGTCTGCACGCGCGATGGGCTGCTGCGGATCGAGCAGCTGCGGCAGCACGCGGGCGAAGCGTTGCAGGCGTGCACGGGCATCGTCACGGCCGACGATCACCGCCACGCCGTTGCTCAGCCCCAGCGACCAGCTGCCACGCGCATCCATTTCCAGGCGCTGTACGTCCAGGCCGGTCGGCGCGAACAAGGCGCGCGATTCGTTGTACAGCGCCACCACCTCGCGGGTCTTGCTGTCCGGACCGTTGAGTTGCGGCAACTGCAGGCTGCGCAGGCGCGGCGGGATCGCGAACAGGCGGCCCTGCTCGGAGAGCATCCGGTCTGCGCCCCAGCGCGCGAACGGCTGGTGTTCGACCACGCGCACTTCCAGCACGTCCGGCCACTGCTTGCGCACCTGCGCGCTCTCCACCCACGGCAGGCGCTCGATCGCGTCCTGCGCTTGTTTCAACCTGACCGCGAAGAAGCCCGAGCGTGCATACGGCAACACCACGGCGCGCAATTCCTCGGCGGGCACGCGCTTGAAATCGCCGGTGACGCGCAGCTTGCTCAGCGGCCAGCGTTCGGCGCCGACCCAGCCATTGAGCACGGCCACCACCGGCAGCGCGACCAGCGCCACCGCCAGCAACCAGGCCAGGATGCGCAGCGCAGCGTTCATGCGCGCACCGCCATTGCCAGGAGCCGGTGACGGCAGGCGCACGCGCACGCCGCGGCCAGCGCTTGCGCGCCCCGCGTCATCGCCTGCATGCCGTCACCCGAAAGGTTCACAGGGTCTGCTCCAGGATCCGCCAGCACAGTTCTTCAAAATCGACGCCGAGCTGGCGCGCCGCCTTGGGCACCAGCGAGTGGCTGGTCATGCCCGGCGCGGTGTTGACCTCCAGCAGGTAGAACGCGCCGGTGCTGCGATCCCGCATCACGTCCACGCGGCCCCAGCCACGGCAACCGGCGGCCTGGAACGCGGCCAGCGCGAGTTGCTGGATCTGCGCTTCGGCCTCGCCTTCCAGGCCCGGACACAGGTACTGGGTGTCCTCGGCGATGTACTTGGCGTTGTAGTCGTACCACTGGCCCTTGGGCACGATGCGGATCGACGGCAGCGCCTGCTCGCCCAGGATCGCCACGGTCAGCTCGTCACCTTCGATGAGCTGCTCCATCAGCAGCTCGCCTTCGTAGCGCGCGGCCAGCGCTACCGCGTCGTCAAGTTGCGCGTCTTCGAACACGCGGCTGACGCCGACGCTGGAACCCTCGTTGGCCGGCTTCACGATCACCGGCAAGCCCAACGCGCGGGCCGCGGCATGCACGCCGTCCCCGGCGCAGATGCGCGCATAGCGCGGCGTCGGCAGGTCCAGCGACAACCACACCTGCTTGGTACGGATCTTGTCCATCGACAACGCCGAGCCGAGCACGTCCGAGCCGGTGTACGGCACGCCGAACGCCTCCATCAGGCCCTGCACGATGCCGTCTTCGCCGCCGCCGTTGTGGCCATGCAGCACGTTGAACACACGATCAAAGCGCCGCTCGGCCAATGCCTGGGCCAAGGCCGCAATGCCATCGACCGGTTGTGCATCCACGCCGCGCGCGCGCAGCGCTTCAAGCACGTTGCGGCCGGAATCGAGCGAGACTTCGCGTTCGCTGGAGGTGCCGCCGAGCAGCACGGCGACGCGACCAAACACGGCTGCATCTTCATGGCGACGGCCAGGCAGGGTGCTCATGCCTTGTCCCCTTCGCCAAAGCCTTCGTTGGCGATGTGCTGGGCCACATGGCCGATATCGCCGGCACCCATCATCAACAACAGATCGCCATCCTGCAGCACGTCCGGCAACACCTCGCCGAGTTGCGCCACCTGCCCGACCACCACCGGCTCGCTGCGGCCACGGGCGCGGATGGCCCGGGCCAGCGAGCGCGAGTCGGCGCCGGGAATCGGCGCCTCGCCGGCGGGATAGACCTCGCTCAGCACTAGCGCATCGACCGTGCTGAGCACCGCGGCGAAGGCATCGAACTGATCGCGGGTTCGGCTGTAGCGATGGGGCTGGAAGGCCACGACCAGGCGCTTGTCCGGCCAACCGCCACGGGCTGCAGCGAACACCGCTTCCAGTTCGCGCGGATGATGGCCGTAATCGTCGACCAGCCGCACCTTCGCGCCGCTGGCGGTGGTGACTTCGCCCAGGTCGTTGAAGCGACGGCCGATGCCGGCGAACGATTCCAGCGCCTTGGCGATGGTTTCCGGCGCCACGCCCAATTGCCAGGCCACCGCGGCGGCGGCCAGCGCGTTGAGCACGTTGTGCTTGCCCGGCAGTGCCAGGGTCACCGGCGTGGTGGTGCCTTCGGGCAGGCGCAGGGTAAAGCGCATGCGCGGGCCATCCTGCACCACGTCTTCGGCGCGCACGTCGGCGTGCGCGCTCATGCCGTAGGTCATCACGTGGCGCGGCGTCTTGGCGGCCAGGGCGGCGACTTCCGGATCATCGATGCACAGCAGGGCCAGGCCGTAGAACGGCAGGCGCTGCAGGAATTCAGCAAAGGCGGCCTGCACGCGGGCGAAATCGTTGCCGTAGTTTTCCAGGTGATCGGCGTCGATGTTGGTGATCACCGCGACCAGCGGGTTCAGGCGCAGGAAGCTGCCGTCGCTCTCGTCGGCCTCGGCCACCAGCCACTGGCCTCCGCCGAGCTTGGCGTTGGCGCCGGCAGCAAGCAGCTGTCCGCCGATCACGAAAGTCGGATCGAGCCCGCCCTCGCTGAGCACGGCCGCGGTCAGGCTAGTGGTGGTGGTCTTGCCATGCGTGCCGGCCACGGCGATGCCGCGGCGGAAGCGCATCAGCTCGGCCAGCATCGCGGCGCGCGGCATGATCGGAATGCGCTGGCTGCGCGCTTCCATCAGCTCGGGGTTGTCCTCGCGGATCGCGCTGGACACGACCACGCAATCAGTGCCGAGCACGTTGGCCGCGGAATGGCCGCGCATCACCCGCGCGCCGAGCTTGGCCAGGCGACGGGTGGCGGCGTTGTCGGCGTTGTCCGAACCGGAGACTTCGTAGCCCAGGGTCAGCATCACTTCGGCGATGCCGCTCATGCCGGTACCGCCGATGCCGACGAAATGCACGCGCGGGAACGCGCGCACCAGGTCCTGGCTATCCTGCAGGCGACGAATCATGCGCGCCCTGCCTGTGCACCAGCGCGCTGCGATGCGAATGCCTTCGGGCACTTCGCGGTTCCCCACTTCATACGGCTTCCTCGAGAATGATGTCGGCGATGCGGTCGGCCGCATCGGGTTTGGCCAGCCCGCGCGCGGCCTGGGCCATCGCCAGGCGACGCGCCGGATCGGCCAGCAGTTCGCGCAGCACCGGCTGCAGGTGTTCGGCCAGCGCGTCGTCCTGCTTCAGCAACACGGCAGCACCGGCGTCGACCAGGTATTCGGCATTGCGGGTCTGGTGGTCATCGACCGCCGCGGCGAACGGCACCAGCACGCTGCCCACGCCGGCCGCGCACAGTTCGCCCAGCGTGGAGGCGCCCGCGCGGCACACGACCAGATCTGCCCAGGCGTAGGCGGCGGCCATGTCGGCAATGAATGGCTCGACGCTGGCGCGGACGCCAGCCTGCGCGTAGGCCGTTTCGGCCTCGGCGCGCAGCTTCTCGCCGCATTGGTGGCGCACTTCAACCGCCGGGTGGCCCAGCGCGGCGAGCGCCTGCGGCACGGCATTATTGAGCGCGCGTGCGCCCTGGCTGCCGCCCAGCACCAGTACGTGCACCGCACCGTTGCGGCCGGCAAAGCGTTCGGCCGGCACCGGCAGCGCCGCGATTTCCGCACGCACCGGATTGCCCACCGCTTCTTCGCCGGCAAAACTGCCGGGGAATCCGGTCAGCACGCGACGGGCGAAACGCGAAAGCACCTTGTTGGTCATGCCCGGTGCGCGGTTCTGTTCGTGCACCAGCAGCGGCAGGCCCATCAACCGGGCGGCCAGGCCGCCCGGACCGGCGGCAAAGCCGCCGAAGCTCACCACCGCACGCGGCTGGCGCTTGCGCAACACGAAGCCGGCGGCGCGCACGGCGCGCATCACCCGCACCGGCGCGCCGAGCAGGGCCAGCTTGCCCTTGCCGCGCAGGCCGCTGATGGCCAGGGTGTCGATCGGAATGTCGTGCTGCGGCACCAGGCGGGTTTCCATCGCGCCATCGGCGCCGAGCCAGGTCACCGGCACGCCACGCGCGCGCAGCACCTTGGCCACGGCCAGTCCGGGAAAGATGTGTCCACCGGTGCCGCCGGCCAGGATCATCACCGGGCGCATCTCACTCGCGCTCACGCGATCCTCCCGCCGAAGGTCGGCTCCACGCGCGGCTGCATGCGGCTGGTGCCGCGCTGCGGCATGGCGCTCGTGAGCGAGGCGGCGCTGAAGGCGGTTTCGCGCGCGGGTTCGCGCTCGCGCGCCGGGGCCGGCGCAGGCTCGGCCGGCACGGCGACATCGGCGGCCGGCGCGGCGGCGCCCTGCGCGCCCGGCGCCAGGCGGCTGCGGGTGCGCTCGGCGCGGTCGGCCTCGTAGGAGACGCGCAACAACACGCCCATCGCCACGCAGGTCATCAGCACCGAGGAGCCGCCGGAGGAAATCAGCGGCAGGGTCAGGCCCTTGGTCGGCAGGATGCCCAGGTTCACGCCGATGGACACGAAACTCTGCATCGCAATCCACAGGCCGATGCCGAAGGCGATGTAACCGGAGAAGTGGCGCTTCATCTCGATGCAGCGCATGCCCAGCCAGAACGCGCGGCCCACCAGCAGCGCATACAGCGCCACCACCAGGCACACGCCGACGAAGCCCAGCTCTTCGGCGATGACCGAGAAGATGAAGTCGGTATGCGATTCCGGCAGGTAGTTGAGCTTCTGCACCGAACCGCCCAGGCCCACGCCGAACCATTCGCCGCGGCCAATGGCCATCAGCGCGTTGGACAGCTGGTAGCCGGAGCCCAGCTGGTCCGCCCACGGGTCCATGAACGAGGTCACGCGCCGCATGCGGTACGGCTCGAGGATCACCAGCGCCACCAGCGCCGGCAACAGCAGCAGGATCGGCAGGATGATGCGGTTGATCTGCGCGCCGCCCAGCACCAGCATGCAGGCGGTGACGCTGAGCAGCAGCATCGACGAGCCGAAGTCCGGCTGCAGCAGCAACAGGCCGACCAGCAGGCCGACCACGAACACCGGCTTGAGCATCGCCTGCCAGGTGGCGTTGACCTCGTCGCGGAAGCGCACCAGGTAGCTCGCCAGCCAGATGATGTAGAGCACCTTCACCGCTTCGACGGTCTGGAACTTGGACACGCCCAGGTTGATCCAGCGCCGCGCGCCATTGACGCTGCTGCCCAGCCCCGGCACGAACACCACGGCGAGAAGGACGAAGCAGGCCAGCAGCAGCATCTGGTTGTGCTGTTCGACGTTCTTCAGTTCCGTGCGCATCGCCCAGAACGCCAGGCCCACGCCCGCGCCGAGGAACAGCAGGTGGCGGGTGAGGTAGTAGAACGGGCTGTCGGCCAGCTCGATCGAACTGGAGGCGACCATGACCACGCCCAGCGAGGCCAGCGCCACGGCGGCGCCGAGCAGCCACGGGTCGTAGCGGCCTCCGATCGCATCCAGGCGGGTCGCTTGGCGGGACAGGTCGTTCATCTCAGCGCACCTTCAACGTGGCCAGGCCGATCAGCACCAGCACCACCGAGATGATCCAGAAGCGCACGATCACGCGCGGCTCCGGCCACCCCTTGAGCTCAAAGTGGTGGTGGATCGGCGCCATGCGGAACACGCGCTTGCCGGTGAGCTTGAACGAGGCGACCTGGATCATCACCGAGAGCGTCTCGATCACGAACACGCCGCCCATCACCACCAGCACCAGTTCCTGGCGCACGATCACCGCGATCGTGCCCAGCACCGCGCCCAGCGCCAGTGCGCCGATGTCGCCCATGAACACCATGGCCGGATAGGTGTTGAACCAGAGGAAGCCCAGCCCCGCGCCGGCAATCGCCGCGCAAATGATGACCAACTCGCCGGCCCCGGGGATGGCCGGGATCTTCAGGTACTCGGAGAACACCACGTTGCCCGAGGCATAGGCGAACACGCCCAGCGCGCAGGCCACCAGCACGGTGGGCATGATCGCCAGGCCGTCCAGGCCATCGGTGAGGTTGACCGCGTTGGAGAAGCCGACGATCCAGAAGTAGGCGATCACCACGAAGCCGAAGCCGGCCAGCGGCAGCGCCACCGACTTGAACATCGGGATGTAGAAGGTCCACGCCGCCGAGACATCGGCGGTGTAGAACAGGAACAGCCCGGCGGCCAGGCCGAAGATCGACTGCAGCAGGTACTTCCAGCGCGACTTCAGGCCGTTCGGATCGCGGCGCACGATCTTGATCCAGTCGTCGTACCAGCCGATCGCGCCAAAGCAGATCATCACCGCCAGCACCAGCCACACGTAGCGGTTGCGCAGGTCGCCCCACAGCAGGACCGACAAGGTGACCGTCAGCAGGATCAGCGCCCCGCCCATCGTCGGCGTGCCGGCCTTGGAGAAGTGCGACTGCGGGCCGTCCTTGCGGATCGGCTGGCCGCCCTTGAACTGGGCCAGTTTGCGGATCACGGCCGGGCCGAGCCACAGCGACAGGAACAGGGACGTCAGCGCGGCGAGGATGCCGCGGAACGTCAAATAGCCGAACAGCCCGAACAGGCTCTCCAGTTGCTGTAGCCAACGGGCCAGCTCAAGCAGCATTCGGTGCCTCCTCCCCATGCGCGAGCAGCGCAGTCACGATCTTGTCCATGGCGCTGCCGCGCGAGCCTTTGACGAGCACGCGCAACGGCGTCGTTGCATTCTGGATATCGGCTTGCAGCGCGGCGGCCAGTTCAGCGTGGCTGGCGAACACGCGGCCACGTTCGCCAAACGCCTGCGCGGCGTGCGCGCTCAGCTCGCCCAGCGCATACAGGCGCGCCAGCTTCGCGTCGCGCGCGCGGCGGCCTGCGGCGGCGTGCAGCGCGGCGCCTTCCGGGCCGAGTTCGCGCATGTCGCCCAGCACCAGCCAGCCCTCGCCCGGCCCGGCCAGCGCGTCGATGGCGGCATCGAGCGAGCCGGGGTTGGCGTTGTAGCTGTCGTCGATCAGCACCGCGCCGCCGGGCAGCGCGTGGGCGATCTGGCGGCCGGCGACCGGGCGCGCCTGGGCCAGGCCCTCGGCGATGCGATCCAGGCTGACCCCGGCGCCCAGCGCCAGGGCAGCGGCGGCCAGCGCGTTGCGGATGTTGTGGCGACCCGGCAGGTGCAGGCCCACCGCCACCTCGCCCTGCGGGGCGATGAGGAGGAAGGTCGCGCCCTGCGCGGTCATCTGGATCTTTGCGGCGCGCACGTCGGCGCTGGCCTCCAGGCCGAAGCGCAGCACGCGGCGGCCGGTGCGGGCGGGCTGCACCATGACCTGCTCGAACCACAGGCCGAAGGCGTCGTCGGCATTGATCACCGCCACGCCGTCGTCCGGCAGCGCGCGGTAGATCGCGCCCTTGGTGGTGGCCACGCCCAGCAGGCTGCCCATGCGCTCCAGGTGTGCCGGGGCGATGTTGTTGACCAGTGCGTAATCGGGGCGGGCGATGTCGGTCAGGTAGGCAATGTCGCCCGGCTTGCCGGCGCCCATCTCGTAGACGGCGAAGTCGGCATCGTCCGGGGCGGTGATCACCGCCAGCGGCAGGCCGATCTCGTTGTTGCGGTTGCCCGGCGTGGCGTACACGCGCTGGCCGTCGACGTCCTGCACATGCTGCAGGATCGACAGCAGCAGCGACTTCACGCTGGTCTTGCCGTTGGAGCCGGTGATCGCGAACACCTTCGTCGCGCGGCCGCGCTGCATGCCCGCGGCCACGCGCGCCAAGCCCAGCTCGGCATCGGCGACCAGCACCTGCGGCAGCTCGATTTCCGGCATCAGCCGCTCGACCAGCAGGCCGCTGGCGCCACGCATCAGCGCATCGCCGGCGAAGTCGTGGCCATCGAAACGTTCGCCGCGCAGGGCCACGTACAGGCTGCCGGTGGCCAGGGTGCGGGTGTCGTTGCTGACGGCGTCGATCATCACGTCGTCGCCGTGCAGCTCGCCGCCGGCCCAGTGCGCGATCAGCGACAGCGGGGTGTGCTTCATGCGCGGCCCTCCGCGTCGGCCAGCAGCCTGGCCGCCACCTCGGTGTCGTCGAACGGGTGCTTGACGCCGGCCACGTCCTGGTACGGCTCGTGGCCCTTGCCGGCCACCAGCACGATGTCGCCGCGGCGCGCCTGGCCGATGGCCGCAGCGATCGCCGCGGCACGGTCGCGCTGCACGGTCACGGCGTCGGCGTGTGCGAAACCGGCGAGGATGTCGGTGACGATGGCGTCGCCGTCTTCGTTGCGCGGGTTGTCATCGGTGACGATGACCACGTCGCTCAGCCGCTCGGCAATCGCGGCCATCTGCGGGCGCTTGCCGGCGTCGCGCTCGCCGCCGCAGCCGAACACGCACAGCAGGCGGCCATGAACATGGCCGCGCAGGCTGTCCAGCGACTGCTCCAGCGCATCGGGCGTGTGGGCATAGTCGATCACCACCAGCGGCTGCGCGCCGTTGCCGCCGAGGCGGTTCATGCGGCCGCGGATCGGCTGCAGGCGCGAGAGCACCCCGGCGATCACGTCCACCGGCTGGCCGAGCGCGAACAGCGCGCCGGCCACGGCCAGCAGGTTGTCGACGTTGAAACGGCCCAGCAATGGCGAGCGCACCGGATGCGCGTTGCCCTCCACCACCAGGTCGAAATTGAGTCCATGGTCGTCCAGGCGCAGTGCTTCGGCCCGCAGGCGTGCGCCCTCCTGGCCGCGCGAGCTGACACCGATGCGGGCGATGCCCTCGCCCAGCCCGGCCAGCAGCTCGCGGCCGAATGCATCGTCGAGGTTGACCACCGCCGCCTTGAGCCCGGCACGCGAGAACAACCGTGCCTTGGCCGCGCCATAGCTGGCCATGTCGCCGTGGTAATCGAGGTGGTCCCGGGTGAGGTTGGTGAACACCGCCACGTCGTAGTGCACCGCGTCCACGCGGCCCTGGTCGAGCGCGTGCGAGCTGACTTCCATCGCCACCGCGCGCGCACCGGCGTCGCGCAGGTCGGCGAGCACTTCATGCATCTGCAACACCAGCGGCGTGGTGAAGCCGGTCGGCACGACATGGCCGTACAGGCCCACGCCCAAGGTGCCGATGCTGCCGCTTTCGATGCCCAGCAACTTCCAGGCCTGTGCCATCAGCTGCACGGTGGAGGTCTTGCCGTTGGTGCCGGTGACCCCGACCATCGTCATCGCCTGCGAGGGATGACCATGGAAACGGTCGGCCATCGCGCCCATGCGGCCGCGCAGGCCAGGCACGGCGATGGCGTCGGCCGGTGCCGGCAGCTCGGCCGGCGCCGGCGGTTCGAACAGGATCGCCGCGGCGCCCTTCGCGTGCGCCTGCTCGACGAAACCCAGGCCATGCGCGCCGAAGCCGGCGATCGCGACGAAGGCATTGCCCGGACGCACGGCGCGGCTGTCCAGCACCAGGCCGGTGATCTCCACGTCCTGCGCGAGCGTCACGTCGGGCAGCAGTTGCGACAGCGGCATGATCCGGCTCACTGGTGCGCCTCCTGCAACGGCAGCGGCCCGGCGGTGGCGGTCGGGATGCCGGCATCGACTTCGTCGGCGGCATCGGGCACCAGGTCGGCCGGCTCGGGCTGCGCCACCGGCGTGCGCGCCGGCTGGCCGGTCTTGCCTGCGGCCTGCGCCGCCAGCCAGGACTGGATGTCGTCCGGCGGCACGTCCATCAGCCGCAGCGCGCCTTCCATCACGCGGTGGAACACGGGCGCCGAGACCAGGCCGCCGTAGATCTTGCCGGCCTGCGGATCGTTGATGACGATGACCGTGGCAAAACGCGGCCGCGAGGCCGGCACCAGGCCGGCGAACAAGGCGTTGTAGTGGCCGCGCTCGTAACCGTTGGGGCCGTTCTTGCGCGCCGTGCCGGTCTTGCCGGCCACGTGGTAACCGAGGATCGCCGCATCCTTGGCGCCGCCCTGGGTCACCACCGTTTCCATCATGCCGATCACGGTGTGCGCCACTTCCGGGCTCACCACCTGGCGCGATTCATTGCGCTGGCCCTTCACGAACGTCGGCTGCAGCAGCTTGCCGCCGTTGCCGAGCGTGCAGTAGGCCTGGGCGATCTGCAGCGGCGTCACCGACAGGCCGTAGCCGTAGGACATCGTGGTCTTGGACGCACCGCTCCAGCGTGCCGGCGTCGGCAACACGCCGGCCGCTTCGCCCGGAAAGCCGCTCTTGGGCGACGTGCCATAGCCGAAGCTGTGGATCGACTGATAGAAGGTCTCGTCCGGCAACTTGGCCGCGATCTTGGCCGCGCCGATGTTCGAGCTGCGGGTAATCACGCCGGTCACGTTGAGCACGCCGTTGTTGCGCGGCACGTCGCTGATCGTGAAGCGGCCCACGGACATGTAGCCCGGATTGGTGTCGATCGTGGTGTTCGGCGTGACCACGCCGGCCTGCAGGGCGGTGGCGATGGTCAGCGGCTTCATCGTCGAACCCGGCTCGACCAGGTCGGTCACGGCGCGGTTGCGTCGCGCCGCCGGATTGATGCCGGTGACCGAATTCGGGTTGTAGGTCGGCAGGTTGACCATCGCCAGCACTTCGCCGGTGGCCACGTCCATGATCACGATGGAACCGCCCGCGGCCTTGTTCTCGATCAGCGCGTTGCGCAGCTCCTTGTAGGCCAGGAACTGGATGCGGCGATCGATGCTCAGGGTCAGGTCCTGGCCCGGCTCGGCCGGATGGATCAGGTCCACGCTCTCCACGATCGCGCCGCGCGCATCGCGCACCACGCGCTTGCTGCCCGGCTTGCCGCGCAGCCACTGGTCGAAGGCCAGCTCCAGCCCTTCCTGGCCACGATCGTCGATGTTGGTGAAGCCCAACACGTGCGACATCGCCTCACCCTGCGGGTAGAAGCGACGGAACTCGCGCTGCGAGAACACGCCGGGGATCTTCAGCGCCACGATCTCATGCGCGCGATCCGGGTTGATCCGGCGCTTGAGGTACATGAACTCCTTGTCCGACTTCTGCGACAGGCGCGAGCTGAGCTCGTCCTGCGGCATCTGCAGCACCTTGGCCAGCTCCGGGATGCGATCGGGATTGCGCAGCAGCTCCTGCGGATTGACCCAGATCGACTCCACCGGCGTGGATACCGCCAGCGGCTCGCCGTTGCGGTCGGTGATCATGCCGCGCGAGGTGGCGATCGGCAGCTCGCGCAGGTAACGCGCTTCGCCCTGGCGCTGGTAGAAATCGCTGTTGATCAGCTGCACGTACGCCGCGCGGCCGATCAAGGTGACCGAACACAGGGCCAGCGTCGTGCCGACCAGCATCAAGCGGCCACGCAGGTTGAAGCTGCTGCGAATGCGGCTGCGCGCGGCCTTCATGGCGCACATCCCTGCACGCCACCCTGCGGGCGGCTGCGCCGTGAAAAACGTCCGTCCTGGCGTTTTTTCATGGGCGCACCACCACGATGTCGCCACCTTCGGGGAACTTCATGCCCAGGCGTTCGCGGGCGATCTGGTCGACGCGATTGCTTTCCGCCCAGGTGGCCTGCTCCAGCTGCAGGCGGCCGAACTCGATGTCGAGGTCGTCGCGAGTCTTCTGCAGCCGGGTCAGCTCCTGGAACAGCTGGCGATGCATATGACGCATGTAGACCACGCCGATGCCCGAGGCGATGGCGCAGGCCAGCAGCACGATCAGCAGCAGGCGGCTCATGCGGCCTGCCCCGGCAATTTCTCGGCCACGCGCAGCACCGCACTGCGGGCACGCGGGTTCACCGCCAGCTCATCATCTTCGGCGCGAATCGCACCGCCCACGGCCAGCAAGGTAGGCACGAACGCCTGCGCTTCGGGCAGGCGGCGATTGGACGGCGGCGCCTTGGCATGGCGGTTGATGAACTGTTTGACGATGCGGTCTTCCAGCGAGTGGAAGCTGATCACCGCCAGGCGACCGCCGGGCTTGAGGTGGGCCATGGCCGCATCGAGGCCGGCTTCCAGATCGGCCAGCTCGCGATTGATGTGGATGCGGATCGCCTGGAAACTGCGCGTGGCCGGGTGGATCTTGTCCTTGCCGCGCGGCATTACCGAAGCGATCAGCTCGGCCAGCTGCGCGGTGCGCAGCAACGGCTGCTCGGCGCGGCGGGCCACGATCGCGCGGGCAATACGCCGGCTCTGGCGCTCCTCGCCATAGGTCCACAACACGTCGGCAATCTCGCGCTCGTCGGCAGTGGCCAGCCACTGCGCCGCACTCTGGCCCGACTCCGGGTCCATGCGCATGTCCAGCGGACCGTCCTTGCCGAAAGAGAAACCGCGCTCGGCGACGTCCAGCTGTGGCGAAGACACGCCCAGGTCCAGCAGCACGCCGTCCAGCGACTGCGCCTGATCCCATTGCCCGAGCGTGGCGAAGCTGCCGCGGCGGATCGACACGCGCGCATCGTCGCCGGACAACTGTTCGGCCACGGCGATCGCTTCGGGATCCTTGTCCATCACCAGCAGCCGGCCTCCTGGGCCGAGTCGTTGCAGCACGCCGCGCGCGTGTCCGCCACGTCCGAACGTGCCATCCAGATAAGTTCCGTCCTCGATCACCTGCAGGCCTTCCAGCACCTGCGTGTACAGCACCGGCACATGCGCCGCCGGCGGCTGTGACCCCGGGAGGTGACCGGGCTGCGCATCAGGGCGCATCCGGGCACCCCGGCTCACAACCTGAGGTCGAGCAATCCATCGCCCAGATCCCCGTCAGACAACGTCTGCTGGATCAATGCGCGATGTGCCTGCTCGCTCCACAATTCGAACTTGTCGCCCATGCCCAGCAGGACGGCCTTTTTCTCGATGCCGACCGCATTGCGGTGGCTGGCGGGAATGCTGACGCGGCCATTGCCGTCCAGCTCGAGCACGGCCGAGGAACCGACCAGCTTCTGCTGCAGCACGCGCACCACGCGCTGGGTGTTGGGCTTGGACATGACGTCGTCGCGCACCCGCTGCCATTCCTTCTCTGCGTAGAGCCAGAGGCAGCCGGCCTCGAACGGGTTGTAGGTCAGCACCAGGCGGCTGTGGCTTTCACGCGCCACGACGTCGCGATAGGCGGTGGGAACCGCCAAGCGCCCCTTGTCGTCGACTGTGATGGCCGTCTCGCCTTGAAACACGCTGAAAAACCCTCGGCACCCACTCGGGCGATCATTGAACCACGAAAAACCACTAAAAACCCGGTTTTCCCTCCGAAGCCCACCTTAGCAGCGCGCGAAGGGTTGTCAACAACTTTTGAGCCAACAAATCCCAAGGGGGATCAATGGCTTGCAGCAATCTTTAGAGACTTGTTCAAGGCTTATCCACAAGTTGCTGTTTCGTCTCAGATTTTGAGATTGAGCCGAAATTCAGGGCTGTGCAGAGGGCGTGAAAGCGGGCGTTAAAGCCGGGGAACGGATGGCGGCGCAGTGCGCAAACCGGCCACAATCGGCTCATGTGCCTGGTCGCCATCGCCTGGAAGTCCCATCCCCGCTGGCGTTTGGTGCTGGCGGGCAATCGCGACGAATTCCACGAAAGGCCTACGGCCGCGCTGTCCCACTGGCCACCGCCGCAGCAAGGGGTGATGGCCGGGCGCGACCTGCGCTCGGGGGGTAGCTGGGTGGGACTGGGGCCGGGTGGACGTGCCGCGGTGGTGACCAACGTGCGCGACCCGATGGCGACGACCTCGGGCCCGTCGCGCGGGCACCTGATTGCGAACTACCTGGCGGGCGCACAGGACGCGAGCGCCTTTGCCCAGGACCTGGCGCAATCAGCGCCGGACTACCCCCCTTTCAACCTGTTGTTGGCCGATGCCGATGCCTGCCGCTATCTCGGCAATCACCCCGCCTCGGCGCGCGGCCTGGCGCCGGGGGTGCATGGCATGTCGAACGGCGCGCTGGACGCGCCATGGCCGAAGACCCGCCGACTGATGCGCGCGATGGAAACATGGATCGGCGGCGTGGACGAGGATCTGGCCGTGCTGTGGGCAGCGCTTGCAGACGAAACGCAGGCCGCGGATGCCGAGCTGCCAGACACCGGGGTGGGATTGGCGTTGGAGCGCAAGCTGTCATCGGCGTTCATTCGCGGCCGCGACTACGGCACGCGGGCGAGCACGATCCTGGCGGTAGACCACGAAGATCGCGGCTGGATCCACGAACGTCGCTTCGGCCCAGACGGCTTGTTCCTGGGCCAAACGCGGCTGGATCTGTAACCCCGCGCGAACAAAAACGCGCGATCCATCCGCCCAAGAGCCCCCCTTAGTAAGGGGGGCGCGCCGAAGGCGCGGGGGATTGGAGGCAAAGGTTCGCCGCGGCACGTGTTTCGGCTTTTCGAAACACGTGTTCCCCTTCAGGGGCGAAGCCCAGGAAGGGGAAAGCGGCGGAGTCGGCCGATAAGCCGGGTTCTGTCGTGAGCAGTCATTCTTCTAGGCGCCGCGTCACCGCGACGCTCAAGCAACCTACCCGGACCCGACGCGGGCCGCGTCATGAGGTCCCTATTTGGTCTTGCTCCAGGTGGGGTTTGCCGTACCGGTCCGTTACCGGACTCGCGGTGCGCTCTTACCGCACCATTTCACCCTTACCACGCGCTTCTTTCAAAGCCGTTCGGCGGTATCTTTCTGTTGCACTTTCCGTCGGCTCGCGCCGCCCAGGCGTTACCTGGCACCTTGCCCTGTGGAGCCCGGACTTTCCTCGGCATCCTTTCGGATGACGCGACTGCCTGGCCGACTCCGCCGCGCGCATTATAGAGCGTGACAGGGCCTGATCGCCGGTTCGCTCACCGCCACCTCAGCTGCCGTACAAGGCCTTGCGCGGCGCGCCGCTGAGCTCGGCAGCCAGTTTGGCCGCGGTCGACGGCGGCAAATGCTCACTCAGCTTGGTGTAAAGACGGCGACCTTCGGCCAGTTGGGCCTCGGCCTCGGCGTCTTCGCCCGCCCCCTGCACCATCACCACGAATTCGCCCTTGCGCTGGTTGTCATCAGCTTCCACCCGCGCCAGCAGCTCGGCCACGGTGCCGTCAAGCACGGTCTCGAACAACTTCGTCAGCTCGCGCGCGATCACCGCCGGCCGCGTGGCGCCGAACGCACCGGCCATGTCTGACAACGATTCGGCAATGCGGTGCGAAGATTCATAGAACACCAAGGTCCGCGCCTCGCCGGCCAATCGCGACAGGCGTTCGCGCCGCGCACTGGCCTTGGCCGGCAGGAAACCTTCGAACACGAAGCGGTCGCTGGGCAACCCGGCCACGCTCAAGGCCGCAATGGCCGCGCACGCGCCCGGCACCGGGCTGACCCGCAGCCCCGCCGCACGTGCCGCGCGCACCACGCGAAAACCCGGGTCGCTCACCAGGGGCGTGCCGGCATCACTGACCAGCGCCAGCGACTCACCGGCCTGCAACCGCGCCACGATGCGCTGCGACAGGGCGTCTTCGTTGTGATCATGCAAGGCCACCATCGGCCGCTCGATGCCGAAGTGGGCCAGCAGCTGGCCGGTGCGACGCGTGTCTTCGGCGCAGATCGCCGCGACCGAACGCAGGGTTTCCTGCGCGCGCGGGGTCAGATCGCCGAGGTTGCCGATCGGCGTGGCCACGACATGAAGGATTCCTGCGGAAGTCATCGGCGGTATTCCAGGCTCAAGGTTAGAATCGTAGCGTTTTTCGCCGGCCCGCCTCCGTCCGCCCCGTCGACTGGAACCGAAATGAATAACCGCTTCGCCCGGATTTCCCTGCTTTCCCTGCTGCTGGCGCTGGGCGCTGGCTGCGCTACCAGCAGCGTTGCACCGCAAGCCTCCCCGGCGCAGGCTGCGGCGCTTGCCCTGCTTGACCAGGGCAAGCCGCGCGAGGCCGCACAGCAGTTGGAGGCCCAGGCGTTCGCCGCCACCGGCGCGCAGCGCAGCCGCCTGCTCGCCGATGCGGCCTTCGCCTGGAATGAGGCCGGCGATACCGCGCGCGCGCGCAGCCTGTTGGCGCAGGTCACCCCGCGTCAGCTGGGCGGTGATGAAAAGGGGCGCTACCAGTTGCTCACCGGCGAGCTGGCGCTGCTCGACAAGCAGCCGGCCCAGGCACTGCAAGCCTTGGGCGAATCGCCGCAAGGCCTGAATCCTGCGCTGCAGGCACGCTGGTTCCTGGCGCGCGGCAAGGCGCTGGAGGCAAACAATCGACCGATCGAAGCGGCCGAAGCGCGCAGCCGCGCCGACGCCGGACTTGCCGGCGCTGCGCGCAGCGAAAACCAGCGCGAGATCATGCGCCTGCTTGCCGGGCTGGATGACAACACGCTGCGCGCCCGTGCCACCGCGCTGCCGGCAGGCGACCCGCTGTACAACTTCGCCGGTCGCGCCCTGCTCAACCGCGGGCTGCCTTTACCGCGTCCGTTCGACCGTGCGCTGGCCAGTTTCGATACCAGCAAGCGCCCGCCGGCCGAACGCGACGGCTATCGCCCGCCGGTCAAGCTCGCCGTGCTGCTGCCGCTCACCGGCAACCTCGCCACCGCCGCCGCGCCGGTGCGTGATGGTTTGCTGGCCGCCTACTACGCCGAATCCCGCCGCCGGCCCGATATCGACTTCCTCGATACCGCCGGCACCCCGGCCGGCGCCAACGCGGCCTACGATCGCGCAGTCGCCGCCGGTGCGGATTACGTCATCGGGCCGCTGGGCCGCGATGAGGTCAGCGCGCTGTTCGCCCGACCGCAGCTCAGCGTGCCGGTGCTGGCATTGAACCGGCCCAACGACACCCGCGAGCCGCCCAGCGGCAGCGTCGGCTTCTCGCTGGCGCCGGAAGACGACGGCATAATGGCCGCCGAGTACCTGCTCGCCCACGGCCAGCGCAATGCGCTGGTGATCGCCAGCGGCGACGACAACGGCAAGCGCGCCGCCACCGCTTTCCGCGAGCGCATGGCGGTGCGCGGTGGCCAGGTCGCCGGCAGCATCAGCGTGGCCGATGCGCCGGGTGACGTCTCTGCACAGATCCGCAACTACGCGGCGGCCGATTCGGTGTTCCTCGCCGTACGCGGCCCCACTGCGCGCGCGCTGGCCCCGCAGTTGGCCTTGGCCGGCCTGGCCGGCAAGCCGCGTGTCGGCAGCTCACAGCTGGTGCTTGGCACCGGCAAGGCCGACGAAGACCAGGTCCTGGACGGTATCGCCTTCCCGGGCGAGCGCTGGACCAGCAGCGGCGTCGCCGGCCTGCCCAGTGCCGGCACCGTCGCCAGCACCCTGCCGACCGCACGCGGTCCGGCCGCGCGCCTGTTCGCCTTCGGCTACGACGCCTGGTTGATCACCGCCTACCTGGAGCCGCTGGCCGCGGGCAGCGAAGGCGGCCTGCGCGGCGCCACCGGCACGCTGCATCTCGATGGCCAGGGCAACATCCTGCGCTCGCCTGCGTGGTCGGTGTTCAGCGCGGGCCGGCCGGCCGCGGTCATCGGCGAACGCTGAGCCCTTGGCCCTCGACCGACGCCAACGCGGTGCGGCGGTCGAAGCAGCGGCACGCGATCACCTGCGTGCCGCCGGGCTGCAACCGGTCGCCGCCAATGCGCGCTATCGCGGCGGTGAACTGGACCTGGTGATGCGCGACGGCGACACCCTCGCCTTCATCGAAGTGCGTTATCGCCGCGACTCGCAATTCGGCGGTGGCGCGGCCTCGATCGATGCCCGCAAGCGACGCCGGCTGGTGCTCGCCGCGCAACTGTTCCTGGCCGCGCATCCCCGTTTTGCCGCGATGCCTTGCCGCTTCGACGTGGTCGAGGCGCAAGGCGATCCGCCGCAGCTGCACTGGATTCGCGACGCCTTCCGCACGGACGATTGAGCCATGCCTTCGATCCTCACGCACGCTGCGGTGCCTTTGGCGATGTGGTGCGCCAGCGAACGCGGCCGCATCTCGCCGCGCCTGCTGTGCGTCGGGATTTTCGCAGCAATGTTGCCGGACGCCGACGTGCTGGCCTTCGTATTGCGTATCCCCTATGCCGATGCCTTCGGCCATCGTGGGGCCAGCCATTCGCTGATGTTCGCCCTGGCCTGCGCGCTATTGGCGGCGTTGCTGCATAAGCCCTTGCAGGCGCGCGTCACGCAGGCCGCGGTGTGGGTCTTCCTCTGCGCGGCATCACATCCGTTGCTTGATGCGATGACCAATGGCGGACTTGGCGTCGCCCTGGCCTGGCCATGGCAGGACGCCCGCTACTTCGCCCCATGGCGACCGATCCAGGTCTCACCCATTGGCGCCGGCTTCTTCAGTGGGCGGGGGTTGGCGACGCTGGGTTCGGAGTTGCGCTGGGTGTGGATGCCGCTGGCCTTGGCGGTGGCAGCGTGGAAGGTGATCCAGCGCCCTGCACCCGCGCGCCTACAATAAGCAGATGTCGACGCCCCTGCCCGATGCCTTCGTCCACACGCTCTCGGCACTGCTGGGTGCGGATTGGCACACCGATGAAGCCACCCGCCAGGCCAACGGCCAGGACGATTCGCGCCGCTTCGCCTTGCCCGATGCCGTGGCCTTCCCGCGCGATGTCACCCAGGTGTCGGCGATCGTGCGTGCATGCCGGGAGCATCGCGTCGCGCTGGTGGCCCGTGGCGCCGGTACGGCCACCACCGGTGCGGCGGTGCCGTTCAATGGCGGCGTGGTGCTGTCGTTCGCCCGCATGAACCAGATTGTCGAAATTCGCGCCGCCGACCGCTGCGCCGTCGTCCAGCCGGGCGTGCTCAATGGCGAGCTGCAAACCGCGTTGGCGCCGCACGGCCTGTTCTGGCCGCCCGATCCCTCCAGTGCTGCGTTGTGCAGCGTCGGCGGCAATCTGGCCACCAACGCGGGCGGCCCGCGCGCGGTGAAATACGGCGCCAGCCGCGACAACGTGCTCGGCCTGGTCGCGGTGACCGGCACCGGCGATGTCATTCGCTGCGGCGGTGCGTATACCAAGGACGCCACCGGCTATGACCTCACCCATCTGCTGGTCGGCAGCGAAGGCACGCTGGCGTTGATCGTCGAGGCGACCTTGAAGCTGGCGCCTCGCCCGCGCGCGCAGGCCGGTTTGCGTGCGTTCTATCGCGATGCCGCCACGGCCGCCGCCGCGGTATCGCGGGTGATGGCGCAGCCGCAGGTGCCGGCGATGCTGGAATTCATGGATGCCCACGCCATCGCCCTGCTACGCCACAACGGCAGCGACGTGCCCGAGGCGGGGGCAATGCTGCTGATCGAAGCCGACGGCGACGAAGACACCCTGCCCTACGCGTTGCAGGCGCTGGCCGCGGCCGCCGAGGGCGATGGACTGTTGTCGCTGGACGTGGCCGCCGATGGCATTGCACGCGATCGCCTGTGGGCCGCGCGCAAGGCGTTGTCGCCAGCGCTGCGCACGATCAAGCCGGGCAAGATCAACGAAGACGTGGTGGTGCCGGTATCGCGTATCCCTGAGCTGGTCGCGGCGATGGAAGCGTTGTCGCTGCAGGCTGCGCTGCCGATCGTGTGTTTCGGTCACGCCGGCAACGGCAACCTGCACGTCAACATCATGTACGACGACACCGATGCCGCAGAGACCGCGCGCGCGCAGGCGGCGCTGCCGAAGATCTTCGAGACCGTACTGGCGCTGGGCGGCACGTTGTCCGGCGAACATGGCATCGGCGTGGCCAAGCGTGACTTCATGGCGCAGGCGTTCGACGCGTCGACGCTGGCGGCGATGCACGCGGTGAAACTGGCCTTGGACCCGGCGGGGATCCTCAACCCCGGCAAGGTGTTGCCACCCCGATAAACCGCAGCCCCACGCCTGGCTCGGTGACGATGTAGCGCGGCGCGGCGGCATCGTCCTGCAGCTTCTGCCGCAGCTTGCCCACCAGGATGCGCAGGTAGTGGGTGTCTTCCTCGTGTGTCGGGCCCCACAGTTCACGCAGCAGCTGCGGCTGGGTCACCACGCGGCCGGCATGGCGCATCAACAGCGCCAGCAGCGCGTACTCCTTGCGACTGAGCCCGGCCGGCTCGCCAGCCAATGTCACTTCGCGCAGCGCGAGATTGACATGCAGGCGGCCGTCGTCGAACACGATCTCCTCTGGGGTCGCGCCACCGGACTGGCGCAGCAACACCCGGATGCGTGCCATCAACTCCTGCACGCCGAACGGCTTGGTCACATAGTCATTGGCACCGGCATCCAGCGCCGCCACTTTCTCTGCCTCGCCCGCGCGCACGGTCAGCATGATCACCGGCACCGCCGACCACTGCCGCAGTTCGCGCAGCACTTCGTGGCCATCTCGGTCGGGCAAACCCAGGTCGAGCACCACCAGTTCGGCGCCGTGCGTGGCCAGTTCGGCCAGGCCTTCGGCGCCCGTGGCCGCCTGCAGCACCCGATACCCCTGCGCGCGCAGGCTGATGTCCAGGAACCGGCGGATCTGCGGTTCGTCATCGATGATCAGCACCCGCGGTGGCGGGGCGATGGCGGCGTCGTGGGGCGCGGTCATTCGGCGGGTCCACGCGCGTTGCGGGAAGGAGGCGGCTGCATCAGCGGCAGGGTAATGCGGATCGTCGTGCCACGGCCATCCGGGCCGGCCAGGGCTTCGACGCTGCCCCCGTGCGCGCCGATCATCCCTTGGCAGATGGTCAGGCCCAGGCCAGTGCCATGGCGGCCGCGGTCGCCGCGTTCGACGCTGTAGAACATGTCGAAGATGCGCGCGCGTTCGTCTTCCGGAATGCCCGGGCCACGGTCGCTGATGTCGATGCGCAGCGCGCCATCGTGCAACCGTGCGGCGATGCCGACCGCCTCGCCGGGCGGCGAGAACTTGGCCGCGTTCTCCAATACGTTGAACACGGCCTGCTCGACCAGGGCCGGATGCACCCAGATCGGTGGCAGCCCCGGCGCCAGGTCCAGCGCGAGCTGCACCTGCGGCTGGTAACGCTGCAGGCGGCGTGCGGCCGAGCCGATCAGTTCGTCCACGCCGATCCAGTCGCGGTTCAAGCTCAGCCCGGCGTGGCCGAGCCGGGTCATGTCGAGCAGGTTCTGGATGTAGCGATCCAGCCGCTCGCCTTCGAGCTGGATCGTATCGAGCAGGCTGCGTCGGTCCTGCGCGTCCATCGCATCGCCATAACTGGCCAGGCTGGAAGCAGAGCCGATCATCGAGGCCAGCGGCGAGCGCAGGTCATGCGACACCGACGACAGCAGGGCCGAGCGCAGACGCTCGGTCTCACCATTGACGCGCGCGCTTTCCAGATCGGCCACCAGCCGCGTGCGCAAGGCGGCCTGGCCAATATCCTCCACCATGGCCTCGGCCAATCGCCGCTGCTCCAGCCCGGGGCGCTGCACACTGGCGTCAAAGCGCAACGCCACCACGCCCAGCGTGCCGCGCTCGTGTTGCACCGGCAGGCACCACCAGTCCGCACCGGCCAGCGTGTCGGTGAAGCGCCCGGCCGGCTGGCCGTGCCGCTGCGCCCAGTCCGCGGCGCTGCGATCGAGCGCGGACATGCTCGCGCCCCCTTCGCTCTCACGCTGCGCCAGGCGCAGCCAGGTGTCCACGCCCAGGGCCTGCATCAGCGCGCGCCGGCCGGCTTCGACCACTTCACCCAGGTCCGCCGCCGTGCTCAGTTGGCGGCCCAGTGCCTGCAAGGCGTTGGCATGGGTATTGGCCGCGCGCAACGCCAGCACCTGCATGCGCAGGCGTGAAGCCAGCCGGCCGGCGACCAGCGCGGCGATCAGGAACAGGCACACCGTCACCACGCCCTGGCGGGCGCTGATGTGGAAGGTGAAGCGTGGTTCGATGAAGAAGTAGTTGTAGGCGAAGAAACTCAGCAGCGCCGCCAGCACGGCCGCGACCATGCGTGCGCGCGAGGCCACCAGCACCACCGCGACGATGAACACCATCGACAGGTCATCGATGTCGGTCCAGCGCTGCAGCAACCACGCCACGGCCACGGCCGCGGCTGCGGTGACCGCTGCGTAGGCGAAATCGTAGCGGCGCAGCCAGCGCATCGGCTGCCGCGATTGCCGGCGCGAGCGGGCGCGCGCATCGGCGGAACTGACGATCACCAGCTCGTAGTGCGCCCCTCGCTGCAGCAGGCGCTGGGTCAGTGTCTGGTTGAACATGCGCGCCAGGGGGCGCTCGCGGGTGCGGCCGAGCACCAGTGTCGAGGTGCCGCTTTGCGCAGCGAAATCCAGCAGCGCGTCGGCCACGTTGCCGCCATGCAGCAGTGCGCTGTCACCGCCCAGTCGCCGGGCCAGGGCGAAGGCGCGATCGATCTCCAGTTGCCACGCGGCGTCCATCACCGTGCGCGGCTGCACGGTGACGACCGTCCATGGCGCGTCGCGTCGCTCGGACAAGCGTCGCGCCACCCGCACCAGGTACTCGGAACTGCCGCGGCCGTCGATCGCCACCACCACGCGCCGCCGCAGCGCCGCGGTGCCGGGCAGTCCACGTGCGGTCTGCGCATCACGCAGGTCGCTGTCGACGCGGTCGGCCGCGGTCTGCATTGCCAGTTCGCGCAGGGCGGCCAGGTTCGAGGGCGAGAAGAACGCCTGCAATGCCTGGTTCGCCTGCTCGGGCAGATACACCTTGCCCTGCTGCAGGCGCTCGATCAGCTCGCGCGGCGGCAGGTCCACCAGCACTACGTCGCGCAGGCGGTCGAACACCGCATCGGGCACGGTCTCGGTGACGCGCACGCCGGTGATGCGGTGGACGACGTCGTTGAGGCTTTCCAGGTGCTGGATGTTGATCGTGGTGTAGACGTCGATGCCGGCATCGAGCAGTTCGATCACATCCTGCCAGCGTCGCTCGTGCCGGCTGCCGGGCGCATTGCGATGCGCCAGTTCGTCGACCAGGGCCAGCTGCGGACGCCGCGCCAGCAGCGCATCCAGATCCAGCTCCTCCAGCGTGCGGCCGCGATACGCGATGCGTTGTCGCGGCAACGCCGGCAGGCCGTCGAGCAGGGCCGCCGTCTCGCTGCGACCGTGCGTCTCGACGATCGCCACCACCACGTCCACGCCCTGCCGCAGGCGCTCGCGCGCCCGCGACAACATCGCATAGGTCTTGCCCACGCCCGGCGCGGCGCCGAGGAACACGGTGAGCCGCCCACCGTGCTCGCGCTGCAACTCGCCGATCAAGGCGTCGGCCTGCTGGGTACGGGCGTCACTCATGGCCGCGATTGTGGACCACGGCCCGGCACACGGGCGAGTGCGGGCTTCATCGCAGGTCGTCGAGGGCGAGGTTGAGCGCCAGCACGTTCACCCGCGGCGCGCCGAACACGCCGTACTGGCGCGGCTGCAGGTGCTGGCGCAACAACGCGGCCACGCGCTGCTCGTCCAGGCCACGGGCCCGCGCCACGCGCCGTACCTGCTGCGCGGCGGCGGCCGGGCTGAGGTCCGGGTCCAGGCCACTGCCAGATTGGGTCAGCAGTTCCGACGGCACGGCTACTGGATCCACCCCATCGCGTGCGGCCACCGCGGCGCGGGTCTCCTCGATGCGCTGGATCAGGTCCGGGTTGGAACGCGCCTGATTGCTGCCCGCCGCTGACATCGGATCGTACTTGGCCGCCGACGGTCGAGGCTGGAAGTAGCGTGCATCGTTGAAGGGCTGCGCGACCAGGCGCGAGCCGAGGACGCGGCCGCCTTCGCGCAGCAAGGAGCCTTCTGCCTGCGTCGGGAACAGCGCGCCAGCTACCCACGTTCCTGCCAATGCATAGGCGAAGCCGAAGCCGATCAAGGTCACCAGCGCCAGCGCCAGCGACGCGCGCCAGATGCCGCCGTCGTGCACATCAGCGGCATCGGCGAAGGCGGGTCGCGATACAACAGGGTTTGCGTTGTTCATGAGGATCCTCAAGCGCCGAACACGGCGGCAATGACCAGGTCGATAAGCTTGATCGCGGCAAACGGCAGCAACACGCCACCCACGCCGTACATCAACATGTTCCGGCGCAGCAATGCGGTCGCACCGGCCGGTTTGAAGCGCACGCCCCGCAGCGCCAGCGGGATCAGCGCCGGGATGATCACCGCGTTGAACACCAGCGCCGCCAGCACCGCGTTGCGCGGGCTCGACAGGTGCATGACATTGAGCGCGGCCATCGACGGGATCGCCGCGGCGAACAACGCCGGCAGGATGGCGAAGTACTTCGAGACATCGTTGGCCAGCGAGAAGGTGGTCAGCGCACCGCGGGTGATCAGCTGTTGCTTGCCGACTTCCACGACCGCCAGCAGCTTGGCCGGATCGCTGTCCAGATCGACCATGTTGCCGGCCTCCTTGGCCGCCTGCGTGCCGGAGTTCATCGCCAGGCCCACGTCGGCCTGGGCCAGCGCCGGCGCATCATTGGTGCCGTCGCCCACCATCGCCACCAGGCGGCCGCCGGCCTGCTCGCTGCGGATGCGCGCCAGCTTGTCCTCGGGCCGTGCCTGGGCGATGTAGTCGTCCACGCCGGCTTCGGCCGCAATCGCCGCAGCGGTGAGCGGGTTGTCGCCGGTGATCATCACCGTCTTGATGCCCATGGCGCGCAGGCGGGCGAACTTTTCCTTGATGCCGTGCTTGACCACGTCGGACAACTCGACCACGCCCAGCGCATGCCGGCCCTCGGCCACCACCAGCGGGGTGGCGCCGCCACGTGCGACCTCGTCGATGCGCCCGGCCAGCTCCGGGCTGACCTGGCCGCCGTTGCCCTGCACCCAGGCGGTGATCGCATCGCCCGCGCCCTTGCGGATTTCACGCCCCGGCAGATCGACCCCGGACATCCGCGTCTGCGCAGTGAAGGCGATGAAATGCGCCCGCGCCGGCTCGACGGCCGCCGCGCCCTGCTCGCGCGCCAGGCGCACGATGGATTTTCCTTCCGGGGTCGGGTCGGCCAGCGAAGCCAGCATCGCCGCTTCACGCAATTGCGCGCGATCGACACCGGCCAGCGGATGGAACACGGTGGCCTGGCGGTCGCCGTGGGTGATGGTGCCGGTCTTGTCCAGCAACAGCACATCCACGTCGCCGGCCACCTCCACCGCCTTGCCCGACTTGGCCAGCACATTGGCGGCCAGTGCGCGGTTCATGCCGGCAATGCCGATGGCCGGCAGCAATCCGCCGATCGTGGTCGGGATCAGGCACACCAACAGCGCGATCAACAGCATCGGGTCCAGGCGCACACCGACGAAACCGGCGATCGCCGGCAGCGTCGCCACCACGATCAGGAAGGTCAGCGTCATCGCCGCCAGCAGCAGGGTCAGCGCGATCTCGTTCGGCGTCTTCTGTCGGTTGGCGCCTTCGACCAGCGCGATCATGCGATCGAGGAAGCTGTGGCCCGGTTCGGCGGTGACCTTGAACACGATCTCATCGGACAACACGCGGGTGCCGCCGATCACACCGCTGCGATCGGTACCAGCCTCGCGCAGAACCGGCGCCGATTCGCCAGTGACCGCGGCTTCGTTGATGGTGGCCAGACCGCGCACGATCTCGCCATCGGCGGGAATGAACTCGCCTTCGGAAACGATCACGTAGTCGCCCGGGCGTAGCTCGGCCGCGGGCACGCGGGTTTCCATGCCGCCCAGGTCCGAGCCGACGCGACGCGCAACCAGATCCTTGCGCGCGCGGCGCAGCGATGCGGCCTGCCCGCGGCCGCGGGCTTCGGCCACGGCCTCGGCGAAATTGCCGAACAGCACGGTGACGAACAGGATCGCGGTGACGGTCCAGCCGAAGCCCGCCGAGGCGTGTCCGGTGACGGTGATCAGGGCCGACAGCAGCGTGCCGATCATCACCACCGCCATCACCGGGCTGTGCCACAGGTGGCGCGGCGTCAGCTTGACGAAGGCATCGCGCACGGCCGCGCGCAGGGTGGCGGCATCGAACAGCGCAACCTGGTCGCGCTGGCGTTTTTCAAGGGAAGGAACAGTGCTCATCAGGACGCTCTCAGGGCGCGGCGGCGAGGGCGCCGGCCATTGATAGATGTTCGGCAATCGGCCCCAGCACCAGCGCCGGCATGAACTGCAGCACGGTGAGGACCAGGACGACCGCGACCAGGGTCAGGGCGAAGGTGGGGGTTTCGATGCGCAGGCTGCCGGACGATTCCGGCGCCTGGCGCTTGCCGGCCATGCGCGCGGCCACCAGCAGCGGCACGATCAGCGCGGGGTAGCGGCCCAGGGCCAGCACCAGCGCACAACTCAGGTTCCACCAGTACGTGGCGTCGCCCAGGCCTTCGAAACCCGAACCGTTGTTGGCGAACGCCGAGGTGAACTCATAGAACACCTGGCTGATGCCATGGAAACCCGGATTGGAATTGCCGGTGATCTGCGGCACGGCGAGCGTGACGGCGGTGAAGCCGAGCAGCACCAAGGGTTGCAGCAGGATCAGCAACGCCAGCAGGCGCACCTCGCCGGCCTCGATCTTGCGGCCGAACAGTTCCGGCGTGCGCCCGGTCATCAGACCGGCCAGGAACACGCTCAGCAACAGGTACACCAGGAATTGCTGCAGGCCGCAGCCAACGCCGCCCCAGATCGCATTGACCAGCATGTTGACCATCGCCACGCCGCCCGTGAGGGGCGCCAGCGAGTCGTGCATGGCGTTGACCGAGCCGTTGTTGACCTGGGTGGTGATCGAAGACCACAGCGCGGAATTGTCCACGCCCAGGCGTACTTCCTTGCCTTCCATCAGTGCCGCGCTGGCCGTGGAGGCCGAATGCCCTTCCGACCACAGCGAGGCGGTGGTGGACAGCGCCGACATCAGCATCATGCAGCCGAACACCAGTGCAGTGTGGCGACGCCGGCCCGTGAACGCGCCGACCATGAACACCACGCTGATCGGGATCAGCACGATGGCCAGCAGTTCAAGAAAATTCGACAGCGGGGTCGGATTCTCCAGTGGCACGGTGCTGTTGGGGCCGTACCAGCCGCCACCATTGGAGCCGAGCTGCTTGATCGCCACCATCGCCGCGACCGGGCCCACCGGGATCTTCTGCTCGGCCATGCCGGCGCTGTGGTCGATCGGTGTGGCCGTGGCACCGGCCGCCAGGGTGGAAGGCACGCCTTGCCAGCTCAGCAGCACGGTCCACACCAGGCACAGCGGCAACAGGAAACGCACCGTCGGGCGGATCACGTCGGCCCAGTAGTTGCCGAGGTCGATGGTGCTGCGGGTAGATGCTTCGGGCGCAGCAGGGGCCGCCACGCCCGCATCATTGGCCCTGGCATCGGCATGCATCCGCGTCCGTCCGCCCATCAGGCCACGCAGCGTGGCCACGACCAGCGCCAGGCCCATCATCGGCGTGACCATCTGCAGGCCGACGATGCCGGTCATCTGCGCCAGATAGGAAAGCTGCGCCTGCCCGGAATAGTGCTGCTGGTTGGTGTTGGTGAGGAAGGACACCACGGTGTGCAGCGCGGTGTCCCAACGCAGGTTCGGGATCTGGTCCGGATTGAGCGGCAGCCAGGCCTGGGTCATGAACACGATCCAGGCCAGCACGCCGACGACCAGGTTGCTCGCCAGGAAGGCCAGCGCATAGCCGCGCCAGCTCATGCCGCGCTGCGGGTGCGTCCCGAGCAAGGCATAGGCCGGTTTTTCCAGCAGGCCGAACAGCGCGTCACCGCGCATCGGTGCACCGCGCATCACCTTGGCCAGGTACAGGCCCAACGGCCAGCCCAAGGCGATGGCGGCGACGAAGAGAAGCAGGGTCTCGGTCATGGCATCGTCCTCAGAAGTCTTCCGGACGCAACACGACGTAGAGCAGATAGGCCGCGGTGAAGATCACCGCGAGCCCACAGACGAAAGCAAGCCAGGCAGGCATGGGTCATCTCCTCAGAAGGATGCTTGCAGCGCAGCTTCCACGCGCGAGCCCGCCAGGCCGGGGAACAGGCGCTGTGCGGCGTGGTCGGTGTCGTGCGCGGTGATCCGCAATTCCAGCGGCGAACGGATCGCCCAGACCACGCCGAGCTGGCCGTGGGTGTAGCTGTCGCCGTAGGCGTCATCGAGCCAGTAGTGGCCGAGGGCCGCTTCGATGCGCAGGCGCTCGCCCAGTGGCAGGCGCGCGCCGAGCTGCGCATAGGTGCCATTGGCATCGCTGGCCATCACGTCGTTGGACCAGCCCAGCTGCAGCCAGTAGTTCTGCTTCCAGGTCACCGTGCCGTTGAGCTCGGTCCAGTTGAGGTCCACCGTGGTGGAGGGATAGCGGTAGTGGGTGAGGTTGGCGTCGAGCGCCCAGTCCTCGGCCACGCTGCCGCTCCAGCCCAGCACCAGGTCCAGCTCGCTGCTGGCATGCGTGTCGGGGGCGAACTCCACGTTCGAGCCCCAGGCCGAGGCGTAGAGGCCGTTCTCGGCGGCCCACTTCAGGCCAGCCTGGGCGGCAAAATCGCCCTGGGTCTGGGTCGTGCCGCGCCAGACATAATCGCTGGTCAGGGCCAGGTTGCCGGACAAGGTGTTTGCCGCGGCCAGCGGCGCAAGCGGGAACAGGCACAGCATCAGCGCAGCGCGCGGCAGGTGCCGGCGGCGGGTGGGATGGAGCGTGGGAAGCATGGGTGGTGACCTGTGGTGAGCAGGCGGAGTCATTCCGCCGATCACGAAAGTCTGGTCGTCGCCTGCGTAAAGTCGCTATGTCAGGGCGGCCGCGCGCGCGTAAATTCCGCGTAACCCAATCAGCCGAAGTGCTGGTAACCCGGGCGTGACGGCTGCCATTCGCAGCCCGCTTCGTCGAGCACGCGCACGCCCTGCCCGGCTTCGATCTGGCCGATGCAGTAGCCCTCGACAGCGGCGAATGCCAGCGCGTCGCGCACCGCCTCGTGCTGGTGACGCGGCGCGGTGAAGCACAGTTCGTAATCATCGCCGCCGCCCACCTGCCATTGGCGGATGCGCGCATCGGCGGTGCTGCGCAGGGCGGCGGAAATTGGCAACTGCGCCAGCGCCAGGCGCGCACCCACGCCGCTGCGCGCGCAGATGTGGCCCAGATCCGAAACCAGGCCATCGGATATATCGACACAGGCGTGCGCGAGGCCGCGCAGGCGCAGGCCGGCTTCAATCCGCGGCGTGGGCCGCAGCAGGCGCTGGCGCAGCGTTTCGCGAAGCCCGTCGTTCGCAGATACCGTTATCGGCAACTCGCTCGCCTGCCACAACGCCAGCGCCGCGGCGGCTTCGCCTGGCATCCCGGTCACCCAGACCTCATCCCCGATACGGGCGGCATCGCGACGCAATGCCGCGCCCATCGGCACGGTGCCGATCGCGGTCACCGACAAAGACAACGGGCCGCGCGTGGTATCGCCGCCGACCAGGGCGATGTCGTGCCTGTCGGCCAGGGCGAAGAAGCCTTCGGCGAAGCCCTCCAGCCACGACGGATCATCGGCCGGCAAAGACAGCGACAGCGTGCACCAGCGCGGCTGCGCGCCCATCGCGGCGAGATCGGACAGGTTCACCGCCAGGGTTTTCCAGCCGATATCGGCCGCGGCGGTTTCTGCGGGGAAATGCACCCCGGCATTGAGCGTATCGGCGGTGATCGCCAGTTGCTCGCCGGCCGGTGGTTGCAACAGCGCGGCATCGTCACCGATGCCCAGCGCCACGTCGGCGCGGCCACGGACGTGGCGGCGCAGACGCTCGATCAGGGCGAATTCCGCCATGCGCGTCAGGCGCCGCCGGACTCCACCTTGCGCCACGCCAGCGCGGCGCGATCCAGCACGCCGTTGACGTAGGTGTGGCCATGCTCGGAACCGAACCGCTTGGCGGTTTCGATGGCCTCGTTGATCACCACGCGATACGGCACGTCCTGGCGATACAGCAGCTCATAGGCAGCCAGGCGCAGGACCGCGCGCTCGATCGCATCGACTTCCTCGACACTGCGGTCCAGATAGCCGACCAGTTGTTCGTCCAGCTCGGCGCGGTGCGCCAGGACGCCTTCGACCAGCGCTTCGAAATACGCCAGGTCGGCGATTTCGTGCGCCTGCTCATGCGCGAACTGGGCGATCACCTGCTTGGCGTTGCCGCCCGAAATCTGCCAGGCATAGATCGCCTGCAACGCGCGGCGCCGCGCGCGCGAACGCAGCACCGGATCGACGCCGTCGCGGCGCGGGGGACGATGGCCGTTGCCCTTGGAACCGGCGGCATTGCTCATGACAGTTGCTCCACCAGGTTGACCATCTCCAGGGCCGACAACGCAGCCTCCTCGCCCTTGTTGCCATGGCTGCCGCCAGCGCGCGCCTCGGCATCTTCCACCCGCTCCACCGCCAGCACGCCATTGAGCACCGGCAGGCGGTAGTCCAGCTGCACCCGCATCAGCCCTTCGGCGCAGCCGTCGGCCACGTGCTCGTAGTGGCGGGTATCGCCACGGATCACGCAACCCAGGGCGATGATGGCGGCATGCTGGCCCGCGGCCGCCAGGCGGGCCGCGACCAAGGGCAGCTCCCACGCGCCGGGCACCCGGACCACGTCGATGGCGTCTTCGCCGATGCCGTTGCCGGCCAGGCTCTGCCGCGCGCCGGCGACCAGCGCATCGGTGATGCGGGCGTTCCAGCGGCTGGCGATGATCGCGAACCGCGCTTGTTCGGGGGCGCGGAGGTCGCCTTCGTAGTGGCTCATGTGCTGCGGGGGGCTCGAAAGGTGGGTCAGTTTAACGCGAGGCGGCCCCTCGGGACCGCGCGGGCGCAACGACGGGGCGCAGACGACCGCCCCGCAGGCGAAGCGAAAACCTCAGGGTTCGAGGGTCTCGACGATTTCCAGGCCATAGCCGGCCAGGCCGATCTGCCGCCGAGGCGTCCCCATCACGCGCAGCTTGCCCAGGCCCAGGTCGGCCAGGATCTGCGCGCCGGCACCGTTGCGGCGCCACTGGCCCACGTCCTTGTCCTTGCCCGCCGGCCGGACCACCGGCTGCTGGCGCAACCGGGCCAGCAGCGCGGCCTCGTCGCGTGGGGCCGAGAGCACGACCATCACGCCCTCGCCTTCGGCCGCGATCGCACGCAGCGCGTCGCTGGGCGCCACGCCGAAGTCCTCGCGGCGCCAGTGCAGCAGGTCGACCAGCGGGTTCTCCACCTGCACGCGCACCAGGGTCGGCGCGTCGGCCCGGGGCGTGCCGCGCACCAGCGCGAAGTGCAGGTCATGGGCGATGCGATCGCGATACGTCACCAGCCGGAACGGCCCGAACTCGGTTTCGATCTCGCGCTCGTCCACACGCTCGACGGTGTGCTCGGTGGCCAGGCGATAGGCGATGAGGTCGGCGATCGAGCCCATCTTCAAACCATGCTCGCGCGCGAACACCTCCAGCTCCGGGCGTCGGGCCATGCTGCCGTCCGGGTTGAGGATCTCCACCAGCACGCCGGCCGGTTCCAGCCCGGCAAGCATGGCCAGGTCCACACCGGCCTCGGTGTGGCCAGCGCGGGTCAGCACGCCACCTGGCTGCGCGATCAGCGGGAAGATGTGGCCCGGCTGATGCAGGTCGTCCGGGCGCGCATCGGGTTTGACCGCGGTGCGAATGGTGTGCGCGCGGTCATAGGCCGAAATGCCGGTGGTGACGCCCTCGGCCGCCTCGATCGAGACGGTGAAGTTGGTCTGGAACTGCGCGGTATTGGCCCGCACCATCGGCGCCAGGCCGAGCTGGCCGGCGCGCTCGCGGGTGAGCGGCAGGCACACCAGGCCACGGCCATAGGTGACCATGAAATTGATGTCCGACGGCTTGACCAGCTCGGCGGCCATGATCAGGTCGCCTTCGTTCTCGCGGTCTTCGTCATCGACGATGACCACCATCCGGCCAGCGCGGATTTCCTCGAGCAGCTCGGGGACGGGCGCGAAGTTCATGCCAGCCGTCCTTCGCCGAGCAGGCGCTCGACATAACGCGCCACCAGGTCGATTTCCAGGTTCACCGCGTCGCCCACGCCGGTCTGCGCGAAGCGCGTATGCGCGACCGTGTGCGGGATCAGCGCGACCTCGAAGCCTTCGCCATCGACCTCGTTGACGGTGAGACTGACGCCATCAACGCAGATCGAGCCCTTCTTGGCGATGTACTTCAGCAGCGCGGCCGGTGCGGAGAAGCGCCAGCGCTGCGCACGTGCGTCGTCGTGGATCGACAATACCCGGCCAAGTCCGTCGACATGGCCGCTGACCAGATGGCCGCCGAGGCGATCGGTCGGGCGCATGGCGCGTTCCAGGTTCAGGGCGGCGCCAGTGTCGAGCTGGCCGAGCGTCGTGAGCGCCAGGGTTTCGGTGGAGGCATCGGCCTGGAAGCTGTGCGCGTCGAAGTCGATGACGGTCAGGCAGACGCCGTTGACCGCGATGCTCTCGCCGAGCTGGACCTGCTCGAACGGCAGCGAGCCGACCTCGAAGGTGAAACGCACGTCGCCCCCGCGCGCTTCGTGCGCGCCCAGGCGGCCTACGCCTTCAATGATGCCGGTGAACATCAGCGCACCTCCGGGGAAACGGCGTGGCTGGGGACGTATGGGTGGTGGTGCATGTCGTTTCCCGCGTTGTGATGAGCGAAAAACGCCACAAGGCAAACAGGCGCACGCACGACGATGAAGTCGCGCGCTGGCCGTCTTCTTTCATCCGGACTATTACCGTCGGCTCCGGCATCTGACCGGATCTGCTGACCTTCCGGCGTGACCGGAAGCGCTCGCGGGCTTGCATCCGGCCGAAGCCGAACACCTACCGCCGGTGGGGAATCGCACCCCGCCCTGAAGACGTTCGTTGGTATGCCGGCGAACCGGCGCGCGCATTCTACCCCGTCGCCGCCGCCGTCCTGGCTTCCTGAACGGAATACATCGTCGCGTCCGCGCGGCCCTCCCTCACGAAGATGAAAGCGGGCTAGCCTTCGGCCCGCGACAGGAGAAGTCGCAAGCCGCACCGCAACGGTGCTGGCGAAATGGACATCATCCGGAGAGAACAATGCGCAACACCGTGATCCTGGCTGCCCTGCTGGCGGCCGCGCCCCTTGTCGGCCAAGCGCAATCGCTGAGCTACACCTATGTCGAAGCTGGCTGGACCCAGCGGGACCTGCCCTCCCCGCTGGACGAACACGCCAATGGCGGCTACCTGCGCGGCTCCTGGGCCGTGACTGACCCGATCTACGTCTTCGCCGGTTTCTCGCAGGTGCGAAAGACCTTCCACGATTACGGCACTGCCCGTATCGAACTGCGCCAGCCGGAATTGGGCATCGGTTATCGCCAGTCCCTGGCAGAGCGCCTGGACTTCACCGCCGACATCGCGTTCCAGCGCTACGAAACCCGGACCAAGCTGTCCGGCTACGACGCACTGGACGGCGGGATGGGCCTGGATGGTGAGTACAAGGACCATGCCACCGTCGGCCGGTTGAACTTCGGCCTGCGTGGCAAGCCTTCCGAGCGTACCGAGGCCTGGATCAAGGGCGGCTACCTGGACGGCACTGACGACCAGGACGGCGAGTTCGTCGGCAACATCGGCGGCCAGTTCAATATCACCCCCACCTGGGGCGTCGTGGGCGAGGCGGTGTTCGTCGGCGATGACCAGCAGTGGATGCTCGGCGCCCGCGCGAGCTTCTGATCTTGCGGCAGGCACGGGCGTGTTTGGCCCGTGCCTGCTTCAACCCTGGGGTCGAAACAGCAAACGCAGGTCCGCACCGACCTGGCGAATATCGACGGGCGTCATCCGCAGCGCCTGCGACATGTGCGTAATGCCCAGCCCGGCCAACAACGGCCGGGTGGCGTCGCCGAGCAATATCGGCGCTTGATACAGCAACAGTTCGTCGGCCAGCCCTTCGCGCATCAGTGCGCCGCCCAGCGCCGCGCCCGCTTCCACCTGGATCTCGTTGATGTCGCGCCCGGCCAGCAACGCCAGCACGGCAGCCAGGTCCAGCCGCCCATCGCGCATCGGCACCGCGGCGAACTGCGCATCGGCCAAGGTCGGGGCCACGACGTCCTCACCATGCAGGTACAAGGTCGGCGCATCGCCTTCGCGCACCTTGGCCCGTGCCAGCGTACGCAGGCGAGCATCGAGCACCACGCGCAGCGGGGGCGCGAACGCCTCGGGCTCGTCCAGGCGCACGGTGAGCGAGGGATCATCCGCCAGCACGGTGCCGGCACCGGTCAGGATCGCACCCGCGCGCGCGCGCCAGCGTTGCACGTCTGCACGCGCGGCCGGGCCGGTGATCCACTTGGACGTCCCGTCCGCCATGGCAGTGTGGCCGTCCAGGCTCATCCCGTACTTGAGCCGCAGCCACGGCCTGCCGCGTTCGATCCGCGATAGAAAGCCCAGATTGAGTTCGCGCGCCGGCGCGGACATCAGGCCGTCGTGCACCTGCACGCCCGCAGCACGCAGCAGATCGAAGCCTCCGCCGTTGACCTGCGGGAACGGGTCGCGCATTGCCGCGACCACGCGGGTCACACCCGCCTCGATCAGCGCCAAAGCACAGGGCGGCGTACGCCCGTGGTGGGCGCAAGGTTCCAGGGTGACGTAGGCGGTCGCGCCGCGTGCACGCTCACCTGCCTCACGAAGGGCAAAAATCTCCGCATGCGGGCCACCGACGCGTTGATGCCAGCCACGACCCACCACGCGCTCGCCCTGGGCGATCACGCTGCCCACCACCGGATTGGGTCGCGTCGTGTAACGCCCGCGCTCGGCCAGGCGCAGGGCCTCGGCCATGTGCAGGTGATCGATCGCGGAAAATTCGCTCATGCCGGCATTGTGGGCGATGCGGCGGGCATCGGCCAATGGCCGGCTCAGCGCTTGCCGGTCTTCTCGGCCTGCCGGGCTACGCGCTCCAGTTCCAGCAACGGCAGCTGCTCGCTGCCCACCGGCAGCTCACGCTCCAGCTTTTCGATCTCTTCGCGGAAGTCGGCGACATCCTCGAAGCTGCGGTAGACCGAAGCAAAACGCACGTAGCCGACATGGTCGAGCTTGCGCAGTTCGGTCATCACGAATTCGCCGATGCGGATCGACGGCACTTCGCGCTCGCCGCACATCCGCAGCTGGTGCACTACGGCGCGCACGGCCGCCTCGATCTGCTCTTCGGAGACGGGCCGCTTCTGCAGCGCGCGATCGAAGCTGGTGCGCAGCTTGCGCGTATCGAAGGCTTCCCGGCTGCCCGTGCTCTTGATCACCACCGGCATCTTCAGCTCGATGGTTTCCAGCGTACTGAAGCGCTCGCCACAGGCTTCGCACTCGCGGCGCCGCCGGATGGTGGCGCCGTCTTCGGACACGCGTGAGTCGATCACGCGGGTGTCGTGGTGCTGGCAGAAGGGGCAATGCATGGCGAGGGCCTAATGGAACGGCATCCCGTGCGCGGTCGCCGCGAAGGCGTACTGCACGCGGGATGCGTTCTTCATGCTCAGCCGTAGACCGGGAACTTCTTGCACTGCGCGGTGACCGCGTCGCGCACCCGGGCGATGACGGCTTCGTCGGCCGGTGCATCGAGCACGTCGGCGATCCAGCCGGCCAGGTCGGCCGCGTCGGCCTCGAGGTAGCCGCGCGTGGTGATCGCCGGCGTGCCCAGGCGCAGGCCCGAGGTCACGAACGGCGAGCGCGGGTCGTTCGGCACCGAGTTCTTGTTGACCGTGATGTGGGCCTTGCCCAGCGCCGCCTCCGCGTCCTTGCCGGACACGTCCTTGCCGATCATGTCGACCAGCATCAGGTGGTTTTCGGTGCCGCCGGAGACGATCTTGTAGCCACGCGCGATCAGGGTCTTGGCCATGGCCTGCGCGTTCTTGACCACCTGGGCCTGGTACGCCTTGAACTCCGGCTCCAGCGCTTCCTTGAACGCCACGGCCTTGGCCGCGATCACGTGCATCAGCGGACCGCCCTGGATGCCCGGGAACACGATCGACTGCAGCTTCTTGACCATTTCCTCGCTCGGATCCTTGGCCACGATGATGCCGCCGCGCGGACCGCGCAGGGTCTTGTGGGTGGTCGAGGTGACCACGTGCGCATGCGGCAGCGGGTTCGGGTAGACGCCGGCGGCCACCAGGCCAGCCACATGGGCCATGTCGACGAAGAAGATCGCGCCGACCTTGTCGGCAATGGCGCGGAAGCGCGCCCAGTCGATCTTCTGCGAGTAGGCCGAGAAACCGGCCACCACCATCTTCGGCTTGTGCTCAATGGCCAGGCGCTCGACTTCGTCGTAGTCGATCAGGCCCTGGTCGTTGACGCCGTACTGCACGGCGTGGAACAGCTTGCCCGAGGCATTGACCTTGGCGCCGTGGGTCAGGTGGCCGCCGTGGGCCAGCGACATGCCCAGGATCGTGTCGCCCGGGTTGAGCAGCGCGAAGTACACCGCCTGGTTGGCCTGCGAGCCGCTGTGCGGCTGCACGTTGGCGTAATCGGCGCCGAACAGGGCCTTCAGGCGGTCGATCGCCAGCTGCTCGGCGATGTCGACGTATTCGCAGCCACCGTAGTAGCGCTTGCCCGGGTAGCCTTCGGCGTACTTGTTGGTCAGCACGCTGCCCTGGGCTTCCATGACGCGGGGGCTGGCGTAGTTCTCGCTGGCGATCAGCTCGACGTGATCCTCCTGGCGCGCGGCCTCCGCAGCCATGGCCTGGGCCAGTTCGGGATCGTAATTTTCGATTCGGGCATCGCGCGGGAACATCGGAACTCCGGGGGCGGCAGCGGAAAAGGGTCGCTGAAGTTTAAGGCCGGCGGGGGCCTACCGCCATGCGGGTAACCGCACGAACTGTGGCCTTCGCCACGGAGAGCGGCTGAGCGCGGGGGTCTGGCGGGCCCGAAGGGGCGGTTTCCCGGCCACCGGCCCGCGCTGCATCAGCGCGCGTGGCGACCAGGCCTGGCGACTGCGACCGCCTTTCGATCCGGAAAAAAGACCGGCCGCTTGCGCGGCCGGTCTGGATATCACGGTCAGCTGACCTGTCAGTGGCGCAGGACCAGGTCGGCGATGATGCCGCTGGCGATGGCCACCATCAGCATGTTGCCGGTGTCGTCGCGGACCCAGTGATAGCCATACGGCGGACGACGCAGGGCATAGCGGTCGTAGTCGTTGACCACGTAAACCGGGCCGCCGTAGTACTCGCGGTAGCGGTGGCCCGGCGCCCAGCCGTGGTAGCGCGGCGGCGGCGCCGGGCGGTACACCACCCGCGGAGCCGGGCGATAGACGACGGCCGGGCCGCGGTAGTCGTGGCGGCCATCGCGATAGCCGTCGTGGTACGCCTCGCGGCGCTCGCGGTAGTCGTGGCGGTCATCGCGACGGTCATGGTGATCATCGTGGCCGCGGCCGCGGTCGTCCCAGCCCTTGTGGTCACGGCCACGCCCGTGATCGTCGGCCATCGCCGCCGGCGCCACGGCGCCCAGCGCCAGCAGGGACGTCAATGCCAGTGCAGTAAGACGAAGGGTGTTCATGGCAGCTCCGTGGCTGTTGTTGGTGTCAATGACATATTGGCGCGACAAGATGAACAGGCATTGGCTGGAATCGGTTACGCCTGGCCCCATTTAGTTTCTGGTTGGCCAGGCCGTCCCCAAGGCCGGGGAGCGATCCCCGCTATACTGGCAACCATCCCATTTCTGCCTCGCCTGTCCGCATTCGCGGACCGGGCCGGGCGCGCGCTACGGAGCTTACGGAGACCCCATGTCCTCAGGGCAATACATCTACACCATGAACGGCGTCAGCAAGGTCGTGCCGCCGAAGCGTCAGATCATCAAGGACATCTCGCTGTCGTTCTTCCCCGGCGCCAAGATCGGCCTGCTCGGCCTCAACGGCGCCGGCAAGTCGACCGTGCTGAAGATCATGGCCGGCGTGGACAAGGACTTCGAAGGCGAAGCGCGTCCGCAGCCGGGCATCAAGGTCGGCTACCTGGCGCAGGAACCGGAGCTGGACCCGACCAAGACCGTGCGCGAAGCGGTCGAGGAAGGCGTGGGCGAAGTGCTGCAGGCCCAGGCCGCGCTGGAAGCGGTGTATGCGGCCTACGCCGAGGAAGGCGCCGATTTCGACGCCCTGGCCAAGGAACAGGAGCGCCTGGAGGCGATCCTCGCCGCGGGCGATGCGCATACCCTGGAAAACCAGCTCGATGTCGCGGCCGATGCCCTGCGCCTGCCGCCGTGGGAAGCAGTGATCGGCAAGCTGTCCGGTGGTGAAAAGCGCCGCGTGGCGCTGTGCCGCCTGCTGCTGCAGAAGCCGGACATGCTGCTGCTCGACGAACCGACCAACCACCTCGACGCCGAATCGGTGGAGTGGCTGGAGCAGTTCCTGGCGCGTTACACCGGCACCGTGGTGGCCGTGACCCACGATCGCTACTTCCTCGACAACGCCGCCGAATGGATCCTCGAACTGGATCGCGGCCGCGGCATCCCGTGGAAGGGCAACTACACCCAGTGGTTGATGCAGAAGGACGAGCGCCTGAAGCAGGAAGACAACCAGGAAAAGGCGCGCCAGAAGGCGATCCAGAAGGAACTGGAATGGTCGCGGCAGAACGCCAAGGGCGGCCGGACCAAGGGCAAGGCGCGACTGGCACGGCTGGAAGAGCTGCAGTCGGTGGATTACCAGCGCCGCAACGAGACCAACGAAATCTTCATTCCGCCGGGCGAGCGCCTGGGCAATGCGGTCATGGAGTTCAAGAACGTCTCCAAGAAGTTCGGTGCTCGCCTGCTGTTCGACAACCTCAAC
>Ga0160461_1000114_pt1 | contig 97453 bp, 90 predicted proteins | sample HID1975I_E6MG_FD_108266 | JGI IMG/M metagenome (GOLD analysis project Ga0160461, IMG submission 108266) | Enriched soil microbial communities from UW Madison campus, WI, USA - HID1975I_E6 MG | ecosystem: Environmental > Terrestrial > Soil > Unclassified | place: USA: Madison, Wisconsin...
TCCGGGAGATGTAGAATTATTACTTGCAGCACCGGTAGAAACCAGGAGAGCAATGGAGATGGAAGCCTTCTATTTTGAGTTTCCCGTTGAACCTGCAGATCCGGGAATAATCAATCCTATTGGTGGAATTGCTGCCATTTTGAAAACACAGGACTTGCAGTTTTTCCCAACGGCAGAAGGTTTTTATGATTATCAAAAAAATCAATATATTTACCAGTATAAAGATCATTTAGGAAATAATAGAGTAAGTTTCGCAAGAAACAGCGCAGGTGTTCTTGAGATTACAGATGCTAATGATTATTATCCTTTTGGGATGAATCATTTGAAAACAGGAAATGCATTCTTTGGCGGTTCTTATAAAGCTTACAAGTACAACGTTAAAGAACTCCAAGAGACTGGTATGTATGATTATGGCGCAAGGTTATATATGCCGGATATTGGAAGATGGGGTGTGGTGGATCCAAAAAGTGAATTATTAGAAAGTTCTTCACCATATGTTTATGCTCTAAATAGTCCGATATTATATCTTGATAAAGATGGGGAGTTACCAATTTTAATCAATGGCAGAGTCGAATCAGATTCTGAAAGAGGAAATGCAAGCTATTGGTCGCAGGAAATTATAAATACAATTAAAGGATCTGGTATTGCAAATCCTGGTGGGCAGTTTCATTTTGTAGATGGAGATAGATATGCAGGCCAAAACTTATTTGGCGATGGAGTATGCGGAACGGAAGCAATATGGGAGGAAATACACCTGAAAACAGAATTATGGCAGGCAGAATGGCTATGAATAATGCTGAATTTCAAAATATTTTATCTAAACTTGCAAGAGATCCTAAAACTGGAAAAATAATAGAAAAAATACAAATATATACTCATAGTAGAGGAACTGCTTTTGGACAAGGTTATTCAGAGCGTTTAGTTCGCATGATTAAAGAAAATGCTGATCTTTTTGCTGATTCCGATAATGTTGTTGAATTTTCTTACAATATGGCTCCTCACCAATCCGGAAGATTAAAAGCTATTGATGGAATTCCCACCTATACACAAGATCATACAGAAGATGATCTTTCGGGAAATAGAATGAAAGGTGTTAAAGCTGCTTTTACCTCTGATCAAGGAAAAGGTATAAAAAATGCACATACAATTAAGTCTTTCGGTAAGGATTTGTCAGCATTTACAGCATCATTTAATAAAGGGAAAACTAATCAAAATATCATTAATGATTTTGTGAAAACAATGAAAACTAAATATAATATAACCGTAACAGTTGTACAATGAAAGCATTAATAATATTTGTATTGAATGCAATGAGTGTTTGGCTAGTTTATTTTTTGTACTCTTTTAGTATTTTTTTAATAAACGGATCTGGAGCTAGTTACAATAAAAATATTGAGTATTGGAAAATTGGATTTGGATTAGTGGGGATTTTGCATATGTTGTTGATATGGAAATACTTTAATAGCAAATTGAAATATTTTTTAGTCCCTATCTTAATAATTTTATACTTTTATTTTGGAATTTACAAGTTGTAAATAGTGTGTCCCCCTCGCTCCCGCACGCTTTTATCGTGTGGCATATAAACAAAAACCCTCGCAAAATGCGAGGGTTTTTATTTATCTAATGTTCTGTTTTGTATACGAAAACAGATTGAAGCGCAGCAATATTTTAAATTTACCTTTATTCCATATTTCTCAACTTCACTTCTTTCTTGAGATATGTTTTAAAATCTTCGGCAAACATTCCGATGTAAGTTCCTTTTTTAAGATCTCTGTTGACCCCTGTTTTGCCTAAAATTACAGATCCGCTTTCAATCGTATTACCGGAAGCAATACCAGCCTGCCCCCACAAAGTGACTTCATCACCAATGATACAGCATCCTGCAATGCCAACTTGAGATGCAATCAGACATCTTTTACCAATCACGGTATCGTGACCAATCTGAATTTGATTATCTAAAACTGAACCTTCACCAATGATCGTAGAATCTGTAACTCCCCTATCGATGGTACAACCGTTCCCTATCTCTACATTATTTTCAATAATTACATTTCCTACAGAGATTAGGCGGTCGAAATTTCCGTTGAGTTTTCTGTAATAAAATGCATCACCACCCAAAACAGTATTAGATTGAATAACAACATTATCGCCAATCACCGTCCTGTCGCCAATCACAACGTTTGGAAAAATCAAAGTATTTTTTCCGATGGTAATATTGTTTCCTAAAACTGCTGAAGGATGAATTTTTGTATCCTCGCCAATTTCAACATCATGAAGGGTTTCTGTAAAATTGTAAATTCTTGTGAAATGGGTATTGATCTTATTAAAATCCCTGAAAGGATCATCAGAGATCAAAAGCGCCTTGCCTTCCGGGCAGTCTACTTCTTTATCGATTAAGATAATGGTTGCTGCAGAATTTAAAGCTTTATCGTAATATTTTGGGTGATTCACAAATACAATTTCACCAGATTTTACTCTGTGAATTTCATTTGTTCCCAAAACTTCGAAATCTCCGGAGCCAATAAATTTTGCTCCGATGAGATCTGCAATGGTTTTAAGTTGCTGTGGCTGATGAAACGTCATATTTTTAAATGATGTTTTAATTTTCAACCGTGTCAAGGTTTGAAACCTTGGCACGGTTTTTATGATCTTTTAATTTCGTCAAAATCTGATGTTCTGACAAATTTTATTTTTCTGTCTACATTGCAGCCCGACCTGAGTGGAGCTCTTTTTGCCGAAGCGAAGCGGAGGCAAAAAAGCGGGAACGGAGGGCGGAAAAAGCTGCCATAAAAGATAAAAAATGCTCTTGAACATCGCCCAAAAGCTTTTATAATAAGAAAGCTGAAAACTTCACGCTTCCAGCTTTCTGCAATATTTATTTTACTCTTTCTAAGTAAGAACCGTCTTCTGTGCTTACTTTAATTTTGTCACCCGGCTCGATGAACAAAGGAACCATTACTCGAGCTCCTGTTTCAACGATAGCGTTTTTCAGGGCATTGGTAGCAGTGTTTCCTTTCACTCCCGGATCAGCTTCTATAACTTCTAAATAAACTGATTGTGGAAGCTCGGCAGAAAGCGGAGTTTCGTCAGCTTCTTTCAAGATGATCGTCACTTCTTCACCTGCTTTCATCAGATTTGAGTTTTCAATCATTTCTTTGTTTAAGTATAACTGAGAGAAATCTTCATTATTCATAAAGTGGAAACCATTCTCGTCATCATAAAGATATTGGAATTTTCTGGTAATTACTTTTACCTCATCAATTTTGTGACCTGCAGAGAAAGTGTTATCAAGAACTTTTCCGTTGGTTACTGATTTCATTTTTGTTCTTACGAAAGCAGGACCTTTCCCTGGTTTTACGTGAAGAAACTCAATAATTTTGAAAATATCATTGCTGAATTCGATGCAAAGACCTTTTCTGATATCGTTACTTGTTGCCATTAATTTTTATGTATGTTATTTATTGTTTTCGTTGTTCACCAAAGCTATAATATCTTCTAAATAGTATTGATCATTCTTCAATTTAGAAATAACTTCAGGATCATTATTTGTAATCTTTAAAATTTTCTTTGTATCAACAATATGTCCAAAGCTTACATCTCTGTCATCACTTGTATTGTTTGATTTATCAATATCTATTAAAAGTACCTTATAGGAATTTCCTTTTTTATCTTTCCAAGAAAATTTTGGCTTCGTATTGAATATAACTTCTGTCAAAACGCCTCCAGAATTCGTATTATTATAGGAGATTGCTTTTTTGTCTTTAATTTCATCTAAATACAACAAAATGAATTTTTTTCCGATAATATCAACTTTACAAAAAGTATCATAGGAGAAAATATAAGCTGCATAGGTCATATTAAAATATAATTTATCATTATATTTCATAAGCCAAGCCCTATTCTCTTTCCTCGCTTTTTTATCTGTATCTGTAAATCTAAAAGATGAAATCTGAACATAGTTTTCATTTTGGCTTTTGATTTCGGCATAAACATCAGACTTTGATAAATTTCTGCTTTTGTAATCCGTAAAACCATAATAGAATTCTACATCATTTAATTTTTCATTCTGAGCAAAAACAAATGCTGATAAAGCTGTAAAAACCAAAACTAAAGCTTTCATCATCTTAAATTATTCTTTACCGGTTCCGTATCCTTTTACGATACCTCTTGGTGAGTTTTGGATAAACTGAAGAATTTCATCTCTTTCAGCAGTAGGAAGCATCTCTTTTTCGATGTGCGACACGGCTTGTGAAACATTCATTTTCATCTGGAAAATAGCTCTGTAAATTTTTTGAATTTCGAAGATTTTCTCATTTGTAAATCCTCTTCTTCGTAACCCTACAGAATTGATCCCCGCGTATGACATCGGTTCTCTTGCTACTTTTACATAAGGCGGAATATCTTTTCTCACCAAAGTACCACCCGAAATCATTACATGTTTGCCGATTTTACCAAACTGATGCACGGCAGACAAGCCTCCCATAACCGTGTAATCGCCAATCTCAACATGTCCTGCAATACCGCAACCGTTTACGATGATTACATGATCGCCAATTACACAGTCGTGTGCAATGTGAGATGTTGCCATAATCAGACAGTTGGCTCCAATTTTTGTAAAACCTAAAGCTTTGGTACCTCTGTTAACCGTTACACATTCTCTGATTGTGGTATCATCTCCAATGATGGTCTGGGTATCTTCACCGTCGAATTTTAAATCCTGAGGAATTGCAGAAATTACAGTTCCGGGGAAAATTCTACAGTTTTTACCGATTCTGGCGCCATCCATAATGGTTACGTTTGAGCCAATCCAGGTTCCCTCTCCTATCTCAACATCACCAGCAATGGTAGTGAATGGTTCTACTACAACATTTTTGCTGATTTTTGCACGCTTATCAACGGCCGCTAATTGATGAATCATTTAATCAATTTTATTTTTTGCAACTTGAGCCATCAATTCTGCTTCTACTGCTACAGTATCACCAACATATCCGTATCCCTGCATGTGAACAATACCTCTTCTGATTGGCTCTATTAACTCAATTTTGAAAATCATTGTATCACCGGGAACAACTTTTCTTTTGAATTTTACCTTATCTATTTTGATGAAGTATGTAGAGTAATTTTCAGGATCCGGAACGCTTGCCAAAACCAGGATTCCTCCTGTTTGTGCTAAAGCTTCCACTTGTAAAACTCCAGGCATTACCGGCTCTTTAGGGAAATGCCCAACGAAGAAAGGTTCATTCATTGTTACATTTTTCAAACCCACTACATGAGAATCAGAAAGCTCAAGAATTTTATCGATCAATAAAAATGGAGGTCTGTGAGGCATCAACTTCATGATTCCATTGATGTCGAAGACAGGCTCTTTCGTTAAATCAAATTCAGGAACATTTTTCTTTTTCTGTAATTTCCACTGGCGGTTTAGCTTTTTAGCAAACTGGGTATTTACAAAATGTCCTGGTTTATTGGCAATAACTTTTCCTTTAATCTTCACACCTGTTAAAGCTAAATCACCAATTACATCTAATAATTTGTGTCTTGCTGCTTCGTTTGGATAGTTTAAAGTTAAATTATCTAAAATACCATTAGGTCTAATCGATACGTGATCTTTACCGAACGCTTTCTTCAGCTTTTCTGTAGTTTCAGGAGTAAGATCTTTATCAACGTAAACAATAGCGTTAGAAATATCTCCACCTTTGATCAAACCATGATCTAAAAGCATTTCTAATTCATGCAAAAAGCTGAACGTTCTTGCAGAAGAAATTTCTTCTTTAAATTCTGAAATATTTTTAAGAGTAGCATTCTGAGTTCCTAATACTTTAGTTCCAAAATCTACCATTGTCGTCACCTCATACGTATCTGAAGGGATAATTGTAATTTCTGAACCAGTTGCAGGGTCGCTGTAGCTCAATACTTCTTTTACAACAAGATATTCTCTTGCGACAGTTTGCTCTACGATACCTACACTTTCGATTGCTTCAACAAAAAACTTTGAAGAGCCGTCTAAAATAGGAGGTTCTGAAGCATCCATTTCTAAAACAGCATTGTCGATATCACAACCCACCAAAGCAGCCAAAAGATGCTCACAAGTATTGATTTTAACGCCCAATTTTTCCAAAGTAGTTCCTCTTTCTGTAGCCACCACGTAATTTACGTCTGCTTCTACATGAGGTCGCCCTTCAAGATCTGTTCGTACGAAAACAAAACCTGTATTTTCTTTTGCAGGTTTAATGGTTAATTTTACTTCTTTACCAGTATGAAGACCTATTCCAGAAAGAGTAACCTCTTCCTGAAGGGTTTTTTGCATATCACTCATTAGTATGATCTTTTGAGTTATTCTCAAGATTATTTATTCTTTTCGCAAGTTCAGGAAGGTTCCTGAAATGCACGTAGCTTCGAAGATAGTCATTATAACTGATCGCAGGGGAACCATAAACGGTATCTTTATCATTAACGCTGGAATTCACTCCACTTTGCGCCTGAATTTTCACCTGGCTTCCTATTTTTATATGACCAACAATTCCCACCTGACCGCCAATCTGGTTCCAATCTCCAATAGTTGTGGAGCCTGCAATTCCCGCCTGCGCAGCAATTACATTGTTTGCACCAATCTTTACGTTGTGTGCAATCTGAATCAGATTATCGATTTTTGTACCTTTTCCGATAGTGGTAGAGCCTATTGTAGCTCTGTCGATACTGCAGTTAGAACCGATTTCCACATTATCTTCAATAATAACATTTCCTAACTGAGGAATTTTTTGGAAACCTTCCGGAGTCGGCTGAAAACCAAATCCGTCGCCCCCGATTACCGTATTGGAATGTATTACACAGTTATCACCAATAATGCAGTAATCATAGATTCTTGCACCACTGTCTATCTTACAGTTTTTACCGACTTTCACGCCTTTACCAATATAGACTTGCGGAAATATCTGTGAACCTTCACCGATTTTTGCCTTTTCTGAAACATAGGTAAAAGCGCCGATATACACTTTATCCCCTATTACAGCAGTGTCGTGAATGGAAGAACCGTCTTCTACCCCTTCTTTTTTGCCTTGCATTTCCTGATACAGATTCATTAAAACCTGAAAAGAAAGATAGGCATCTTTTACAGCTATAATTGTAGGATTATATTGATCTTTGTTGATAAGGGTCTCGGTAACAATAAGAACCGAACATTGCGAAGTCTCTAAGTGATGCGCGAAACGATCTTGCGCAACAAAAGAAAGATGGCCGGATTCTCCGCTCTCAATCGGTGAAACTCCGGTAATAAGTGCGTTTTCGTCACCTATAATTTTTCCGTCAATAAAACTTGCAATTTGCGAAGCTGTAAATTCCATATTCTGCAAAGATAAGAAATTCTGTTATTCGCAAACATTTTTTAGTTTATGGAATATCGATTTTAATATTATTTAAGAAAATTTAGTGTCACATTCTCGGAAATGCGAGGATATATCTTTTCGTCTTGTGAACGATGAGGCCAGACAAAAGCTGATCCTCCGACTCATCCAATTTTAAGACTTTTCCGCTTTTTTGAAGAAGGTAAATCGGCTGTTTTTCTGTATCATACGGAAGCAGACTTCTTGTAATTTGATGTACCAATTCGTCACCATTATCAATTCCAAAAAAATCGTTGGTGTTTTGTATCTTTTCATCAATAAACTTTTCGTCAAAAGGATGAGATGAGATAATAGTTTTCGGAAAATTGCGCTGAATGACGCATTTGCACCAGTAAGAAAGAACAAAATCTTCTGACTTCTGCCATAATTTCATCGCCTGAACAACATCATTATCGTCAAGCTGTGTAAAACGCTCAACATCTTCGTCGGTAGCTGCACTTTTTCCTCTGTGTAAAAAATATTTCAAATTTTCTGTGGCCGGTAAATCGACACCTTCTGAAACCAGATATTTTGCTCTTTCAAGGATTTTCACCAAAATAAATTCTGCCAACGCTGAAGTTTTATGATAATATACCTGCCAATACATAAACATTCTTGCTGTCAGAAAATTTTCGATAGAATAAACACCTTTCGCATCGATTACCAATTCTTCCTCGCAGACATTCATCATTGAAATAATCCTTTGCGTATTGATATTTCCTTCTGAAACTCCCGTGAAAAAGCTGTCTCTGTTTAAATAATCTAAACGATCAACATCCAGTTGTGAGCTGATGAGCTGATTAAAGAATTTTCTGTGGTATTTCCCCTGAAACATTTCTATCGCTGTCGATAATTGTCCGCCAAATTCATCATTCAGTCTATTCATTAATAATAATGAAAGGTTTTCGTGATGCCAGTCATCCATCAACATACTTTCCAAGGCATGAGAAAACGGACCGTGACCAATATCGTGCATCAGAATTGCTAACATCGCTCCTTTTTCCTCTTCAACAGAAATAGCAACTCCTTTTTGTTTTAAAGTTTCCAAAGCAGTAAACATCAGATGCATCGCACCAATCGCGTGATGAAATCGTGTATGGGTTGCTCCGGGGAAAATTAAATTCAAAAGTCCGGTTTGTGAAATTCTTCTTAATCTTTGAAAATATGGATGTTCGATAACATCAAATAAGATTTCGTGAGGGATTTTTATAAAACCGTGTACAGGGTCGTTGATAATTTTAAGCTTATTCTGCATGGAAAAATTCTGAGACTATTGCAAAATTAGGTTTTTAAAGTCAATTCTAAGAAAACAGTCCATTATTATTTAGAATATAAACATTAAAATTTGTTTATAAATCGTTGTATTTATCTTATCTTCATGAAATAATTTGAGATAAAAATCTTTAACTAAGATTTAACTTTTAAGCCTCTTAATTTGTGAGGTTTTATAAAGTTTTGGTCACAGTTTTGATACATATCCCGCATAAAAAATAAACTTGTATGTCAAACAAAATATTATGGATTGATGATGAAATAGATTTACTAAAACCTCATATCGTTTTTCTGGAAAAGAAGGGTTACATCGTAACTCCTGTGAACAATGTAAATGAAGCTTTAGAACTTATTGATTCTGAAAAATTCGATTTAACCTTAATCGATGAAAATATGCCCGGAATCTCCGGCCTGGAAGCTATCCCGATGATTAAAGATAAAGATAATTCTTTGAAAATTGTGATGGTAACCAAAAGTGAGGAAGAGCACATCATGGAAGAAGCGATCGGCTCGCAGATTGCAGATTATATTTTAAAACCTGTAAACCCAAATCAGATTTTACTTTCGTTGAAAAAGAATCTTCAGGAAGATAACTTGGTAGAGCAGAAAACTATTTTGCAATATCAGCAGGAATTCAGAAACCTTTCTATGGAACTTTCTTACCTGAGAACGTATCAGGATTGGGCAGAATATTATAAAAAAATCGTGAATTGGGAACTTAAATTTGATAAAGTTGCCGATAACGAATTTGCAGACCTTCTGCAGTCACAGAAAGAAGAAGCCAATATTCAGTTTGCTAAATTTATCGAAAACAATTACGAAGACTGGTTGAACGGTTCGGATAAGCCAATGATGAGCCACACCTTATTTAAAGATAAAATAAAGACTGAGGTTGAGAAAGACAAAGTGCTACTTTTAATGGTTGATAATTTACGATATGACCAATGGAAAGTGATTGAGCCTCTTTTTACCAAATATTACAATAAAGTTTCAGAAGATTATTATTACAGTATTCTTCCGACCGCCACACAATATGCAAGAAATTCATTTTTCGCAGGTCTTTTGCCTTCAGAAATTGAAAAACGTTTCCCGGACAAATGGTTTAACGACAATGAGGAAGGAAATAAAAACGAATTTGAGCGCGACTTCCTGGAAGATCAGATGAAGAGGGTTGGTTTAAGTTCTAAATCAATGAAATATCTTAAAGTTCTGAACGCAGATTTTGAAAGAAAAATCTATGATGACTTTAATCAGCACAAAAACAATGATCTTTTGGTGATCGTTTACAACTTTATCGATATTCTTTCGCATGCTAAAACCGATAATCATATTGTTGATCAGTTGATCAGAGATGATAAAACGTTCAGATCGTTAACATCGAACTGGTTTGAGAATTCATCTTTACTTAAAATTATTAAACTAGCTGCAGAAAACGGATTCAAACTGGTGATTACAACTGATCACGGAACTGTTTATGTGAAAAAACCTAGCCGCGTTGTTGGTGACAGAGAAACCTCAACAAACATCCGATATAAAACAGGAAAAAGCTTAACGTACGATGACAAAGATGTATGGGCAGTGAGCAATCCTGAAAAACTGTTTTTACCTAAAGGAAACCTAAGCTCTAAATATATTTTTGCCAAAAACAATACATTTTTAGCCTATCCCAAAAACTACAATCACTTTGTAAATTACTATAAAGAAACGTATCAGCATGGTGGAATTTCTTTGGAAGAATGCATCATTCCTATAAGTATTCTGGAACCTAAATAAAGTTTTAAGCATAAAAATAAATAAAAGCCTCTTCATAATTTGAAGAGGCTAAAACCATTATATGGATTAGTAATAATGATTTATGAAAAAAAAACTACTTTTTAATTATTTTATAAACTCTCGCTTGTTGCTTTGAGATTACCTTCACCAAATAAACCCCTGCTTTCAACTGTGATATATTGAGTTCTGCATTCGCAGAATTTGGCTGAAAATCTATTAATCTCTGGCCTGCAAAATTTGTAATTTCTACTTTTTCGATTGCATTTTTGGCAGTGATATTAAGAATCCCGTTGGTAGGATTTGGTGATAATGTCAATTCAGGAATTGCTTCAACATCATGTACTCCCAAAGTTACCGACTGACAAGAAGATGTTTGTGTACATCCTGCAAGCGTAACAATTACCGCATAATTTCCTGCAACAGCAGGTGTGAAAGACTGCGCAGTCACCCCAACCGGAGCATTCCCATTGCTACAATTGATCCACTGATAAGTTGCGCCCGCTTGTGCAGCGGTTAATGTAGATCCGGAAACAGTAACTGTATTATTGATATTTACCGCTCCAAGTGTTGAAGATCCTGCAATATAATTTGAAGCAGTTCCGTTTAAAGCAAAACTATTTAAAGTACCGGTATAAGAACCGACAGCACTGGCAATAGAAGTTACAGTACCATTATTTGAGTTAACCGTTCCTTCATTCATTTTAAAATAGGCCTTTAGATTTGCTGGCGGCGTACAAAATTCATAATTTTTATTAGCCTGAATTTCCACCAGTGTAAGAGCTTTATCCCAAACACGCACTTCATCGATACTTCCATTAAAAAAGCCACCAAGACTTGGGACAATCCTTCTACCAATAATCATATTGGTAAGCGCCACAGTATTTGTTGTTGTACTAATATTTCCTTCGGTGTCTAAATTACCGTCTACATACAATTTATATTTATTGGTAGATAAGCTGTTATCATAGGTTACGGCAATGTGATGCCAGTTTCCGTCATTAAGAGTAACTGTACCGTTTACTCCGCCGCCTTTGTTTTCAATCCTTAACTTATACAATCCGCTCACGTTATTAATTCTTACCGTAAATCTTCCTCCGTTTACATTATCGGATCCCCAAGTTGCTACCAGATTTTCTCCAGCAGTAGTTGTGGGTAATTTTATCCATGCTTCTACTGTACGGGGTGCATTTCCTAAAACGCCGGGATAGTTGGTTTGGATATAATCATCTGTTCCGTCAAAATTAAGAGCATTTTGTTGGGCATTCAATCCCGAAGCCGATCCTAATAAGACAGTAAATAATGTTGCAAATTTTAATTTGCTCGTAAGTAGATTTTTATGCATACTGAAATAATTTTGTTTTGCTAAAGTACATCTCGTGGGAAAAGCAGAAAAGCACTCTCGTTGCAAAAACTATCAATTTCGTTGCAAACGTCTGTTTCAGTGGTATGTATTGGGTGTTTTACCAAAATACTCTTTAAAACATTTGGTAAAATAAGACGGACTATTAAATCCTGTCATGTAAGCAACTTCAGAAATACTGTAATTTTGCTTTAATAATTCTGCAGCTTTCTTAAGCCTGTAAATTTTAATAATTTCTCCTGTCGGAATATTGAACATCATCTTTACTTTACGGTGAAGGCTCGTTCTGCTCATCGATAATTCGGAAGCCAACTCGTCTACGCTAAAATCACTATTATCTAAATTTTCGGCTATGATTTTATAAATTCTGTTGAGAAATTCTTTGTGCAGATTATTTGTAGAATCAGGTTGCTTTGTTTCGGATTCTGCAATATTTATTTGAGGCTGCAAAAGCTGTTTGTGAAAATATTCATATTGAAGATTTTGTAAATTCAGCAGATTTTCTATTCTTAATTTCAACTCTTCTACGCTGAAAGGTTTTACAACATAATCGTTGGCTCCGTAAGAAAGACCTTCAAGCTTACTTTCGACATCGGCTTTTGCGGTTAGCATAATAATAGGAATGTGATTGATGGTAACATCAGATTTTAAGGCTTTGCAAAATTCAAAACCATCCATTTCGCTCATTGCAATATCACTTACAATAAGATTCGGCATTTTTTCCAGAGTAATTTCTAATGCTTTCTTTCCATTTTCTGCAGTTAAAACATGATACGATCCAGCTAAATTTCCTGCAATAAACTGCGCCAATTCTTCGTGATCTTCCACAATAAGAATCGTCGCTTTTTCTTCTGAATTTTCCTTATGCTCTGCTTTTTCAGCTAATTGATCTTTTTGAGCCTCAAAAGGAAGCCAAACCGAAAATGTAGTTCCGGAAGGATTTTGCGTAGAACTTGTCATATTAATTGTTCCGTGATGCAGATCTACCAATTCTTTCACAAGCGAAAGCCCCAAACCATTTCCCTGCAATTGATCCTGATTAGAACCTTTAAAATACCTTTCAAAAATCTCTGTCTGTTCATCTTCCGGAATTCCCGCCCCGGAATCAATAACCTGAATAGATAGACCATTGATCTCTTTATCTACTTTCACCGTAATTGTATCGCCACTTCCACAAAACTTAATGGAATTAGAAATCAAATTATATAAAATTCGGTCTAAAGTGTTGATTGAAAACAAAAATTCGGCTTTATCCGGAGATTCTAAACTAAGCGCAATTCCTTTTTCGGAAGCCGTTTCCAAAAAGGCATTTACAATATTAGAAATAGCAGGAACTACATCTCCCCATACAAAATGAGGCCTCAAAACGCCTGCTTCAAGCTTTGCCACATCAATCAGCTGATCTGTAAGCTGTATAAGGCTGTTTGTATTTTTCTTTATTGTTCCAAACAATATCTCTTTCTCGCTTTGAGATTCTACAGATTTCAACTGTTCTGCCGGACCCACGATCAGAGACAGCGGAGTTCGGAATTCGTGAGCGATATTGGCAAAAAATTTCGTTTTTATTTTATCTAGCCTACGCAATTCGTGCGCTTCTTTCTGCTTTAGCTTTATTGAGTTTTTAATGATCTCCTGATTTATTTTGAATCTTATCAGCGAAAAAATTCCTCCAATCAATAGTATCACATACAATGTTATTGCCCACCACGTTTTCCACCAAGGCGGCGTCACTTTTATATTCAAAGATTTGATGAGGTTACTCCAGTTTCCTGTTGTGTTGGTTGCATTGACCTGAAAAATATAATTTCCGGGAGGAAGTTTTGTAAAAACGGCTTCTGCATTGTTTCCTGCAAAAATCCATTCATCCTGATACCCTTTCAATCGATAACGATATTGAATTTGTTTTGAGTCATCATACTGAAGTGCTGCAAAATTTATAGAAACCGTATTTTCAAAATAATCTACAGAAAGTTCTTCAATTTGATTTAAAGGTTTCAGGTTTCTATCTGTAAGATCGATATTCTCATTATTGAGAGCAATTTGGGTAATAACAGTCGGAGGTGAAAAATGATCATTTTTAATATCTTCCGGACTGAAAACCACTCCGCTTTTTGCACCGCCAAATGCCATTTTTCCGTTGGGAAGCATCAATTGGTGAAACCTGTTGAACTCAATATTTTCCAAACCGTGAGAACGTGTAAAAGTTCTTACTTTATATGTTGTAGGATCAAACTTCAAAAGACCTTTATTGGTTCCCATCCAAAGGTTTCCAGATTTATCCGGAAGAATCGAATAGATAACATTATCCGGAAAACCATCTTTTCCTGAAAAGATTTTACCCTTATTGTTTTTTTTACTGTACCGGATTAGTCCATCATTACTTCCAATCCACAAAATATCATCATTTTTCTGATCAGGAACGAGAGAAATTAAATGATTAACGGGAAGACTTTTTGTGTTGTTTTTACTATGATAGATTTTTTGGGTTTCAAGATTCACTTTCAATATCCCGTGAGATTCCGTTATCACCCAAAGTATTTTCGTTTTAAAATCAAGATAAATGTTTGCCGTTTTTATATTAGCATTAAAATTCTTTAAAGAAAATAAAAATTTCCATTTTGACTGCTGAAAAAGATAAATATTGTTCAGCTCATCAATCACAATCGGCGATTCAGCATACAGACTTATTCCTTTTATCGGAGCAAAAGGTTCGCCTTTTATCTTTGGTAATTCGGGTAAACGTAAAATTTCCTTCTGTAGATGATCATAGTAAGAAACAATACGGTTTAGCGCGATCCAGTTTCTATTTGGAGTTGTCGCAGATCTTAGAAAATAGGAAGCCGGTAAAATACCGTTCAGCTCTGGCCAATTAAAAAAATCATTAAGGGAAACGCCATAATAGTTTTTCAACAGATCTGTCGCAAAATCTTTTTCAAAAGAAAAGGATCGAAAATTGAGTTTTGGATCTACTGTATAAATTCCTTCTGCATCACCGCCAATCCACAGCAACCCGGAATTATCTACAAGAAAAGCTTGCGGCGGTCTGTTTTGTTCTAAGCTGACAGCTGCAATTTTCCTAAAACCTAAAGCCTTATCGTAGCGATAAATAGCATTGTCTGCAACAAAATATTCTTTACCCTGAATATCTGTACTCAACAATTTAATAGTATAAATAGAAGAAAATGGCAGCTTTTCATTTCTAAACGTTTTTTTCACAGGATCAAAAAAGTAAAACCTGTCTTTATCTGCCCACATCAATTCTCCGCTTTTCGACTGATGAAACAGTACCGCTTCGATATTATTCTGATACAGCTTATCTGCAAACATCTTATAAGGAATATGAATGTCTGTAAAGCTGTTCTTTTTTTTATCAAAAATCTTTAGGTTTTTCTGTGTTAATACCCAAATATTTTTGTTTTTGTCTTCGAGAATGTTGTAAATAATCTCGTCAGAATTAAAATTCAGATTTCTGCGGCTCAGAATTTTCTTTTGAATATCAAAACTGAAGAGTTCATTTTTTATGGTTTTAAACCACAAATAACCGTCTTGTGTTACCAACCATGATTTCCGATGAATATCAATGTTATTTTTTTCTAAAAATGTTGTATTGATAATATGTGTTATTTTACCCGAACTTGTATCGAAGTAATCGATTCCTGCAGTTTCGTACTTTATCCAAAGACCATTTTGTCTGCCTTTTCTTAAATAATCTATGGTATTTGAAGCCAGAGAATTATTGGTATTAAAATGATGTTGAAAAGTTTTAAAATTTTGTCCGTCATATCGGGAAAGTCCGTTCCGGGTTCCGATCCATACAAAACCTTCCTCATCTTGTTCCAAAGCAGAAACAAAAGATTGCGGAAGACCATCATCTACCGACAAATGTCTTATATTTTGAGAAAAAAATAGTTGTAGACCTAAAAGATATAAAGATATAGAGAGTAAAAATTTAATCATAAATAGATTTCGTCTTTGGATCTGCAATATACTATTTTGAAAAATGCAATTCCAATAATGGAAAATCATTTTTTTCACGGTTGATTATCAATATTTTTAGTTTTCATCAACATTAAAATTTCAAATAATTTAGCTTTTTTAATACTTTTGAATTATGAAATTAATCACATACAACGTTAACGGAATAAGAGCTGCTTTTACAAAAGACTTTTTAGGATGGCTGAAAACTGCTGATCCGGATATTATCTGCATTCAGGAAAGTAAAGCGGGAAATGATCAGATTGATATTGAAAGTCTTGAAAAAGCGGGCTATCACAGTTCTTGGCATTCTGCGCAGAAAAAAGGATACAGCGGAGTCGGAATTGCATCTAAAATAAAACCGAATCATGTAGAATATGGTTGCGGAATTGAGAGCTATGATAATGAAGGGAGAATCATCCGTGCAGACTATGATGAGTTCTCTGTGATTTCTGTTTATGTTCCTTCAGCTTCTAATATTGAAAGGCTGGAATTCAAGATGCAGTTTTGCCACGACTTTTTAGAATATATTAAAAATTTAAAGAAACAAATTCCGAATCTTATTATTTCCGGAGATTTTAATATCTGTCATCAGGCGATCGACATTCACAATCCTGTAGGTTTAAAAAACACTTCAGGCTTTTTACCGATGGAAAGAGAATGGATGACCAATTTTATTGAAGAATGCGAATTGATTGACAGTTTCAGGTTTTTTAACAGTGAACCCGACAATTATACCTGGTGGAGTTACCGTCAAAATGCAAGAGCCAATAACAAAGGATGGCGATTGGATTATAACTTTGCTTCCTATTCTTTAAAAGACAAACTCAGCAGAGCCGTTATTTTGAAAGAAGCGGTACATTCTGATCATTGCCCCGCCTTGATTGAGTTTAACCTCTAAAAACATAAAAGCCAGCTAAAAATTTAGCTGGCTTTCTAATTTAAATCATAAATTAATCGACAATTTCATATTCCACCGGAATGGTACCGCGATCGGTATTTCCGATTTCATCGAACGCTGCTCTAGACATATCTAAAGCTCTTGATGAATGGAAAGGCCCTCTATCATTAATCGTTACAATCACCTCTTTTCCATTGTTCAGATTGGTAACCTTAACTTCGGTTCCAAAAGGAAGCGTTCTGTGCGCTGCAGTAAGTTTTGAATTATCAAAAACCTCACCGCTTGCTGTTTTTCTACCGTTAAATTTATCGTGGTAGTACGATGCATAACTTGTTTTCTTCGCATCTACAGTATTATTCGTAAATGAATAAATACCTAGTGTTGAAATCATCATTATGATTACGAGAATGAATCTTTTCATCATTTTGAACTTTTACTTGTTTGACGAGGCAAAAGTATATGTAAACTTATTACCTGCCTATTTTAAAAGTTAACAAACGTTAAAGAAAACATAAATAAAATATAATTATTACCGTAAGTTCCTATAAATAGGGATTTTAGACCATGGTGTTAAAAAACGTTAAAAAAAAGAACTAAAAGTTAATTTAATTAACTAATTGCTGTATAATTCAGTATTCATAAAAACACAACTATTTGAAAAACAATATATTACTAAAAATAAATAATTCCAAAAACGGCTGTAATTTATTAAAGTAATCCTCTACACATCATTAAATCATAAAACACAATGCAAAAATTAAAAAACAATAAAATAGTGTTTATTCTAGCTTTGACGGTGCTTTTAACAGGAATATTTTCAGCAGGAAAAGAATTTGAACATTATATTATTAAAAAATTTAACTAAAAATTAAAATTAAATTTTCATTAAAATAAAAACCAATGAAAAATCATTGGTTTTTACTTTTTTATCTTTAAACTTAAACAAGTTCTCCGTACAAATCAAACTCTTCTGCGGAGGTAATTTTTACATTCGCAAAATCTCCGATGGAAATATAGGTGTTTTCGGCAGAAACCAAAACAGTATTATCTACATCCGGAGAATCGTATTCTGTACGACCCACAAAATAATTACCTTCTTTTCTATCGAAGACGCATTTATAAACCTCACCGATTCTCTTTTGATTTTTATCCCAAGAAATCTGCGACTGCAGCTCCATGATCTCTTCTACTCTAGCTTCTTTTACTTCCTGCGGAATATCATCCTCCAAAACATATGCTCCTGTATTTTCTTCGTGTGAATAAGTGAAACATCCTAGTCTGTCGAATTTCTGCTCTCTGACCCATTCTTTCAACTCCTGGAATCTTTCTTCCGTTTCACCAGGATAACCAACAATTAAAGTAGTTCTTATCGCCATATCCGGCACTTTTTCTCTGAACTTATCTAATAATGCATTTGTTTTTTCGTGCGTTGTACCACGTTTCATAGATTTCAACAAATCAGAATTAATATGTTGAAGCGGAATATCTATATAGTTACAAACTTTCGGTTCTTCACGGATAATATCTAAAACATCTTCCGGGAAACCACTTGGAAATGCATAATGAAGACGAATCCATTCGATTCCTTCTACTTTTACCAATTCTTTCAATAGTTCACCTAAAGCTCTCTTTTTATAAATATCTAAACCGTAATAGGTCAAATCCTGAGCAATCAAAATCAATTCCTTCACCCCTACTTTCGCCAATTTCTGAGCTTCTTTCACCAATTTCTCAATCGGTGTAGAAACGTGACCACCTCTCATCAAAGGAATGGCACAGAAAGAGCAAGGTCTGTCGCAACCTTCAGAAATTTTAAGGTAAGCGTAATGCTTTGGTGTGGTGGTTAATCTTTCACCAACCAATTCGTGTTTATAGTCTGCGCCCAAATATTTAAGTAAAATAGGAAGATCTCTCGTTCCGAAATACTGGTCAACATCAGGAATTTCTTTTATTAAATCTGGTTTATATCTTTCTGAAAGACATCCAGTAACGAAGACTTTCTCAACTTCACCTCTGTTTTTTGCCTCAACAAAGTCTAGAATAGTATTGATGGATTCTTCTTTTGCATTATCGATAAAACCGCAGGTATTGATGACTACGATATCCCCTCTATCTTCGTGCACAACTTCTTTTCCGTTGGCTTTCAGCTGGCTCATCAGCACTTCCGAATCGTAAACATTTTTGGAACATCCAAGCGTTACGATATTAATTTTCTTTTTACCTACAGATTTGGTTCTCATAAATTGATGAATAAATTTCAGGCTGCAAATTTAGTGATAAAAAAAAGAACCATAATCGGTTCTTATATTTTATATTTTTGGAAGCTTATCAGCGAGCTGTTCTTCTACCTTTTTGATTTCTTTGTTGCTAAATAAAACTCCGATCATCATAATAAGCGTTGAGATAATAATAACCTGAACGATCACCGACTGATTGATAAACGGAATTCTCTGTTCGGGAGCAATGGCCAAAAACAACAAAATGGTAATCAAGCCCCTTGGTGCAATCAAAAGCAAGGGAGACATCTCCATTTTTGCTAATTTCAACATGATATATCGTATCAGATACACAAAGAAAAGTATAGAAACGGACCAAACCAAAGATTCGGGGTTTATAATATCCTCCGTTTGGATAACGAAGCCAAAAACTAAAAAGAATATAGATCTTACGATAAATGTAGCTTCCACAACAACGTCTTTAAAATGCTTCACCTCACGGTTCATTTTTGTTAATCTAAAGCTTTTTAAAATCTTTAAATGCTTCATTTCGTCGATATTCCCAAGTACTAATCCGAAAAACAAGATGAAAATAAGCGCAGGAAGATGATATATTTTTGAGATTTCATAAATTAAAATCGTTAAAATAATGATCGGTCCATATTTTATATGATGATCTATTTTGCCTAGTAAAAATGCTAAAATAAGCGATGCGACAACCGAAATAATTAACATTAAAAAAAACTGCCAAGTAAAAACCATTACACTTGACAGTGTAATTGCAGTTCCAAAAGTGGCAAAATTGAAAAATATAACTCCTAATATATCCGACAAGCTGCTTTCATATATTACAAATTCTCTCTTGGATGCCGATAAATTTATAGAACTCGGTATTGCAATCGCACTTGAAATAATACAAAAAGGAATGATATTCTCTAAGGATTGTTTGAAAGGAAAGCCCCATTCTAAATGCACATAAGTAGCAAAACCGATCCCGATAATGAGTACGGGAATAAGAGCAACTATAATTGTTTTATTAATCAGGGATTTTTTGGAACGGTTGAGCTCTAATTCTAAGGAGCCGTCTAAAACAATCAAAATTAAACCTATAGTCCCTAAAATTGGCAGTAAGCTATTGAGATTTGGGATTATAAAATCAAAAAGCCCGCTGATCTGATTAAGAAACCACCCGGTCAGTAACAATAGAATTACAGACGGAACCTTCGAAAACCTTGTGGTAATATCAAAAAAATAAGATACCAGCAACAGTACACTAATACCAATAATTATCATTTCCGCCATACTACAAATATATAGTAAACGATTCGTAAAAAAATTATTTTAGTTAGTTAAAAACTGTTTTTCTTTAAAATTTGGGGCGTTTTCTTTCATTTACAGCAATTAATATGCTTGTTCATCTCCTTTTATGATATTATACAGGGTTAGAAATATAATTTTCATATCTAAAAAGAAAGACCAGTTTTGTATATACCAAACATCTTTTTCTATTCTTTTTTCCATATCTCGATGCGAAAATATCTCACCTCTTGCACCCATTACTTGAGCCCAACCTGTAATACCCGGCTTTACGATATGTCGGGTCATATATTTTTTTGTAATCTTAGAGTACATCTCCGTTTGAGACAACATGTGAGGTCGTGGACCAACAATTGACATCTCACCAAGAAAAACATTAATAAATTGAGGCAATTCATCAATACTTGTTTTTCGCATAAATGCTCCAAATTTGGTTACCCTTGAATCATCCTTTCTTGCAGTCTGAATATCAGCATGTTTATTGCTCATCATACTTCTGAATTTAATACAATTGAATGGTTCGTTATTAAGACCTGATCTTTTTTGTAGAAAAAATACGGATTCGTTACTCTCTATTTTTACAATTAAAGCAACAATTGGAACCAACCACGACAGTAAAAACACTATTACGAACAATGAGAAACCCACATCAAATGCTCTTTTCAAAAGCTGTTTTTTAGCATTCGAAAGAGGTTCTCTTATAAGCCTCAAAAATGGAATTTCATGAATTACATCAAAATAATTAGGACCTAAATTACCATATTTAAAATCGGGAACCATATAGATTCTTATCATTTTATGTTCTGCAATTTCAACAATTTGTTTATAAATTTCAACGTCAATATTATCATCACAGAAAATAATACTATTTATTTTAGAATGTTCCAAATCATAAAATAATTTATCAATTCTACCCAAATACTTATTTTTGGTTTCGGTACTAATAATTGTATAAGTTCCTCTTATCCCAAGAGCTCTTCTCAGATTATTATTAGATAGTAATGTTGTAGACAATTTATTTTCACCGACCAATACAGTATTAAAAGAATAAAGCTTTCTTCCTAATTTTACTCTATTTTTTTTTCTGTACAGAAAAAGTAAAAACCGAGTAAAAGCCATAAAAAAACCGACAAAAATGAAATAGAGAATTACATTTCTATAGTTGATTTTAATAGAAAAGATAAGAAACAGGAAAACAATGGTAGTAATTATGAATAATGCAAAAGCCTTCGTTAACGAATTAAAATGCAAGGATGATTCTTTAACCTTTAAACTTTTATAAGGTTTAATTATTATGGTTATTACAAACCAAAATATATTGAGAAGAATTAACTGGATTCTATATTCTTGAGTAAAATCTTTTTGGTCGAATTCAAAGAAAAATAGCCTCCCAAATATGAATAGGAAATTGATAATGATATAATCTATTATCAAAAAAATCCGGGGTAAATGTTTAAAAAAATAAACTAACATACAATCTTTCCAACCATTCGTGATAGTACTTAATAGTACATATATTTTCAGCTTTTAACAAGATTCTAATATATTAAAAATTTTTCAATGCAAACGTCGGTAAAACTTGATCTTTATCAGATAAAATAATATCTGCTAAGGGAAGTTGCCAATCGATATTAAGGTCAATATCATTCCAAAGAACTCCCCCTTCTGATTGTTTATCGTAAAAATTATCACACTTGTAAGAAAATGTGGCTGTTTCGCTAAGCACAGAAAATCCATGACCAAAACCTCTGGGAACATAAAGTTGTAATTTATTTTCGCCTGTCAATTCAAGAGAAAACCATTGACCAAAAGTAGGAGAATCTTCTCTTAAATCTACAGCAACATCAAGAACTTTACCTTCTAAACAAGAAACTAATTTTGCCTGTGCTTTATCCCCTTTTTGTAAATGCAGACCTCTTAAAACTCCATATGAAGATTTAGAAATATTATCCTGAACAAAATGACCGTTCATTCCGGTTAATTCCTCAAACTTTTGCTCATTGAATTTCTCGTAAAAGTAGCCTCTGTCATCTTCAAAAATAGTTGGTTCTATAATGTAACAGTCTTTTAGCGGCGTTTGTTTTATTTTCATTTTTTTATTATAAATCTTTTCCCTTACTGAGACAAAGTAAATATATATATGGACTAATTTAACGATATTATCATCGTTATTTACCACAAAATTAAGTCTTATTTTTAATTTACTATTACGATTTATTTGTAAACGTTCTTTTTTAGAAATACTCTTAAATTTTCAGCAAATGCTTCTTCACTGAAATTTTGAGCATTTTCACGAATCAATACTGAATCAAAATTGCTCAAAATGTTTTCAAAATGTTTTACAGCATCTTGAATTGCATTTACATCCTGACTTTTAAAAAAAACTCCTGTTTTATTTTCAACAACGGTTTCCAAGACTCCACCTTTAGCATATGCAATTACAGGGGTACCACAAGACTGAGCTTCCACAGGAGCTATACCAAAATCTTCAATTGATGAAAAAACAAACGCACGTGCATTACTAATATAACTACTGATTTCGTTTGAGCTCAAAAATCCCGTAAAAATAATATTATCATTATTTTTAGCCTTTTTTTCTAAATTCGTTCTTTCTGCTCCATCTCCAATTACAATTAATTTTTTATTTAGTTTAATAAAAGCATCAATCAGGAGATCAAAGCGTTTATATTTTACTAATCTACCTACTGTAACGTAATATTCTGAATCGGAAATTTTTGTTTTACGTAAACTAAAATCTTCGACAGAAACAGGTGGATATATTACCGTAGAGTCTAATTTATAATGCTCTTTAATCCATTTCTGTACAAATTTAGAATTTGCAATTATATGATCTGGATTTTTTGACATTTTTATATCGAAATTTTGAAGGTATTTTCTAAAAGGGATGAAAATATATCCTAATATCCCCGGGAAATAGTTTTTATATTCATCCCAAATATATTTGAAATTTCTTGCTTGAATGTAACAAATATGAAATTCACTATTGATTCTAAAGCCCTTTGACAAACACCAAGAGGAACTTATAAGCAAATCTACCGAATATTTATTATGAACCTGACTGTTAAAGCATTTTGTAATAAAAGGAAAAAGTGGAAATGCAAAGCGGAAATAAGTCCCTAAAATCTTCATCAAATCACTTTTGATAATTGTTGGATTTTTTCCATTAAACATTTTAAGTTTATCACTATCATTCATTACGTCAGCATAAGCAAAATAATAATCAAATGATATTATTTTATCAAAGGATGTCACTACTCTTTCTGCACCACCATATTTATCTAACCAGTCGTGAATTATCGCTATTTTCATTTCAAATTTTCAAAGATATATTAATTTAATTTGATTAAATAGACATCTTCACTATTAATATTTTTCATCGAAAAATTTATTTGTTTGTAATTTTTAACTGAATAATTGCTGATTTTTTCGGGCAATTGTTTCATATTAAGTTTTTTTTCTGATATGCGGAAAATTTCAACATTAACCTTACTCTTATTTTTAAATTTGTAGTTTAGTTCATTTTTGATAAAATTGAAATTAACATTTTTTTCTTTTCCAATATTCCCTAAAATAATATTTACTGAAGATTTATCGTCATCTACATATGGAATTATCATTAATTCCTTATTCTGCGTGAACCAAGCTAGTCTTGATTTTAGGCTCTCTGCATAATACTTGTAAACCCACCACACAGATCTTCTTTCTCCATTAGCAGACAATATTCCATCAAGTGAATTATTCCAACAGCTATTTTCACCTTTAATATAAGGATTATCCCAACAAGCTTTGCAACCTCCTTGTGCATTTTCTTTTTCTAATGAGTAAAGATAGGTGAATAATGTAAGAGGGTTAAATTGCTCATCCACTCCTACAATTTCAGGAATATAAATACTTTTTATACTTAAATTGGGGTACTTTTTTATGAGTTCTTTTGCTTTTTTAATATTATTCTGTAATTCTATTGCATTTTTTTGGTTTCCTAAGTCATGCCAATTTAAAATATCTAATTTTAGATTATGTCTACTACAATAATCTAAAAAAGCTTTTATATATTCTAGATTAAATTCACTGATAGACGGTCCTGTTATCAAAGCATTATTGCCATTTGGTGATGATCTTAAAGCATCATGTGCAACTTTGAATGTTTTAAAATATTCTTCTCTAGTTCCACCCCAAACCTCTTTTCCATTAGGCTCGTTCCAAACATCAAAAACTACCTTTTGTCCTAAATCTTCATATAGACTTTTTATCATTGTGGTAAATTTTCGTGGATCATCAGAAGGTCTAATCCAACCACCTTTTTCCTTATACCAATGTTCTTCATCATAAATGTCGCTCAAAACAATTATGGGTACTATATCATATTTCAACAAAATATTTACTTGCTCTTTTCTTTTTACAGGATTATCTTTCAGCTTTGCACCAAACCTCCAATATTTTGGCTTTAATTCTACAATATCCTTTTCAAGAGGCTCTAATTCGTTAAAATGCAAGAAACCAACTACAGACTCTCTTTTTTTACTTTTTACAGATAAATCTATGATTACTTTATCAGTATCATTGGAAAGAATCTGACTTTTTATATTAATAAAAACATTTAGAATTATGATGCAAATTATTAACTTTTTACTTATCATATAATTGTTTTATAACAAATTATTAAAATCTGACTATTTCTTGAAGAATCTTCGCAGAACTTTTCCAATCGAATCTTTTTATATTTTTTAATCCACTTTCGGTAAGCTGCTGCTTTAATTCAGGATTATTGTAAAAATATAAAATTTTTTCTTCCAAATCTTTTTTTAAATATGGATTAAAATACAATACAGAATTACCCAAAATTTCTGGCATACTCGCCTGATCAGATGCTATTACAGGACAACCACAAGCCTGAGCTTCCAAAGGAGGAATGCCAAAACCTTCATAAAAAGAAGGAAAGATGAAAAGTGATGCATTTTGATATAATGAAATCAATTCTTGATCATCTATTCTACCAAAAAAACGAATTCTGCCTTGTTTTTCTAAATCTTCAACATCTAATTTGATCTCATTAAATGATTTTAACGAAGAATACCCCACAATAAATAAATCTACATCTTGTTGTATATGCTGTATATTCTTAAAAGCATCAACTAATCCCTGAAAATTTTTATGATAGTTTCTCGAAGACACAGCCAAGATATATTTCCGTTTCGAAACATTTTTTGCTTCAGTATTGGTAAATTCATTAGTATCAACACCGTCATATATTACTGTAAATTTATCTTTGGAGACATTATAATAATTTGAAATTTCACTTTTAGAAAACTCACTTACTGTAATAATTTTTTTAGAATTTCTAAGCATTAATGGTACAATTAATTTATAGAATTCCACAAATTTTTTCGAAAAACTTTCAGGATGTCTTATGTACGTAATATCATGATGTGTAACAATCTGATTTTTATAAAAACTTGGAGCTGTACTGCAGAGATTAACTAGTAATGGTGATTTATTTTTTTTTAAGTAGATAGGAAGGTCGATCTGCTCCCAAAGATGCCCTTGAAATTGGCCGATTACTTTCACATCAAGCTCTTTTGCAAGATCCGAATGAATAATTCCCTTTGACGACACAAACTCTATCTGTATATGTGGAGTGCTTTCAAGTCGTTTTGACAACTCAATAGCAAATCTTTGAACGCCGGTAATAGCTTGTGTCAAGAAACGAGCGTTTACAATTACTTTCATTCTGTTTCGCTTATAAGATTATCTTCTTCATTCTCATCCTGCTCAATTCCATTCAACTCATTCCACTTATCAATATTCAAGACTGCTGCAATTATAAACCATGTAATAAAAACGGCATTTGACTCTTGTAAAACAGGGAAAATTGAAGAATATGCCATCCACGGTATTATGTAAAACATCAGATACTTATTATTTGTGGTGAAAATAAGCTTATTGAAAAGTAAAATCAATAAGAAAATTCCTACCATTCCGAAACATACAATTAAAGATAGCCATGAGTTTTCAAAATCATACCAATCTTCGGCTCTTGGTGAAAAATAATGTCCCGAAACTCCGAGTAAAAAACTTTCTTTGGACTTTTCAATACCATCTAAAAGCAAAATCATTCTTAACCCATCAGACAGCGTTTCATTATCATGATTAGCTGCTTGTCCTGAAATAACATTTTTAAAAATTACAATTACAGAAATTGCTACAATTACAAGAAAATTGTATATTTTAATTTTGTGAAGATTAAATTTTGTATAGAAATAAACTCCTATTGTAATTATTGTCAAGAAGATACCGGCTCTAGTATTACAATAAAAGATAGAGATAAGCATCAATACAATGAAAATAATCCGAATAATTTTGCTAACGTTTTTATTAAACAAAACCGTTAGGGCAATAAACCAAGAATATTGACTAAATGCCATTGGACTCACAAAACCAAATCTTGCACGTACTTCATCACCTCTAAGAAAGAAATCGGATGACCCTTTTTCACCACTAATTTCAAAAAACATGGAGTCTCTCGCCGGAATTTCGTAGAAGAAAACAAATACAAAACCCGCTGTCATAATCCCTATAAGAATGAAGAGATCTGTTTTAAATGATTCTGCACTTATGTACCGAAAATAGAGATAAATAGGTGGTCCCATCAAAAACCATGTTAAATATTCCAAATAATCGTATCCTTGTACAATTTGGAAAAGAATGGTAAGAAATAATCCTAAAAAATACCAGATTAAAAATTTATTTTTAATAAAAACGGTAAAACCAGTGAGGCAAAAGAAAATATAAAGCCCATCTTTCCATAGAGAAGTTCCTACAAATTTTGAAAGTAAGGGATACATTGGGAAAAAGATAAAATAAAATCTCAACAATAGCAGATAAATCTTGTTACAGCTATGCTCTGGAACAACATTATTTATTTCTTCATTTTCTAATGATATCGAACTCATATTTCTTTTTTAGAAAGATTATTAATAGATTGTATTTAAAAATTTCCAGATAGGGTCTGAAAGATTATATTGATTGTAAAAAATCGCAAAGCTTTTTTATACTTATCTCCGGATTTATACTTGCTTTTCTTACATTTTTCTCATCAATATATTTAATTACATGTTTTTTAAAATTTTTAGCATCAGCTGGATCTACATATACTACCATGTCAGAATGCAAAGCAATACTACCCGCTTCCCGAAGTTCAGGTATGTCTGAGGTAATTACCGGTGTTCCAGAAAGAAGCGCTTCTCTTACTGGAATTCCAAAACCTTCATATAATGATGGGAATACAAATACTTTTGCACCAGAGTATAATACCGGCAAATCTAGTTCGCTCACATATCCCAATGTTCTTACATTATCCGAATATTTGTTTAATAATACCTGAATTTTTGTATCATTCCATCCTTTAAGGCCTACAATCACTAACTCTACATTGCTTATTTTTTTTTGCTCTAATAATTCTATGAAATTATTCAGAACAAAAGTTAAATTTTTTCGGGGCTCAAGATTACCAACAAAAAGTATATAATCTCTTTTTATTTTATACTTATTTAAGACTTCATCAATCTTGTTCTGTGGTTTTTGACGATATATTGCTGATACAGGAGGATTGATAATTTCATCTGTTTTCTTTTTAAAATAATCAAATAGTTTATCTGCAGTTCCCAAGCTATTCGATATTACAAAATCTGCACTCAAAACATCTTTTTCAAAATATATCAAATGAGTTAAATAATGCATTTTTCCCATTGTTTCTGGAACTAATTTGGCATTAAAATCATGTAGCATTACTATTCTTTTGACGTTAGAAGGTAATATGGGAAAGAAACCTGTTGTAGAAATAAAAAAATCTAAATTATCCTTTTTTATATGTTTGCCTGCAAAAGCCTTCAGCCATACTTTCCCTGGCATTTTACCATATAATCCATTATGAAATTCTCTTTTTTTTACTTTAGGATTGCAATAATCGGATAAGATAACTTCTCGATTCGAATAGGCAAAATAATTTGAATCGGGGATATTTTTTATAATTTCCTCGATTATATTCATTACATACTTCCCAATTCCACTGGGATTTTTCTGTAAAGGAAAAGCATCAAAACCTATTCTCATATTTAAAATTAATAAACAATATTCCTTAAATATAATCTTATTAAATAAATTATTTATCAATTAAAAAAACTTGGCTTTCAAGCCTTGTTTTCATTCTCACATATTTAATAAGAAAGTAATAACGTTTTACACCGAAAACCAAGATGAAAATTTTTATTAATGCATTATATATTTTGTCTATTCCTGATATATTAATGTTTCTTTCTTTAGTAATGCCTGAATTATAATCTATCGTTTTATCTTTTAGAATTAGTCTTTTTGATTTTAGTATTTTATAAAATGAATTATCAGTATTGAAAGGATCCAAGCTAATATCATGATTTTCCAAATATATTCTAAATAATCTTCGATGTAATGGAATAATGACTTCTCCGTTATTGAAATTATTAAAAGAGTATTTCAATTTTGAAAAACATTCATAATTCATTTTATTTACAAAATCTGAATAGGTATTGATAATTGGTATAAATGAGGGGAAAACATTGACGTTATATTTGGGATGCCTTCTGTTGATAACCGTTCTGTTGTAAGGGTCAAAACCAGAAAAATGAAAAAATAAAAGTGGATATTTTTCCTTGGTTCTTAAATCTTCAATAATATATTTTTCATTCTCTATTTTAAGTTCTCTTTCGTGAAGGTTCCAAATGGCAATATTAATTCCGGGATGATGGGATATTTCTATTTCCTTCGGGAAAAAACCAGGTAAAAAATCTATCCATCTTTGATCTACATGCAAAGCATCTTCCTTATCTGCAAAACATTTATTAGAAAGTCTGTCCATCCACCATTCCACGATTTGTCTGCCAACATCATTATTTTTTATGGCACCAAATCCTAAATTGTAAATTCCTACAAATAAAAGCTCTTCTTCTGTAACTGCACCAGTATAGTTAGTTTCTATATGATTGTAATGAGGTGTAACAACCATCGAATATTTTTGCAAATCATCATAAATACTTCTCAGATCATCTGTAACAAAAATATCCGGATCGAGATAAATAACTTTATCGTACCCTTGATTAAATAATTTATTAAAGCAAAAAGGTTTTATAGATGTCGCAAATTCTATAACATTGTATTTGAATGCCATCTCCTTCCAATCAGAAATCCAAGAATCATCAAGCTCTACTACATCAACATCCTTAATATCTTTCGTTTTTTCATCAGCCAAAAAAAGATAAAAATCAATTTCGGGATTATGTTTTAAAACAGATTCTTTTAGTGTAAGAGCCTGTGCCAAATAATTTTTTGCGCATATGGTGAATATTGCATTCATCTAACTATTCTATTATTTTTAAAATACGGGCAGGCGCACCACCAATTATACAATTGTCTGGAAAACTTTTTGTGACTACCGAATTAGAGCCAATAATACAGTTTTTCCCAATGATAACATTGGGTAATATTGTAACTCCCTCGCCTATCCATGCATTATCTTTGATGATAACCTCACCTTTAGAAAAAAGTTTTCTTTGTGAAGGTGGAATTTTAAATTCATTGATGTTTACTTCTCCATGAGAATGATCTGTAATAAATACCCTGCTTGCCAAAAGCACATTGTTACCAATTGTAATTGAATTAATAGCACCAATATGACAATCAAAATTCATTGAGACATTATCCCCTATAATAATTTTAGGCTTATAATCATTATTGTTGTGTCTAGTAAAAGCTTCTATTCTCAGTCTTCCAAAAGAACTAAAATTATCTCCTATCTCGATATTTTCTGCTCCATGAGCTCGAATAGGATACTCTATATGAAATTTTTTTCCACACTTTTTTAAACTACTTTTGATGAAAAAAGAGTAGAGAAGATTTTGATATAATCTTAATTTATTAATAATTTTTACAACCATTATCTTGGTTTAAATATATCTAATACCTGAATAATAAATTCAGCTTTTTCTTTACGAACTCGCTAAAGATAAAAATCAAAATTCAGTGTATGCTTTTGATTTTTCAAAATATCACCAACTAAGTTTCCGATTTTCTGAATATTATTATGTTTTTTCTTAAGCTTATATTGCCTGTAAATTGAAACATCCTCAAAAAAAGCAGCCGATCCCTTATAACCAGTAATTATAGATGTCCCAGACATCACAGCTTCTCTGGGAATTCTGTCTTTCCCAGTATGAAAACCAAAATCTATATATAGTTTTGCTTTCTTCAGATTCCCTATTATTTCTATTCTCTTCATTTTTCTAATGATATCCATTTATAAAGGAAATACTTGGATAATTTTCTGGGTAAAATTCAATCCGTTTTTTAGGATTGTAAAGAAGAATATCACTTTTTTTAACATGGTCTTCACTATCAAAAAAACTTATCATTTGTAATTTTTTTTAGTGTTACAAGCTCTCTAATTTATTATTTTCTAAAAAAATTCGCGCGTCCTCTGATTGATATGTATTAAGATAATCCATTTTTGACAAAGCAGACAAAAATAAATTATCTTTAAAATAACTCTTCCCTTTAAATAAGAAGTTATAAATACTGTGTAAAATATTTTTAGCACCATCCTGAATAGGTGAGAAAAATATAGTGCTAGTAAAAAAAATGGTCGCAAATCCTATCAAAATAAGTTTACAAGTAAAAACTTTAGAAACGATCTGGCTTACTTTTTCAGATGAGTGAGTTTCATGAGCAATTCTACGTGTAACACTCAAATCAAAACCATATGCAATTAATATGGCAAAATAAGTTATAAAAGATGTTGAATAATTGATTACACCATAACCTTCCGGTCCAATTATTCTAGAAATATAGGGAACGGTTATAAGCGGAAATATATAATTGATAATCTGTACAGAACCTAATGATACTATATTACCAACTAATTTATTTTTAATCATTTGTTAAAATTCCTGAAACTCTTTTATAATTAAGTAATTCTTTTAGCGGAAAAGTTTTGATTTGAGTCTTTGTAACCAATTTTTTTCAGTTGCATTATAGCCATAGCCATACTTGTTTCCGTAACCAAAATTGTTAGCACTTACATCGTTAATTACGAAACCAACATTTTTAAGTTGCTGCTCTGCAATTAGATTATCAGAAAACTCTATAAAATCTTTTCGAGTAACCTCAGATCTCACAACATACAAGACTAAATCAGAATATTCAGAATATAGCAAAGTATCTGTAACCAGCATTATAGGAGCTGTATCTATAATGATATAATCATATTGATTTCCAAAAATATCCAAAAGCTTTTTAAAGTTTCCATTCGATAAAAGCTCTGTGGGGTTTGGTGGTATAGTTCCGGAAAAAATAACATCACAATTATTGTTTCTTTTAGACTGATGAATGATTTCGCTAAGTTCTATTTCCGGGTCGTAAAGAAAATCTGTAAGACCTTTAGCATTTTTTTTCTCTATATTATATCTCTGTAACTGTGGATTTCTAATATCAGCACCAATCAACAAAACTTTATGTTTCGGGGTAGCCAAAGTAAGTGCAAGATTTACAGAAACAAATGTTTTACCTTCACCTTTTACTGTAGAAGTTACATAAATAATCTTTGAAGAATCTTTTTTAGGCAATAAGAATTTAAAATTGGTAATAAGAATCCTAAAAGCTTCTGCCAATGGAGATAGGTCATTAAGCTGTACTGTATCATTATCGCCTTTATTTATATGGGGCAATTCTACAAGAACTTTCGTTGAAGATAATTTTGCCACATCGTTTTTATTCGTAATTGTAGTATTAAGTAATATTTTAAGGTAAATGTAAACAGCCGGAATCAAAAGCCCGATTAATACAGCAATAAGCAAAATAACCTTTGTTTGAGGAGCAACAAGTTTTTTAAGAACATAAGCTGAATCTACAATTCTCGCTTTTTCGACTGTTATTGCCATTGAAATTGCTGCTTCCTCTCTTTTTTGAAGAAGGAGTAAATACAAACTTTCTTTAAGCTGCTGTTGTCTTTCAATATTCCTGAAAACCTTTTCTTGTGCAGGAATACTGCCAATTTTCACTTCAGAATTATTAAGTTCAGATTCAGCTGCATTTTTTGCTAAATTTATAGCAGTAATACTTTTAGATAAAGACTGGCGAATCGAAGACTTCATAGCCTGTAGCTGCGCATCTGCTTCTTTTACCATCGGGTTCTCTGGAGTAGCATTTTGAAGAAGATTATTTCTTCTCATTACTAAAGTATTATACTCTAAAATACTTTTTGCAGCATCGCCATTTTCTATTCCTATATTTACAGGTAAGACTTCTTTTAAATCCTTATTGTTTAAAAAGTTGAGCAAAATATTTTGCAACTCCAATTGTGTTCCGAGTGTAAGAAGTTTAGATTTGGTAACTTCTTTAGTCTGAAGGTTAATTCTTGCTTCAGTTTGCAAATCCACAATATTATTCTGAGATTTGTAGTTTTCTTTTTTATCTTCTACGTCTCCTAACTCTTTAGAAATAATTACAATACGATCGTCTATAAACTGCGTTGTTTTTTCCGACTCTTTGTTTTTATCTTTTACAGCATCATGATTGTACTCGTAAACTAAATTATTTAAAAAGTCTTTCCCTTTTTCTTTATTTTGACTTGCAATAGACAAAGCAATTACTGTAGCCTCTCTTTCCACTAAATTAACCTGTAAGGCTTCTTGGTAACTATCTACTGTTGCTTCAAAAGTACTATAATTAAGAAATAAATGATTTTTATCTAGTTTATTTAATGTAGATGGTTTAAAATCTGGATTTTTAGTAACAATAATATTTGCGAACGGAAGATTAATGGTGCGATTATACTCTCCTTTGATTTCCTGATCCCATTCTTTTGAAGACAAAACAAAACTATTACCTTTCAAATTGATTTCTATAGGCTTTTTAGGCCCTTGCTCTACTTCTTTTTCATTAACAACAATCACCTTAATAGGCGCAGATGATTTGTATAATTCTAAATGATGAAGACCTTGTTTTACATACAGGCTAGTTTGTAAATTTTGTTTTTTTAGAACATCTGATACAATCTGCTTTGATTTAAAAATTTCTATCTCATTTTCGATACTGTTCGTTCCCATTGAAGACAGACCTCCGAGACTTTGCAAAACACTAAAGTCACCAGAAGCAGAAGACATCTTTTTTGCATCTTTTATTAGAACAGAAGACTGAATATTATATACAGGAGCAACAGTTTTTATATAAAATAATCCGAACAGTATCATTAACAAGACACTTACTAAAAACCACCACCATTTAGAAATGTAGGGTTTTATAATTTCGCCAACATTTATTTCTTTTTGCTTTGCTTTGTACATATTTATAGCAATAAACTTATTTTTTTATAAAGATTTTTTACTTTTCTGAAAGAATTGCAAATATATTGATTATTTTAACTTATTCTAATATAAAAGCACCTGTAAAATATATATTTCTTATCTAAATATTATTTGTTATTATTTGAGCTATCGAATATCCTTAATTAAACATATTAAAATTAAAAAATTCAATAAAACTCTTGAATTTCAGATTTCTAAAAATACTTGAATATTACTTCAATTTATAAGTTAGCATTACTCCACCTCTTGTTGGGATCACTTCTCCGCTTTTATTCCAACCTTCTGCACCGTCGTAGCGTACATTATTATCTTTAAAATAGCCTTTATATAATGATTGCGTTGCTCCTATTCCTGCATAAATATCTAATCCCCACTGATCATTAATACTATAATGGTAACCGCCACTAATCCCGACAATAAAAGCTAACCCTTTTTGATAACGCTCTGTCACGCGGATATTTCCATTTGACAAGAGCTCAGGGTTACCGTCAGCATCATACACTACAGTAGATCTTAAGTAATTCCACTTCTGGATATTGAAAGCAGCGATAGAACCGTAAGCTCCAATATACCATTTTTTCATCACTTCATCAAAATAATAGCGCCCTTCCAGCGTTCCCATATAGAACTGCATATTTTTACCATAAAGTGATTTCCAAGGGGATATAAAACCCTCAGCCTGTATAGAAAACTTTTTATTTATTGGCTTTTCTATAGCGACATTCAACATTGTTAATGGAACAAACGCTGCATTTAGCTTAATCTCGGTTTGTTGTCCCTTTATTTTTATCAATAAAAAAACAAAAGCTATCAAAAGAGTTTTTGACAAGAATTTTTCTGTGAACTTCATAATTATTTTCAGCATCATTATCTTAAAACAGAAAAGGTTTTAAGTAAAATATACATATCATTTTTAAAAGAAAGGGTATGGTAATAATTAAGATTCATTTTCACTTTTTCAGGAAAAAGAATCCTGTCATTATACAGTAACGGATCTTTCTGTTGTTTTAAAATTTCTTCTTCATTTTTATATTTAATTCCGGCTTCACTTGTTAATCCGGGCTTTAGTTCTAAAATTAATCGTTCTTCTCCCTGAAGAACATCATAATATCCTGCAATATCCGGTCTAGGGCCAACCAGTGACATATTTCCCTTAAGGATATTAAACAGCTGTGGTAGTTCATCCAGTTTGGTTTTTCTCATCCATCGTCCAATAGAGGATTTTGTAAATGTTGTAGTATGATAGGTTCTGAACTTGTAAATAATAAATGTTTTTCCAAATCTTCCAATTCTTTGCTGCCTAAAAATACCCGGAAACCCCGTATCAAATGACGCGATTATCATTAAAATAAAAAAAACAGGCAGCAAACTAACAATGCCGATAAAACCAAGAGTAAAATCCATTATTGCTTTCCACCAGGGATATTTCTTTTTCACTTAATCAAATTGGGCTGTAAATATAATGAAAGAAGTTGATTTTTTATAAATGAGAATTTTAAAACAGGGTTATAAGTGGATTCTATGGGGTAAGAATTCCTCTCAAAAATATTATAAACCATTGATAAACATTACACTGCTTATTTCCGGGAGAAATAAAGCTGTGTAATTTTACTAAAGTATTAATTTTATTTAATTTTGAAAAGCGCCATTTCTGATCGTTAAGAGAAAAACTTTCTGATTATATTTTCGATTCGTTCTCTATCAGCATCAGAAAGATTCGATCCTGAAGGCAGGCATAGACCATTATCAAATAATTTTTCAGATACATCTGTTCCATAATAAGGAGCATCTGCAAAAACAGGTTGTAAATGCATAGGTTTCCAAAGTGGTCTTGATTCTATATTATCCTCAAGAAAAGCCAATCTTAAATCTTCACGATTTTTTCCAGCTATTTTTTCATCAATTATAATTGCTGACAACCAATGATTAGAGTAATAATCTTCAGTCGGCTCTGAAAAAACGGTTACTCCTTCAATATCTTTAAAAACATCAACATAAAAATCGTGCATTTTTCTGCGTGCATTTACTCTGTCGTTTAAAACTTCCATTTGTCCGCGGCCAATACCAGCCACAATATTGCTCATTCGATAATTGTATCCGATATGAGAATGTTGGTAATGTGGAGCATTATCTCTTGCTTGAGTTGAAAGAAATACTGCCTTATCCTTATCTTCCTGACTGTGACAAACCAAAGCACCTCCGCCGGAAGTGGTAATGATTTTATTTCCGTTAAAAGACAAAATACCAAAGCGGCCGAACGTTCCGCAAGCTTTTCCTTTATAAGTGGAGCCTAACGCTTCAGCAGCATCTTCAATTAAGGGAATTTCATATTTTTTAGCAATAGCAGTGATCTCATCCATTTTTGCAGGCATTCCGTACAAATGAACAACAATAATTGCCTTTGGCTTTTTGCCTTTTGAAATTCTATCTTGAATTGCCTCTTCCAAAGCTATTGGACACATATTCCAGGTATCTTTTTCTGAGTCTATGAAAACGGGAATTGCACCGCAGTAAGCGATTGGGTTGGCAGAAGCAACAAATGAAAAAGAAGGGGTGACAACTTCATCTTCTCTTGTGACACCTAACATTATTAATGATAAATGAATAGCCGAAGTTGCAGAGTTTAAAACGCAAACCTCACTATCATTTTTCAGAAATGACTGAAGACTGTATTCAAACTCATTAATATTATTTCCTAATGAAGTTATCCAGTTTTTTTCAAAGGCATCTTCAATAAAGTAAAGTTCATTCCCCGACAAATGAGGAGGTGAAAGCCAAATTTTATCTTTCATTGATTTCTTTTTAAGATATAAATTTAAAGTATTTCAAATTCTTATTTACTTTAGACTGTACAACGATTAAAGACCCCCATATACAATAAATTTCAAAACCAAATGTATTGTTTTACAAAATAAGTTTTCTCAAATATTCTCCATATCCACTTTTGCCATATTTCTCCGCAGTTTCCAGCAGTTTCTCTTCATTGATGAAACCGTTTCTAAATGCAATTTCTTCGATACATCCAATTTTGAAATCCTGTCTTTTTTCAATAACCCTTACAAATTCTGAAGCGTCATTGAGAGAATCGAAAGTTCCGGTGTCTAACCAGGCAGTCCCTCTGTCGAGCACGCCGACTTCCAATTTGCCATTTTGCAGGTAAACATTGTTGATATCGGTGATTTCCAATTCGCCTCTTGGAGATGGCTGGATGTTTTTAGCGATTTCCACGACATCATTATCATAAAAATACAATCCGGGAACTGCATAATTTGATTTGGGATTCGCTGGTTTTTCTTCGATAGATTTTGCTTTGAAGTTTTCATCAAATTCTACAACACCGTATCTTTCAGGATCTGCGACATGATAGGCAAAAACAACACCTCCATTAGGATTGGTTTTATTTTTTAATAAAGTTCCCATTTCGGAACCGTAAAAAATATTATCTCCCAAAACCAAAGCAGCGCAATCATCCGCTATAAATTGGTCCCCTAAAATAAACGCCTGTGCAAGACCATCCGGGCTCGGCTGAACAATATATTCGATATTACAACCGATTTGTGAGCCGTCACCTAAAAGCTTGATAAACCCAGACTGATCATGTGGGGTGGTAATAATTAAAATATCTTTAATCCCTGCCAACAATAAAGTTGATAGTGGATAATAAATCATTGGCTTATCGTAAACAGGCATCAGTTGCTTACTTACGGCAATCGTCAGTGGAAACAATCTTGTTCCTGAACCGCCTGCTAATATTATTCCTTTCATAAAGTGCTCGTAATTAATATTTATTATATTTTAGCAAAATCCTTAAAAGAAGAAGCATTCTGATCTTTATCTGAAATGATCATTTTATCTCTTGCTATACTCCAATCTATATCCAAACTTTCGTCAGTTGGAGAAACTCCATTCTCAGAAGATTTATTGTAAACGTTATCACACTTGTAGAAAAAAACAGCTGTTTCTGATATTACAGAAAAGCCATGTAAAAATCCTCTCGGTATAAATAATTGCTTTTTATTTTCTGCAGAAAGTTCTGCAGCAACATGCTGTCCAAAAGTAGATGAACCTGGGCGTACATCAATAGCAACATCGATCACTGTTCCCTCAATCACTCGTACCAATTTTGCCTGAGCAAATTCGCCTTCCTGCATATGCAAACCTCTAACGACTCCATAAGATGAGCTTGATTGATTATCCTGAACAAATATAGGCTTATATCCTAAAATGCTTTCCAATTTATTTTCACTATATGTTTCAAAAAAATATCCTCTTGAATCTTCAAATACTGTTGGTTCCAAAATGAAACATCCCTGTAGTTTTGTCTCTGTAGCTTTCATATTAATTATTATATTGTCCTTCGTAATATTTCTGATAATCTCCGGAAGTTACATTTTCCAGCCATTCTTTGTTTTCCAAAAACCAATCGATCGTTTTCCCCAGCCCCTGTTCGAAGGTTACAGAAGGTTTCCATCCTAAATCATTGCTCAGTTTGTTGGCGTCAATTGCATAACGCTTGTCGTGTCCCGGTCTGTCTTTTACATAAGTGATCAGTTTTTCTGAATGGCCTGCGGGATTTCCAAGCTTTTCATCCATCTGTTTGATCAGTTCTTTTACCAAATCAATATTCTGCCATTCATTAAAGCCTCCAATGTTGTACGTTTCTCCAGTTTTGGCTTCGTTGAAAATCTGGTGGATTGCTTTGGCATGATCGATTACAAATAACCAGTCTCTTGTGTATTTTCCGTCACCGTAGATGGGTAAAGGTTTTTCATTAATGATATTTGAGATACAAAGCGGAATCAGTTTCTCTGGGAAATGATTCGGTCCGTAATTATTTGAACAGTTTGAGACGATGAAGGGCATCCCATACGTGTTTCCATAAGCTCTTACTAAGTGATCTGACGCTGCTTTTGAAGCAGAATAGGGAGATTGCGGATCGTAAGCGGTTGTTTCAAGGAAAAACCCTGTCTCACCTAAACTTCCGTACACTTCGTCCGTGGAAACATGATAAAACAGATTCGTTCTTTTTTCATTTGAGAATCTTCCGTGTGTGTGATCAGGGTTTAATATCCAAAATTCTTTACAGAGATTCAGAAGATTTGCTGTTCCGTTGACGTTGGTATTAATAAATGCCATCGGATCTGTAATGCTTCTGTCTACATGACTTTCTGCAGCTAAATGTATCACTGCATCCGGATTATATTTTTCAAAAACCTTTCTTAGTTCTTCCGGTTTTGTGATATCTGCTTTCTCGAAAACATAATTTGGCTCATTTTCGATATCTTTTAAGTTCTCAAGATTTCCGGCATACGTTAAAGCATCCAAATTGATGATCGTAGAATCCGGATTATTTTTTACAAATTCTCTTACAACGTGTGAACCAATAAATCCTGCTCCGCCGGTGATGATGATGTTTTTCATTTTAATTTTATTTAATTCGATCTCCCTGACCTTTTCCTCCTACCGTTGAAAATATATAGCTTAAATAATCTGATATCGTTAAATTTTTAAGCATCTCAGCATCTTTTTCTGCTAGCTCTTTAGGAGTGGACATGTCAATTTCATTAATCTGTGCAAGCCCTGTAATTCCCGGAACAGCATTATAAACGCCTCTTTTATCTCTTTCTTCAATCAATTCCGTTTGATTATACAAATTTGGTCTCGGTCCTACCAAACTCATATCTCCTGTTAAAACATTTATCAGTTGTGGAAGTTCATCCAATTTAGATTTACGCAGAAAACTTCCAAATTTAGTAATTGAAATATCCTTTGAAAGATGCGTTGCAACAGATTTTGTATTAACAGGCATCGTACGGAATTTTATTAATTTAAAAGGTTTTTTAAAACGTCCTACTCTTTCTTGTACAAAAATCGGTGAACCTGTATCAAACAAACCGATGATATAAAGAATTAATAAGATGGGCCATAAGAACAATAAACCAAAGAATGCGAAGAGAAAATCAAATATGCGTATCATATGCTTAAACTAAGTAATTTTTTTATTTGCTTTTAAAACTTTTTATTGTTTTCATTAATCCTTCTTCTGCAGAAACAGGAAGTTTTTCAATTCCTAATGCAGATTTTATTTTTTGGTTGGAAACCACATAAGATTCAGTTAGTTTTTTCAATCTTTCTGTGTTTAAAGGTAGATGTAATTTATCTCCAAAGCCAGCAATTCCTTCAATTAAATCTTTTGAAATCTTCCACAATTTGGCTTTCTTGCCTAGCGCTGTGTTTATTGTTGAGATGAGTTCATTCGTAGAAATTACCTTATCATCTGCAAAGTTATAAATCCCAGACGGTATATTTTTGTTGAGCATTTGATGAATCAGAAAATTAAGATTATCAATACTTAAAAACGATCTCTTATTTTCAAAAGCCGCCAAAGGCCAAGGAATTCCTTTTTCCACTAACTTGTACAAAAGGTTGAGATTTCCCTTGTTACCCGGACCGTGAATCATGCAAGGCCGGATGATAAAAAGTCTTTTATTTTCAGGTAATTTTTGGGATAACAAATAGTTTTCAGCTTCTAATTTTGATTTTCCATAGGGAGTTTTAGGATCCGAAAAATGGTTTTCATCCAAAATCATATCTATAGTATCTGCCGTTGCTTTCACAGAACTGAAATAGATAAAGTCTCTGCAATCAGAATCTAAAAACTCTTTAAAAAGCCGAATGGTTAAATCTCTGTTGACTTTAAAGTATTCTACTTCTTCTATAGTGTTTGCTGTATCGTGGGCTTTACCGGCAAGGTGAATCACTGCATCGCTAATTTTATCTAAATCCCACGAGTTTCTTACTGATAGTGCATTAACATCATGTTTTTGATTTTGCAAATATTTTGAAAGGTTATGCCCTACAAAACCTGATGCACCGGTTATAATAATTTTCAAAACTAGTTTTTATCTGATTAATTTATTGCTCATTATTTTTTTAAAAAACCTAAAAGTTTCCATACTATCCTATATTTAACTTTAAAAGGTGAGTATTCAATATTATTAGCTTTAAAAGCTTTACCCACTTCCTCTGTTATTGTACGATAACTTGACATCCCTGAGCTACTCGCTCCGCCTACTGCCATTGATGTAGTGATTAAATTTGAATATTTCCAAGAGATTTCTTTTTTAAGAAAATAGCGTATAATCAACTCATAATCTGACGCAATTTTATATCCTAATGTATATTTACCATACTTTTCAAACAAACTTCTTTTGAAAAATATTGAAGGATGGGGTGCCATAAATCCAATTTTAAGTTTTTCGGGAGTCCAATTTTTTGATGAATAGCGTCTTATTATTCTCCCATTTTTATGTTGAACTATGTCCCCCGTGCAAGCATCCATATGGTTTGGTTTTAAAAACTCAACGACTTTCTCTAATGTCTGAGGTTCATAGAAGGTATCATCAGAATTAAGAATTCCTATGTATTCCCCTGTTGCCATTGCGATCCCTTTATTCATCGCATCATATAATCCTTTATCTGATTCCGAAATCCATTTTGTAACAGCATCAGGATATTTTTTAATAATATTGACTGTTCCATCTTTAGATTTCCCATCTACAATAATGTATTCGATATCGGGATAGGTCTGGGCTGCTACCGATTTAATTGTCTCTTCAAGAGTTTTCTCTGAATTGTAGCAAACCGTTATTATTGAGATTTTCATTTATTCTCTTATTATTTTATCAATACTATTAAAGATTTTATCAGGATTATATTTAACCCTTGCATCTTGGTAATTGGTCTTTTGCATTGCATTTAAAAATTCTTTATCATCTAATAAAACGTTCAAAGCTTCCTCAAGTCCAACTGAATCATTGGGCTTAATTAGTATACCATTTGATTTATTTTTTACAATTCCTGGTAAATAATTTAAATCCGTTGTTATAATTGCATTGCCGAAATACATTGCTTCAATTATTGAAATGGGAAAAGCTTCAGATCTATGAACAGTGGGTAAAACAAAAATTGAACTTTTTTTTAAATATGTTTCTTTCAAATTACCGGAGACGAGCCCGTGGTACGAAATTCTAGTTCCAAATTTTCTTTTGAGTTCCTTTAATTTGTCCTTAAAAACTTTAGTGATTTGATTCTTATCCAATAAATAATCACCAATAGGAACACCAGCAATATCCACAGTTATTTTTGGATATTTTTCTAATACGGGTTCTAAAGCATCTAAAAAAGTCATTATTCCTTTTGTACTCATTATATTTGAAAAATAAATTAATGATATAGATTGCTTATAAGTGTTCTGTAACTCACTCCATGTTACATCTAAAAATGATTTTGCATAGCAATTGGGCACTACTTCTACTTTCATGGTATCGTAATCATTAAACTGTGAAACCATTTCTTTTGTGAGAACTATACTCGTATCTACTTTTTTATATGACCAATAAATTAACTTTTTAAATAGATAAGATGAATTTTCTGAAAACATTCTAAAATCACCACCATGTAGATGATTAATTAATTTCACACTGAATATTTGTGAAAATATGATTAGATAAAAATCTTTAATAAATCCTAGTTTGCTCCTAGAACAAGTAAAATAAACCTTCGTAATTTTTTTTGTAATAAATAGAAATGGTAAAATAACAAAAACGTAAAGTGAGTTTAATACTTTTGAGTCTTCGAACTTTGTAGTATCACAGAGAACTTTCGTTGAAGTAAAGTTATCGTAAATCTCTTTAAAAGCAACAGACTGCCCTGTAAAAGGTTTGGGGTAAGGTCCAAAAAATAAAATCTTCATATAACATTAATTTGTTAATAAGTATAAAATTCAATAAATTGAGAAATTTTTTTCTCCGGCAAAAAATTTTCTATCGCTTTTCGGCGACTATTCTCTGAAAATTTTCTCCAAAGATGTCTGTTTACATAAAGCTCCTCGAACTTACTTTTTATTTCATTAGTATCATGCGGATTAAACAAATAACCATTTACTCCATCTTCAACTGTTTCAAAATGATTACCACATTTATCTGACATTAAAACCGGTAAGCCACAAAAAATTGCCTCAATGACTGTTAGTGGACTCGCATCAGAGAATGATGGCAGAACAAAAACCTGTGCATTTTGATATTCGGCACTTATTCTTCTTTCATCCAGATCACCAAGAAATATGATATTTCGTTCAAGCATATTTTTTTTGACAAAAGACTGATAATTTTCATGGCTTGATCCAGAACCAGCAACTCTGACTTTAATTTTACGTAAATTATCTACACCTACAGCCTCAAAAAAATTTAGTATACCTTTTATATTTTCTTCTAATCTAGCAACTATTAGAAAAGTAGGTAACTTATCAATATTATCATCATACTCCACCTTTTTGTTGAAAACTTTGTTATTTACTAAATTTGGAAGATAAACTATATTTTTAGCTGTTATGTTCCAGTGGTGAAATGATTTGATAGCCATTTCGCCAGGAACCACAAAATTACCATCAATCTGCTTAAAGAACCACCTTCTTAAATATTCTTTTATTACATTAGTATTTTGACTATCTGTTGTTAAATAATTTGCCTCGCTCCACACGGAAAGCTTATTTTTAATTATCCCACAGCTTTTGAGGAAAGCGAGTAACAAAACATTCATGTTATTCCAGCCTGCACCAAGAATTACTTCCTTTCCACTTTTAATTATACTACAAATAAGAACCGGATTAAGGTGACCAAAGTATGTTTTATATTTAAAATATAAGCCATTCCCAACTCTATATTTAAATCCCAATGTAGATTTGTCAATAAACCAAGTACGCCCTGTTTCGGTTTCTCGCATAAAATATACTTCAAAACTAAATTTTTTATCTACAGATAATTTTTCAAGTTCATTAAAAAAAAACACTCTGTAAGGAGCAATGATGTTGGTAAAAAAAATGACTTCCTCGTTTTGCCGAGCAGATTTATTTCTCATTACAAATAGTTGAATTTAGAGCATTTATATATTCTTTTCCGTAAATCATGTCAGGCTCCATATAATTCCCTTCACCCCATTCATTCCATGATACTAAAAAAAGGAGTTTTTTATTCGACTTTTTTTTGTCAAGATATGTAAGTGCCTTTTTTACTTGTCTGGCGAATAATTCTGGAGTAGAACCTGTGATAACAAATCCTCTACTACCTGATCGTGGAGTATGATCGTATCGAGGAATTATAATTGGAATTTTATCCTCATCATAATCATCATCGCTATATAAATTATCAGAGAGTGCTTTATAATCAATTCTTCGGGGACTGTTAAATATCTTAATCTTTAAAAACTGAATTGCTTTTCGTATATAGGACTGTTCTTCATATGTCTTCAAATAATTTTGTAATCGGTACATACCATCAAAACCTAATGCCTTAATTTCTTGTTTGCTCTCTTTTCTTTGAACAGCTACAAAATAAATTCCTTTAAACCCATTTTCTTGAGCAAGTTTGTTCCACACATTAATGATTTCTTTAATAGAATCTTTTTTATCAATGAGATAAATTACGAATAGTGGTTTCTCATCAACCGTTATATATCTATCATCTTTAAAGGCTGGAAGCAGCGTAGTGTTAAAATGATTAATGTAGTCATCAACACCTAAATATTGCTGTTCAATTAATAATTTATCACCTTTACCAGAGGGATCCCAAAGTTTTTGATACCAGTCATGATTAGCCCATCCAAGACAAAAAGGAAAATCAGGTTCTTTTGATTTCAGAACTTCATTAAATGGTGTTTCTAATAACCTTTTATTACCCCCAAACCAATAATGCCAGTAGCAAAAACCTTCAATACCTGCCTCTTTTGCGAGTTGAGTTTGCTCTAACCTAGTTTCTGGAACACGTAAATCATAAAATCCTAAATCTGCAGGTATATTTGGCTGCTGATGACCTCTAAATAATGGTTTAGCTTTAGTTACAGGATGCCATTCGGTAAAACCTTTACCCCACCATTCGTTGTTGTCTACTATAGGATGAAATTGAGGTAGATAGAAAGCTATTACTCTTGCCTTCTTTTTAGTATCATTCATTATTATTTATTTTTAATATTCAAGTTAGCTAATTTGTACACAAAATGACCAGAGCTAATAAATCCTAGAGTGTAAGCAAAAGAACTTAAAAGATCACCTCGTAGTATAAAAAAGAGCAAGCCAAGAATTGTCATGTATATTATTTTGAAATACGAATTTTTTGATTCATAATTATTATTCCAATAGATCGAATCAATTTTTGCAGTAAAAAATGCTAAGGCTAGCAAAAATAAAAATATCCCTAAAAATCCAAAATTCAAATATCCCTCTGCAAAATAGTTTGCAGATACATTCGTGAAAAAAAAATGTAATTTCTCACCAATAAATGCACCTGACCCAATTGGTTTACCATTCCACAATGTTCTCGGAACCCAAAAAAATACAACTCCTAGTATTTGATTTCCATTAGTTATAAGATCATGTGATAATATTAGTGCAAAATTTTGATAGCTATCAAAATCTCCTGTCAAAAACATATCAAATGTATTACTAAATTTCAATTCAGTTTCTTTTGAATAGTTCCGAAATAAACTTAAAAAAGGAAAAACAACTAAAAGCCCCAAAATTAAGGATATCGAAAATACGTTAATACGTCTCATGTATTTGAATAAGACTAAACAAAATGGAATATAAAAGCCCGCTACTGCATATCTAGATAGGCTTGAAGGAAAACATGTAATGATTGCCAAACATAAAAGTAATAGAAAAACAAAATCTATTTTTATCTTTATTGAATTAACAACATAGTAAAGAAAGCTCATCATAGCAATTGGCCGCACAAAATTGGCAAGTATAAGCCATTGTATCTGCCCATCAGAATTGTTACTACTTTGGACACTACTTTGGACCAAATCGCCACCTCTAATTAACATTGGTACGATGTTAAATCCATTTGAATAGAAGGTTAATAAAAAAGATAAACTAGATAAGGCAATTAATAATATTTTTTTTTTATTTGCATTTCTACTAAGAGGATATATTACGTTTATCTTTTCTCTCTTATGCTTACGTAAAAATCTAAAATATCTGTACATTACTAGATATAAAGTGATAATAAATATTATTAATATATTCGTGAAAAAATATTCGCTTTCAGCTAAAGGGCGACTATACCAGATTTGAGTATTATTGTAAAACTGAAAAAGAGGAGCTATGCCGAAGAAAAACAGCGTAAAAATAAAAAAAATTTTAAATAAGGAATATGGTTCTTTATTTGAAAATATATTAAAAATTGCTATAAACTGGATGATAACACTGCTAATCCAAACTCTAAAAGAAAATAAATTAAATAATTGTGCGCTGATCACAGATAAGCTTAAACAAAATAAGCAAACTAATAAAATTATAAATTTATTCATATTTTTTTTCTTTTATGACTTTTATAATTTTAGCGGGATTGCCAGCAATTATAAGATTATCAGAGAATGACTTCGTGACAACTGAATTCGCACCTATTATACAACCAGATCCTATCTGCACCCCTGCTAAAATTGTTACTTTATCTCCTATCCAAACTCTTTCACCAACAATAACAGAACCTTTTGTAGTAAGTTTTCTTCTAGATGGTAATTCATATATTTCCGATTCAGATATAGTTCCATGAGAATTATCTGAAATTGTAACATATTTACCAGTTAAAACTCCTTTTCCAATATGAATTTTATTTATTGCAGTTATATGAAACCCTTCCCCTATAGTTACATCATCCTCAATGATAATCTCAGGATTATAATTGTTGGATCCATAAGTACCCCATGCCGTTAATGTTCCATTAGCTCCTATTGAAACATTATTTCCAATGCTGATAAATTCTTGCCCAAATAATATTAGATTTCTATGAAAAACGACATTTTTACCAAACTTTTTAAATGATCTTGATGCAATCCCTGTGAAAAAAACAGCCTTTATAAAAGTTATTTTTCGTTGAAAAGAATCTAAAGGAAAAATATAATAGCTAAAGCGTCCTAGTATATAGAGTATGTTCTTCATGATGATACATTTTTTTCAATATAATTAATATTTTGTTTTACTATAAATATTTACTAGACATTTAAACTTGAAAACTAACTTTAATATTTATTTTCTCCAAGCTCTATATTAGATTTAATCGATATATAACGTTAATTTTACTAATTTTAAAAATACCCCCTGATTCTTTTTAGAATATATCTAAAAATAGAAGAATAGTAATTTATTTCAATGTCTTTCCCTACTGCCTTAAAATACCAAAATATAATACTGTCATAAAAATGTAAATAATTATTCTCAGCTTCTAGATAAATATCTGCAAACCTATCAACATCAATTTCATAATATGTAAAAGGTTTTATTATATTTTTCTTAAAAATCGTAGAATAAAAATTTGTATTAAAAATTTCCGGATTTAAGGCCGCATCGCCAACTTTTTCGGAAGCATATTGTCTGTAATCTTTATCATTTACCAATTTAGAAACTTCTTTACAAAAACTATCTTCAGTAAAATGAGTGATTTGATAATTGTCAGTGACTACAAATTCTTCTACAATGTTACAGGGAATGGATGAATCTGTATATGCAACAATCGGTTTTTTATTGAGTGCTGCATACTGCCCCATCAACCCCCCTGTGATAGGATATGTTGCGATATAAATATCAATGTTTGCAAAAACTTTGTTGATATCTTTTCTATCTCCAAGTAAAAAAATTCTATCATGAAAGTTATTTGTTTTTATAAAACTATCAAGTGGCTGCTGATGACCGCTGCCAGCAATAAGAAGTAATGTATTTTGATTTTCGTTTAAAATTCGTTTTAAAAGCGAAAAAAATTTACCATTATCACCATACATTTTATAAAAATTTGCCCCGGTGAAAAGTATTGTTTTATCTTTTTCTATATCAATTGGGAATCCTTGAAAAGGTATCTCTGTTACTATAGGATAATAAGGAAGATGAAGCAACTTAGTTTTGTCTATTTTTCTTTCTTTTACAGAAATATTAGCCCCATAACTTCGAAATTCTATAAAGTAATCAGCCGCATTTTTACCTAACCAGAATGCGTGGTCTGTCAAATTAATATGAAATTTTTCGATAGATTCTAAATTACTAAAAACTGCATGACCTACAGTATCCCACGGTGTTCTGTGAGTTAAAATTCTTGTAGGAGATATTTCGTTAATAATTTTATTGAGATGTACTATTTTATCTAATCTGCTCAATCTATCTGAAATTATATGTATATCAGCATTTGGGTAAGCACTTAGTTCATCTAAAATATTTTTACTCTGATGCAAAGATCTGTCACTTCCCAATATATATGAAAATGATACATCATGAGCAATTAAAGCTCTAACATACTGTTGTGTAAGTCCCTTATTATCATAACCAAATGAATCAAAAAGAATAAGTTTTTCACTTTTATCTTTTTTTTGTTGAGTATTATATTTTTTACCAATCTGACGAATCATTTCTTCTATATCTTCATCTACATAAAATAGATTAAAATTATAAGCTAAAAATGCAGCAGCTTCGATAGCGGCTAAACATTTCTCAAATTTTTTGTCATTAAAATATTCTTCAGCTTTAACTTTAATGTTTCTATAATCACTAAATATTTTTTCCCTTGTAATCATTTATCTATTTTTAAATTTATTGAAAACCTGATTTAAATTAATTATTTTATTAATTCGTACCAAAGAAAAGATACACGATAAAATGATCATTAACCCACCTAGAGAATAATAAAAAATTGGTGAAAGAGTGAATTGTCCAATAAATAATGCTGATACAGCAATTAATAATTGAACAGTAAACATTTTTATAAACGAGAGAGAAAACTTAAAATCATAAAATTTCTTTGAAATGATCAGCATTTGAATTAAATAAAGAATATATCCTAATATGAAAGAGAAGCCTAAACCTTCTAAATTCCAATAGTAATAAAAGATACAGTTCAGTAATGTCATGTAAAGATTAGCTGCAAGCTCACACCAAAAAAACAGTTTTGTAGAACCTTTCGCCAAAACTACAAACCCTAAAAGCCATGATGCGGCACGAAAAAATATTCCAATTATGGCATACTTCATCATATCACTGATAGGTAAAAATTCTTTGCTGTACAACAAGGTGATTATAAAATTACAGGCAACGATAAATATTGTAATTATAGGCCCTAAAATTAGAACAGCTACATTTCCCTGCTGATTTACAGTCTCAATATATTTTAACTTATCATTTATTAATCCCACCAATCTAGGATAGTAATCTGTACCCATTGCTGTTAACACAATGCCTACATAAGAGTTGATAATACTAAAACCGGCATTATAAAATCCTACATCTTCTATACCTCCCGTACGGGTAATAAATATTCTAACCAAATATGAGCATCCACTACCAATCAAAGCACTGAGACTTAAAAAAAAACCCAGTTTCAGCATATCCTTCCCATTTTGCCATGATTCTTTAAAAGTAATTGGAGGAAGTTTAAACTTAAGCTTTTTGTAGAATAATTGCGTTATTACCAATGTTACAAAAGACATTATGATCATCGCAGGAACTATTCCTTTAACACCATACATGTAATACAAAGGTAGAGTGATAAGCAATGAGACAAGAGAACTTATCATACTGGCAGAGGCTAACCACTTCAGTTGTCTAGTTCCTTGCAGAACTGCATCTTTTCCCAAAGTAAATTGACCTAACAGTAAGGTAATAGATAGAAAAATAAAAGACCCTGTATATTGATAATTATCAAATGTAATTTTTGATAAAACAGGCGATAAAATAATAGTAGCGATCATTCCAAGAGCACCTGTATACCATACAAGTTTATCAAGAATAGCCACAGTTTTCAAAAGTTTTTGATTATCTGTTTTGCTTGTAGCAATGTCTTTTATACTACTAATTCCTAACCCAAATGAAGTCAAAGAAGACAACAGAGTGGTTGTTGATAATAACATACCGGAAATCCCCATTCCTAATGGCCCTAAAAGAACGGCTATAAACTTTGAACGAATTACTAAAATTAAAATATTAAATATCTGAACTCCCCCAAAAATAGAAGTCGCTTTAAAAATTTGACGATATGACGATTTTTCTTCTGACATTAAGCTTTATTAATACAATCAATAACTTTCCCAACTTCCTCATCATTCATCACTGGACTAATTGGCAGACTTAAAACTTCATTATGAATTTTCTCTGTAACAGGAAAACTCAAATTATTCATTTCTTTGTAAGCTCCTTGCTTATGTGGTGGAATAGGATAGTGAATTAGTGTTTGAATTCGATTTTCAATGCAAAAGTTTTGTAACTTTTCTCTTTCCTGAGTTCTGATAACAAATAAATGCCAAACATGTTCTTTCTCGTCTTGTGGAAATTCAGGAAGGATAACATTTGGATTAGTAATTTCAGTAATATATCGTTTTGCAATATCTTTTCTTCGTTGATTTTCTTTGTCAATATATTTCAGTTTTACGTCCAAAACTGCAGCCTGTATTTCGTCTAATCTGGAATTCAAACCCTGAAAAATATTGATATATTTTTGATTTGAACCATAATTTGCCAAAGCACGTATAATATTTGCAAGTTTTTCATCATTTGTTGTAATTGCTCCAGCATCACCCAAAGCACCCAAATTTTTACCTGGATAAAAACTGAAACCTGCTGCGTCACCTAAATTTCCGGTTTTCACGCCTTCCCATTCTGCACCAATTGCCTGAGCATTATCTTCAATTATTTTAAGATTATTTTTCTCAGCAAGGCTTTTCAGTTCAGCTGAAAAGATGACTTGCCCATACAAATGGACAATCATAATACCTTTTGTATTTTCTGTAATTTTTTCTTCTATTTTAGCAATATTAATATTAAAATTATTATCGCTAGGCTCTACTAATACAGGAATTAATCCATTATCAGAAATTGCTAAAAGGGATGCTATATATGTGTTTGCCGGCACAATAATCTCGTCGCCAATCCTCATTATACCCAATTCAATGTATGCTCTTAAAATTAATCGTAAAGCATCTAAGCCGTTGGCTACACCAATAGCATACTGAGCGCCAATATAGTTGGCTAAATTTTCTTCAAAAGTCTTTACTTCATTTCCCAACAAGTACCAACCTGAGCGAAATGTATTCAGCAATTTTTCTTCTATTTCCTGCTGATGTGCAAGATTTATTTTTTGTAAGTCAAGAAATTTGATCATCATTAATTTTCTTTATAAATAAGTAATAATTCCGTTTTCATCAATTGTTCCCACCATCTTTGCAGGATTCCCAAACCAAACAGTATTGTCTGGAATGTTTTTAGTTACAACACTTCCGGCACCAATCAATGCATTTTTTCCAATAATATTGCCTGCCAACAGCGTTGCATTAGCTCCTACAGAAGCACCTTTCTTTATTAATGTTTTAGCAAATGCTTCCGGATATTTTTTAGAACGTGGAATTAAATCATTTGTAAAAGTGACATTGGGACCTATAAAGACATTATCTTCTAAAGTCACTCCATCCCAAATTTGGACACCTGGCTTGATGGTTACATTATCACCAATTATAACATCATTTTCAACTAAAACATGGCAGTTGATATTGCAGTTGTCACCGATAACAGCATTTTTTAAAACTACACAATACTGCCATATCATTGTATTTTTCCCAATATTTTCACTCTGAACATCAGATAATGGATGAATTTTAGCCATTTTTTCTAAAATTTAAAAATTGATTGTATTCTCTTATATAATCATTCTCGCTATATTTAATAGATGCTAATACCAAACATATACTTCCACTGGAAAAATCTTTCATTTCTCTCCAGATGCCGGGAACTATATGTAGAGCTTTATTTGGATGGTTAAGAAAAACCTCCTTCTTATTTTCTCCGTCATCTAAAACAAATGTAAATGAACCACTTGCTGCAACTACATACTGCTGCAATTCATAATGAGCATGACCACCTCTTTCAGCTCCCATGGGAACATCATACAAATAGTATATTCTACGAATATTAAAAGGCAAATTCATATTATTTTCCATCACTGTAATGTTTCCACTAGCGTTATGAACAATAGGAAGTTCTACAATGTTACAGTCATCAACTTTAAATTGCATTTTTTAAATTTTTAAACTGTTCAAAATCTCTTATATAATCGTTCTCATCATGAAACTTGTCTGATACAATCAGAGCAAGAGAGTTGGTCGAAAAATTTTCTAACTTCCTCCAATACATTTTAGGCACATATAATCCATAGTATGATCTGTTCAAAGAAAATCTCTCTTCTTTCTCTCCATCGTTTATTACCACATCAAAACTTCCTGACAACGCTATAATAAATTCTTGTTGTTCTTTAAAAGCATGACTTCCTCTCACTTCACCGCCTGGAACATCATAAATCCAATATGTTCTTGCAATTTCAAATGGCAATTGACTGGGATGCTCAAAAAAAGATAAATTACCTCGCTTATCTAATATTTTTGGCAGGTTAATAATCGTTGGTTTTGTCATCATACTAATATAATTTCAAATCTCCCTCAATCATCTCTTTTACTAATCCCGCAAGATCATACTTTGGTTCCCAGCCTAATTTAGTTTTAGATTTCGTAGGATCACCAAGCAATAAATCTACTTCTGTAGGACGATAATATTCAGGATCTACAGAAACTACTGTTTTACCAATTTCTAACTGATATAAAGGATTATTGCATGCTATTACTGTTGCTATTTCGTTTTCGTTTTCTCCTTCAAAAGCTAATTCAACTCCAATTTCACTGAAAGCCATACGTACGAAATCTCTAACAGAAGTTGTCACTCCGGTAGCGATTACAAAGTCTTCAGCTTTTTCCTGCTGTAAAATTCTCCACATTGCTTCTACATAATCTTTTGCATGCCCCCAGTCACGTAAAGCATTTAAATTCCCTAAATAAAGACATTCTTGTTTTCCTTTAGCGATTGCTGCGGTAGCCATTGTAATTTTACGGGTAACAAAAGTCTCTCCTCTTCTTGGAGATTCATGATTAAAGAGTATACCATTACAAGCATACATTCCATAAGCTTCACGATAATTTTTTGTAATCCAAAAACCATAAATCTTTGCTGCACCGTATGGAGAACGTGGATAAAATGGTGAGTTTTCATCATAAAAACCTGCTGCATTTTTATTTTCTGGCAAACCACCATATAATTCAGATGTTGAGGCCTGATAAATTCTTGTTTTCTTTTCCAATCCTAAGATACGAACCGCTTCAAGTATTCTTAAAGTTCCGATTCCGTCAACATTTGCTACATATTCAGGAGAGTCAAAAGACACTTTTACATGTGACATTGCTCCCAAATTATAGATTTCATCGGGTTGTACCTCCTGTATGATTCGGATGATATTCATAGAATCCGTCAGATCACCATAATGCAACGTAAAATTTACATTCTGTTCATGCTGATCTTGATATAAATGGTCAATTCTCTGCGTATTGAAAGAAGAAGCTCTTCTCTTAATACCATGAACTTGATATCCTTTTTCTAATAATAATTCTGCTAAATATGATCCGTCTTGTCCGGTAACTCCCGTGATTAATGCTGTTTTCATCTTAGTGATGTATTCGTTTTATAAGTAATAAGTGTTAATTAAAAAAAGGTTAAGACATTTTAACTTCTTTAAAATTATTAATATTTTCTAAAAACCACTGATAGGTTTTGCTGATTCCGTCTTCTAAGCTTACCTTATGTTTCCAGCCCAGATTATGCATTTTTGAAACATCCATTAGTTTTCTTGGTGTTCCGTCAGGTTTTGACGAATCCCAAATGATTTCGCCGGTATGCCCCACTGTTTTTTGTATCAATTCTGCCAATTCTTTTATGGTCAAGTCAACACCAGTTCCTACATTATATAAATGCTCAGGCAATTCGTTTTCCAAAGCAAATATTACAGATGCTGCCATATCATCCACGAACAGAAATTCTCTCATAGGAGTTCCTGATCCCCAAAGAGTAACAGGTGCCTGATTGTTTTCTTTTGCTTCATGAAACTTTCGGATCATCGCAGGAAGTACATGAGACGTGTTTAAATCAAAATTATCATGAGTACCATATAAATTAGTAGGCATTATAGACACGTAATCTTTACCAAACTGCTTTCTAATCGCTTCACAGGTTTTTATACCTGTGATTTTAGCAACTGCATACCATTCGTTTGTGGGTTCCAAAGAATCTGTTAGCAAATATTCTTCTTTCAAAGGTTGTGGTGCAAGCTTAGGATATATACAAGAAGATCCTAAGAAAATAAATTTTTCAATATTGTTTTTCAGAGATGAATCAATCAGATTATTCTGAATCTGCATATTTTCCATCAAAAATTGATAAGGAAAATTATTATTAGCCAAAATACCTCCAACTTTAGCTGCAGCGTCAATGATTACATCCGGTTTTTCGCTCTTTAAAAAGCTCATTACTGCATTTTGATCCCTTAAATCCAAGTCTTTACTACTTTTACCGATCAGATTTTGATAACCTTTCTCTTCTAACTGTCTCCAAATAGCAGATCCTACCATACCCTTGTGACCCGCAATATATATTTTTGATTGTTTAGAAATCATTTCTTCTTTTCTATTTATCTTAATGTTGACTTATATTTTTCAAGCTGATTATAGATTTTTTTAACATCCTGAGATTTCTCTTTCTGAAGAATCATAATCGCATCTGCCGTATGAACTAAAATACAATTTTTCATGCCCACAAAAGCAGTAAAAATATCCGTTCCGATGATCATATTTCCATTATCATCAACCACATGACCATTTGTTCTTAAATAATCATACAGAGATTCAAAAGATCCCAAATCATTCCATCTGAAATGAGCAGGTACCACTTTTATCCTCTTTGAACGTTCCATCACTGCATAATCTATGCTAATTGACGGAATCTGAAGTGACGATTCAGCATCCAATACCTTATTTGCAGATTTATGCCATGTTTCAACGCACTGTTCGTACACTTCTGTTTGATATTGTTTGAGTTCATCCAAAAGCACTCCTGCTTTAAAACAAAACATCCCAGAATTCCAAAGAAAGGTTCCACGCTCTAAAAATTCCTGAGCTGTTTCCGTATTTGGTTTTTCCCTAAAAGAAAGTACATCTTTCCCTTCATATTCAATATAGCCATATCCTGTTTCAGGCTTAGACGGAACAACACCAAAAGTGACGACAAAATCTTGTTTTGCTAAATCAACAGCTTCTTTAAGAGCCTTTTCATAAGCATCCTGATTTTGTATCAAATGATCGGAAGGTGTAATTATCAAAACATCATCCGTATCTACTGCCAATGCAGCGAAAGCAATCGCTGCAGCCGTATTTCGTGCCGCTGTCTCAACAATAAATGTTTGAGGCAAAGCTATATCCTTTAAAAGCTGAGTACTCCACTCGATATGGTCAGTATTTCCTACCACCATTAATTCATCTACAACATTTTCATTTCTCTCAGCGGTCAATTCAAATAGTGATTTTCCGGAAAAAAGTTTTAGAAACTGTTTAGGATGTTTCTTTCTAGAAAGTGGCCAAAGCCGGCTTCCAACTCCACCAGATAATATGACATTAAATATTTTCATGAGCGATTATAATCATCTTCAACTCTTACGATATCATCTTCACCAAAGTAAGTTCCGTGCTGAACCTCAATAAAAACTACAGGCTCGCTCGTTTTATTTTCCATTCTATGGTGTGCTCCTAAAGGAATTTGCGCAACTCCTCCTGCTTTAAAATCTTTTATTTCTTCATTGATTGTAATCGTACCCACTCCAGAAACTACCGTCCAAACTTCTGCACGATGATGATGATATTGAAGTGACAATCTTTGTTCTGGGTAAACCAAAATTCTTTTTACTTTGTGGGTTTCTGCATCTTCCAACACCCAATATTCACCCCACGGTCTTATATCATGTTCAAGCATAATTCTTTCAGCTTTTGTTATTTTTATTTTCTCTGCAAAAATACAAAGATTCTTACAGCTTGTAAATTAAATAATATTTTAATTAAAGTCTTCGATCCACATAATCTTTTGAGAGTACACCTTTAACATCGTAAACAACACCTCCTTCTTTAAGATATTTATTAAGATTAAGTGTGAGGAATTCTTGATGTGAAACCGTAAGAATAATAACATTATATTTTTCTGATTTCTCATCGAGTTTACCAATACAATCTAAACCATATTCTTTTTTTACTTCTTCAATATTTGCCCAAGGATCATATACCGTAATGTTAGCGCCGTAATCTTCAAGATGTGTGACAACATCTATTGCTTTTGAATTTCTTATATCAGGACAGTTTTCTTTAAAAGTAATTCCTAAATTTAATATTTTAGATTCTTTAATTTTAATATCATTCCTTATCATTAATTTGACTACTTGAGAAGCTACGAATGCTCCCATGGAGTCATTCAATCTTCTTGCTGCCAAAATAAGTTCTGAATAATACCCAACTTCCTGCGCTTTTTGAGCCAAATAAAAAGGATCTACACCAATACAATGACCACCTACTAAACCTGGTTTAAATTTCAAAAAATTCCATTTTGTGCCAGCAGCTTCCAAAACATCATGCGTATCAATATCCATTAATGAAAAAATTTTTGCCAATTCATTCATAAAGGCAATATTAATATCCCTCTGCGAGTTTTCAATGACTTTCGATGCTTCTGCAACTTTTATAGTAGGAGCAAGATGAGTTCCTGCTGTGATTACAGATTTATATAGTTCATTTACCACTTCACCTATTTCAGGAGTAGACCCAGAGGTAACTTTTAATATTTTATCTACAGTATGTTCTTTATCACCAGGATTGATTCTCTCAGGCGAATAACCTACAAAAAAATCTTGATTGAATTTTAAACCCGATACTCTTTCCAAAACGGGAACACATTCTTCTTCAGTTACACCTGGATAAACAGTAGATTCATAAATAACAATATCATTTTTCTTAAGCACATTAGCTACCGTTTCGCTTGATTTGTATAATGGGGTCAAATCAGGACGGTTGTGCTTATCAACTGGGGTCGGAACAGTAATAATATAAACATTAGCATTCCGAATATCTTTACTATGTGTAGAACAGAATAATCCTTCAGTAATATTTTCGTTTACAGGATTTTCTTGAAGCAAAACTGATTGTAAAACTTCATCATCCAGCTCAAAAGTAGAGTCAGTTCCGTTTTGTAAATCATCAACTCTCTTTTGATTAATATCAAAACCAATGACAGGATATTGAGTAGCAAATAATCTTGCTAAAGGCAAACCTACATAACCTAAGCCTATAACTGCAATTTTATGCTCTATTTTCATTTCTTCTATCTTTGCTAAAGCTTGCTCATTTAGCTTTATTATAAAAATTCAATGAACAAAATAAATTATTTACCTAACAATCTTTTCCACAAAGATTTTTTACTGTCTGCAATATATCCATAGCCATATTTACCGTAACCATATCCACTATGGATTTTGTTAACATCATTCAATACCACACCAACATTTTTGATTTTTTTATCTTTAATTTGCTTATTGATAAATCCAACCAATTCTTTTTCAGTATGACCAGAACGTGTAACATATACTGTAACATCAGCAACATCAGCAATTAAGAAAGAATCTGTAACCAACATCATAGGAGCGGTATCCAATATTATATAATCATATATTGGTTTTAAACTTTCTACCAGCTCCTGGTATCTTCCGTTTGATAATAATTCTGTAGGATTTGGAGTGATAGCACCTGAATAAATCACATCACAATACGGATTAAAAGAAGTCGGGTGAATGACTTCAGAAGGCTTCATCTGTTCATCATACATAAATTCTGAAAGACCAATCAATCCTCTTCTGCTTTCATTATATCTCTGTAACTGTGGATTTCTGATATCTGAGCCAATAATGATTGCTTTTTTTCTTGGGGTTGCCAGTGTAAGAGCTAAATTAACCGAAGTAAATGTTTTTCCTTCTCCTTTAACTGTAGAGGTAACAAAAATCACATTTCCTTTTTTATTTTTAGGCAACATAAAATTGATATTTGTTATCAAAATTCTGAATGCTTCTGCTAAAGGAGATAAATCATTTAACTGAACTATTTCCGGATCGCCTTTCTGTAGCGATGGAAGTTCCCCAACTACAGTTCCTCCATCCAGCAGTCTTTCTAGCTCTTGTTTAGTTTTAATTTTATTATTAAATAATTCTAATAAATAAATAATTGCAAAAGGAATTAACAACCCGACAATTAATGCTCCTAGATAAATAATCATTTTCTTGGGAGAAACAGGAGTAGGATTCGTTAATGCGTCATCAACAATTCTTGCTTTGGGAGCTGCAATAGCCAAAGATATTGCAGCTTCTTCACGTTTCTGAAGCAATAATAGATAAAGCTGTTCTTTTATATTTTGCTGTCTTTCAATACTACGGAACATTTTTTCCTGAACCGGAATTTTAGATATTCTACCCGATAATCTATTCTGCTCACCTGCAATTGTTCCTATTGAAATCTGAAGTGCCGATCTACTTTTCTGCAAACTTTGCACAACTGAACTGCGCACACTGTTTATCTGATTGGTTATATCCTGTACAACAGGATTAGATGTCGTAGAGTTTTCTAACAACCTATTTCTATCAATGACCAACTGATTATATGCAGCAATGTTTGACGTAATATTTCCATCAGCTAGACCTACGTTGAGAGGTAAAACCTGATACGTTCCTTGCCTGTTAACAGAATTAAGCAAACTGTTCACCAATTCAAGCTGTGATTCATTTTCTAGCTGTTTTTGGCGGCTACTCATTGCAGTTTCTAATGAAAGTTCTGCTTCTGTCTGAATATCAGCAATATTATTACGAAGCTTAAAATCTTCTTTTTGAGATTCTACATTACCAAGTTCTTTACTTATCAAATTAATTCTATCTTCAATAAAAGTTGCCGTTTTTTGGGCTTCAGAATTTTTATCTAATATTGCTTCGCGGTTATAATTTACAGCAAGTTTATCTAAGATATCTACAGATTTATCAGGAATAGGATCGGTAATCGAAATTTTAAGAACTGTGGCTTCTTTCTGTACCAAATTGACATTCAGCTTAGATAGGTAGTATATGGCTCTGTCCATACCCGACATGAACTGCAGCCTGAATTCTTGATCGGATCCATTTTTAGAATGCTTGAAGTTTGGATTTTTCTGAAATATTACTACACCAAAAGGCATTGTAACCGATTTATTGAAGTCAGTCTGAATATCTTTTTTAAAGCTTTCCGATTCAATTATAATTTTATTACCCTTAATTCTAGCAATAACATCTTTTTTCGGATATTGAGCTTTTTTCTTTTCTGTAATAATTCTAATAAAAAATGGAGAAGATTCTTTGTATAATTCCGTCTCCTTTATTTTCCCTTTAGAATAAATATTGGTTTCTAATGCTAATTCTCTTACTACAGAAAGCATTAGTTTTTTAGATTTTAAAATTTCAATCTCATTGTCAACCGAGTTGGTTCCCATTCCTCCAATACCTCCCAATTCGGAAATAACGGACATTTCCGGTTGGCCAGACGTTGACTTTTTAACCTCTTTTATTAGTAAGGTCGATTCAGTACTATATACGGGGATACTATACCTTAAAAAGAACCAAGCAACAATAACCGTTATTATTGCACCTGTAATAAACCAATACCAACGATAAATATAAGGCTTTATGATTTCTCTGATGTTCAGCGACTCTTCCTGAGTCTCATCTTGCGTTTGATTATAATCCACTATAAAGAATAATTCTTAATATTAATTTTTTGTAAGCGCTAAAACTCCGATAACTAAAGAAGCAATAACTGATGCAACCGAAATATACAATCCGGTATTTGGATCTACTCTAGCAGCTTTTTCCCTATTAGCGTTAGGTTGCACATAAACCATATCATTTTGCTTTAAATAATAAAAAGGAGAATTGATAAATTGCGCACTCGTCAAATCTACTCTTTCTTTAGTAATTTGCCCATCTACATTTCTAATAATTAAAACATTTGTTCGAATTCCAAAAGGAGTTAAATCGCCTGCCAAACCTAAAGCCCCCAATAAAGTCGTATTTCCATCAGGAATTATATACTGTCCAGGTCTAGCAACTTCTCCTAAAACAGAAACTTTGAAATTCGTCAATTTAATATCAACCACAGGGTTTTTAACATATTCTGAAATAAGACCTGTCAACTTAGTTCTCATTGTTTCCAAATTTTCATTCTTCGCACTTACGCTACCAATTTGTGGAAACATAATATTTCCGTCTGTATCTACAATATAAGTAGATCCTGAAACGGGAAGTTGCTGAGGAAGATTATTTGAACTTGGAACAGAGTACTGCGTTACCGTAGAACTAGAAGAATAGCTTTGGTTAAATGGCTTCACCACATCCATATCTTTAGCTGTTACAGTGATAATTAACTGGTCACCTGGTTGCAAAGTACTTCTGCTATTTTTAATAGAATTGTCTAATGCCAAGCTCTCAATATCCTGCATATAATTGATTTCCTGTCTAGGTGCGCAAGAAAATATGGCTAAACTAAGAACTGCGTAAATAAAATATTTTTTTAGGATCATTTCTGAAAATTTTTTCACAAAAATAGGATTATTATTTCTCAAACAAAATTTGTTGATGATTATATTGAAAATTATCTGTTAAGAATGCTTAACAGTAAGTAGTTATTTCTGATATTTAATTTATTATATCTGTCAAATTATCTTTCTTATCAAGTACTTCGAATTCTGAATTATTACTGATAAATTCCGGTACAATATCTTTCAAAAGCCTTACCACCTGCAGCTTATCTCTCTTAACAGCTGATCTAATTATCTGTTTAGATAAAATTTCAATCTCTCCAAAGCTAATCAAAGGATCTTTAGATATCATAATTTTTTCATGGTGAGTAGGAATTGTCGTCGCATTATTGCTCAATAATTCTTCGTACAATTTCTCACCAGGTCTTAAACCTATAAATTTAATTTTTATATCAACATCAGGAACAAAACCTGATAATCTAATCATTCTTCTGGCTAAATCTAAAATTTTAACTGGCTCACCCATATCGAAAACATAGATTTCACCGCCCGCTCCCATTGTTCCTGCTTGAAGAACCAATTCACATGCCTCAGGAATTGTCATGAAATATCTGATAATATCGGGATGAGTGATCGTTACAGGACCTCCTTTTTCAATCTGTTTTCTAAAATGCGGAATCACCGAACCGTTGGAACCTAATACATTTCCAAAACGTGTGGTAATGAATTTTGTTGTATTACCATCCGAATTCTGTAAAGACTGTACAAAAAGTTCAGCAGCCCTCTTTGAAGCACCCATTACATTGGTAGGATTTACTGCTTTATCCGTAGAAACCATAACAAAACGGTTTACCTTATATTTTTTTGAAAGCAATGCCACATTTTTTGTCCCTAATACATTTACAAAAATGGCTTCATGCGGGTTCTCTTCTATTAAAGGAACATGTTTGTAAGCAGCAGCATGATAAACCATTGAAAAATTGTAGAGTTCAAATATTTTTTCAAGTCGGTAAGAGTTTGAAATATCTGCCAAAACAAATTTAAACTTCTGTTCGGGGAATTTTTCAAGCAGTTCGAGTTCCAATTCATATAATGGAGATTCTGCCTGATCAAGTACCACAATCAATGAGGGGCTAAACTGAGATACCTGGCGCACAATTTCGCTTCCAATGGAACCAGCACCACCTGTTACAAGAACATTTTTTTTAAAATGTCTTTTTTTGACCTCTTCGTTTTCAATTTTAATCGGTCTACGGTTTAACAAATCTTCAATCTGAAGCTGACGAATACCTCCTACTAAGTCAGAATCGCGCATTTTACTCAATGTTGGCGCTTTTAAAACCTTTAAATCATAATCCAAAGCCAATGTCATCCATTCTTCAAGTTCATGTTTTGACATAATTTCTTTGATAATCACGAGAGCATCAAATTGACTGACTAAATTTTTATTCTTAAAAAAGTAATCAATATTATAAATTTTATGTCCTAAAAGAATTGCCTTATTTGAATCTGACCTTTTAGTAATGAAACCTGTTAAACGATAAGGATAATTAGGATTATGAAGTATTGCCCGTGCAAGAGAAACTGAAGCATCACCAACACCAACTACCGCAACTTTAATCTTTGATGACGAACCTTTAAAATCAGTAAGTACGTTAAAAAACTGCTTAGTCACCATTCTGAAGAAAAACATAATGGAAACCGACATAAAAAAGTAAAGAAACAGAATAGGATACAGATACAATGATTTACCCAGAAAAAATTCACTTCCTACATTAATTATCAACATAATAACTAATGTACTTCCTGAAGACAAAAGAATTTTAAAAAAGTCAAAAAATGTAGAATGCCTGATAATACCAGCATATGTTTTAAATATAAACATACAGAAGATATTAATAAAGACAATCAATAACTTTTGCTGAAGCAGATAATTAGGAAAATTGATTGTAACTTTAAGTTTCTCCAAGAAAAAATAAGAGAGAAGTATTGATAGTAAGACTATAAAAAAATCTAAAAAAACAACTATCCATCTTGGTATATACCTTAGCTCTGTGAGTTTCACAATATTATCCCCATTATATAAGGCAGTAAAAGCATCATTAAGCTTTTTCATTCAACATTTTGATGTTTCGATTATTCGGCAAATATAATGATATTATTTTTATAAAAAAATCGCTATAAAATATATTTTCCTTTATACGGTAATAATTGCTTAAATAAAAATACAAATATGTTGAAATAACATCAGGATAAATTAATTATAGTGAAATATTTCAACTGAATAGAAATGCAACTCAATTTTTCTCAATTTTCCTTTAATGATTACTGTAAATTCCAATTACAAAAAAAATCTTCCAGAATTAATTCCAGAAGATTAAACTTACTAGTAAAATGACTATTGTTAAGCCGTCTTCTTCTTATTTGCACACGCTATTGCTAAGCCAACTGCAATTATTAGAAGTACCGGAATATAATCATCAATAGGTGCTAAACCTGGATCACCCGGATTTGCAGGTAAAACATCTTCTTCTTGCAGCTCGGTAGTATAAGTCCCATTATCATATATAAATGGATTATCTGAAGATTCTTGTGCAAAAACAAATCCTGACAATACCATTACAAACATTAATATAATCTTTTTCATAATTCTTTCTTATTTAATTATTTTTTTTGTGTACTCTTTACCTTGTGATAATGCCTTTAAGATGTAAACACCTTTAGAAGAAAGCTGTACACGAATTACTTTAGAATTCTCATTAATTGTCTGGATTTTTCTTCCAGCTGCATCAAAGATTTCTAATTTTTCAACATTTTTATCGTTTCTTACAACGAAATCCTGACCGTCTCTGAAAACTTCAAAAGTATCTTTTTTAATTTCTGCAGTTGCCAAAATATTGAGCTTATAAACAATCTCGAATCTATCAGCAGTTTCTCCTGCGTTTGCATTAAATGTATAGGCACTATTGTGAAGATCTGTGTAGGCACCTGTTATTTTATCATGCAGATAAATTTCCTGTCCGTTATTAAACAATCCTTCTTTCTGTACTAAAGCAATCGTAAAGTTTCCGTTTTGGAAGTGCTTAAGTCCTACAGGAACTACATCATTGATATCAAAACTTGCTTTCCCTTGAATAATTAATTTTTGTGAATCTGCTAAGGTATAGAACCCGTCAGAACCCATTCCTATCGCTTTAGAGTCATAATTATCGAATGAGTCTGAAGCTCCGTCTGTATAATCTACTGCAAAAGTATTGTTGGTATTGTATTCAGAATTTAGTCTTAACCAGAATTTACCTTCGGTTGCAGAATTATTTTTATTGAAAAATGTACCATTTGTAGCACCTCTCATTTCATTATTAAAAGTCAAAGAAGTATCAACAGATGTATTTAAAGTCTTGACAATAAATCCCTGACCAATATTTGCAACCGCACCTGTCGGAACAACGGCAGTTCCTCCATTACCATTTGGAGCAGGCACCCAAGTAGGATTTGCACCGTTAGCAGCATTGAAGGTAGCATATCCATAATTTCTAGTGGCAGCACCGTTTTGAAGCGTTACATTCGTGCTTTTATTATCCCAGAAATAAAAAGTAATTGAAATTCTTGCTGCGTTAGCCGTATAGAAAGCGCCTAAGCTTAAGCTTGAAGGATACGGGTTACCAATTAAGTTAAAGCCGTTTCCAGAAGTCGCTAATGTATAAGTCTGCGTTCGGTATTTGGAGTTCCTTCAAAAACTAAAGCAGCATTGGCAACCGGAGTTTTAATGGAGTAAGCTTTCGCAAATACAGAAATTGTAGAAGCTGCATTTACATAAGAATCTGTAGCCGTATCATATACTGTAATATATGCTGGTGTTCCAGCTGTATACATATTAGTTAAATTCTGATTAACGACTGGTGAAGACCAAAATGCATATTTATTAACTTCGCTTGTTCCGTTTTTCAATGCTTTGAAAGCTCCTGTATAAGATAAAACAGAACTGTCTTTCTGAATAAGGTTCCCGCCATCTTCTACCGTTACATCTACAGCTGAAATTGTATTATTTGAAGTAAGTTCTAAAACTCCACCGTTTTGAATGGTAATGTTGTTTGCTGTGAAAGCTGGTTGAGAAGTTGTAGAGTAAGAACCTGTAAAAATTACATTTACCGCAGCTGCAGGAACACCATTTGACCAAGCTGTACCGTTCCACGTTGTAGTTGAAGTAGCAGCCGGGGCATTGATTGAAAGATTACTTACTCTCCACATTGCCCATCCTCCTGCACTTGCATCTTCATAAACAAATGCAAAATGTATATTTCCTGATGCAGGCACAACAAAATTTGACAAACTACCTGTATAAACTGCTGTTCCAGTAGCTTCTGCAATTGTTGTAAGATTAGTCCATGTAGCAGTAGTAGGATCTCCGTACCCAGCATAATTCGTAGAATATAATACTTTCAAATCATCTCCTTCATATTGAGAAGCATAATTAAAAGATAAAAGTGAATTTGTCTGTACACCTGTGAATTTTGGAGATATTAACCATGCTTTTGCTGCTCCTTGACTATAACCATTACTTTCTGTACCACTTGCAGCTGTCGTCCAACCAGTATAACCTACACTACCTGATTCCTTGTAATTTACCCAATCTCCTAAAGTATTATTAAATGTCTGACTATAAGGAATTGTCGCTGTAGCAGGATTTGTAATTGTAATTTGTTTCGTAGTTACAGTACTTGCAGTCAATGGGGCTGCTACCGCAATTGCTTTAATCTCTGATGTTGCACTTATCTGGAATGGAGCACTATATTGTGTAGAATAGGTAGTAGGTGTTGTACCATCCGTTGTGTAATAAATTAAAGCTCCTGAACTTGCACTTGACAAAGTAATATTTGCATTCCCCCAATAATTATCCGTTCCACTTCCTGTAGCTGTACCACTCACAGTAATGGTAGGAGAAGTTGTTTGAGTTGGGCTTGCATATTCTACAGTAATATCTGTGATTCTAGCAGTCCCTGAAGTTGATCCATTAAGAAATATTATTTTAAAAAATGTATTTCCTGCTGTTGGTGTCCATTCAATTTTACCGCTGGAAGCCACTCCAATTGTACCTGTCGTTGCCGCAGCTTGAGTTGCTGTTCCTTCAGCAAGCCTATTAGAACCATTATTAAATGTGACACTTAAGGTATTTAAAGTAACTTTAGAATGTTACTGGCATTGCAGAAGTATTGTAAAAAACAAAAGCATCAGTTTGGTTTCCTCTTACCTGTAAATTAGTGGGATTCCATTGTTTGATTGCCCAATCAATATTCGCAGCCGTAAAATTTGTTAATGCTGTTACATAAGTATTAGAATTATTCCCAGTTGTCGTTTATCAGGAATAATCGTCACCGATTGCCCCCATCCCCACACCGAGAAAAGAGCCATCAAAAACGCATATATCGCTTTTGATTTACGTTGTAATTTTAAATCCATAAATTATTTTTTTTTCGTCAGACAAAACTATGTCTTTAAGAAAAACTCAATAAAAACTTAAAATTACGATTACATTAATTTTCAATTATCTGTAAAATATTTTCATATTCAAAGCCCCTGCTTAATAGATATTTAATAGTTTTTGATTTTTTTTGACAATTCTGCAAACCGCTTAACTTTGAACTATAATTATCATAAATTCTATGAAGTGTCTTTTGATAATCTTCTTCATCAATTTCATCAAAACAGGTAGAGATTAGTCTATCATTAATCCCTTTTTGCTTTAAATGCATTTTAATTTTTGTTTTCCCCCAGCTTTTTATATAAAATTTTCCTCGAATATAACTTCTGGTGAATCTTTCTTCATTCAGATAATTTTCTTTCATCAAATACAAAAGAATCTCCTCTTTCGCTTCGGGAATTAAAACAAATTCCCGCATTTTTTGCTCAACCTCAGCATGACAACGATCCTGATACACACAATAGTTGACCAGTTTCTGTTTGGTTTCTTCAAATGTAAAAAGCTTTTTATCGGGCTGCATAGTTTGGTTGATAGTTGATAGTTGATAGTTGATAGTTGATAGTTCAAAATTACAATTTACAAAAAAGAGGCACAAAATATTTGCACCTCTATTTATTTTATATTGAAAAGCCAAAAGCAAATTGCTATCAGCTCAAAGCAATTCTTAATAATTGAATAAAGCTTTACCTTCCATTAATTGGTTTACTTTCTTTCTAGTGTAAGCGATTACTTCTTCATTTTTGATGTTGTCTACTACTTCAGAAATTAATTCTGCAATGGTATTCATATCATTTTCTTTAAGACCTCTAGTTGTGATCGCCGCAGTACCTAATCTGATACCAGAAGTAGTGAACGGAGATTTATCATCAAACGGAACCATGTTTTTATTACAAGTAATATCAGCTTTTACCAAAGCTTTTTCAGTTTCTTTTCCGTTTACGCCTTTGTTTCTAAGGTCAACCAACATCAGGTGATTGTCTGTTCCGCCACTTACAATATCAAAACCTAAATCTAACATCGCTTTCGATAAAGCCTGAGCATTAGATTTAACCTGTTTTGCATAAGTTAAGAACTTATCGTCTATAGCTTCACCAAAAGCAATCGCTTTACCGGCAATCACGTGTTCCAATGGTCCACCTTGAATTCCAGGGAAAACAGCTCCGTCAAGAACCTGGCTCATTTGCTTGATCTCTCCTTTTGGAGTTTTGTGTCCGTATGTATTTTCAAAATCTTTCCCCATCATGATCATTCCTCCTCTTGGACCTCTTAAAGTCTTGTGAGTCGTCGTGGTAACAACATGACAGTGTTCGAATGGAGAATTTAATAATCCTTTTGCAACCAAACCTGCAGGATGTGCAATATCTGCCCAAAGTGTCGCTCCGATTTCGTCTGCAACCTCTCTGAATTTAGCATAATCTAAATCTCTTGAATACGCCGAGAAACCAGCAATTAGCATTTTTGGTCTTTCTCTCAACGCTACTTCTCTCATTTGGTCGTAATCGATCAAACCGGTTTCCTGCTGTACTCCATAAGAAACTACGTCATACTGAATTCCTGAAAAGTTCACTGCAGAACCGTGAGTAAGGTGACCTCCCATAGAAAGATCCATTCCCATGATTTTATCACCAGGTTTCAAAACTGCCAAATAAATTGCAGCATTTGCCTGAGAACCAGAATGTGGCTGAACATTTACATAATCAACCCCGAAAAGCTGCTTTGCTCTTTCGATTGCCAATGTTTCAACCTCATCTACTACTTCGCAACCTCCGTAATATCTTTTTCCCGGATATCCTTCTGCATATTTATTCGTCAATACACTTCCCATTGCTTTCATTACATTTTCAGAAACAAAGTTTTCTGAAGCAATAAGCTCTAATCCGTGGGATTGTCTTTCTCTTTCTTTTTCGATAAGGTCAAAAATAATGTCCATTTATTCTTAGATTTTTAGATTTTGAATCCCAAAAATACGGAATTTAGTATAGATTTAGGTATTTCTTACAATGATTTTTACACTTAAGTCTTTACTTTTTTAACCCATTGTGCATTTTAAATTTTGTCTTTCGGAAATAAGTGAAATCAAAGATTAGACATAGGCAAACGGTCTTGTTTATCTTTATTCCAAGATTTTTTATAAAAATTCCTTGTCTATCGTTGCGTTTTTAATCGCTAAGAAAGACAAAGTGTATTGAGATAGATTTCTTTTTTAGGATAAACAAGGGCATTCCATTTAACAGAGAAATACAATAATTTAAATACCAAATACTTAAAAGATATCTTCAAAATGTACAATGTTTTTTAACTTAATTTTAATAGAATTTTCGCTTTAACCATAAACTGGCTCTTACCAATAAAATCAACACCGGAACTTCTACCAAAGGACCTATAACGCCTACGAAAGCTTGTGCAGAATGAATTCCGAAGACAGAAATGGCAACCGCAATCGCCAATTCAAAATTATTTCCTGTAGCGGTAAACGATATTGAAGCATTTTTATCATAAGAAATATTCATCCATTTATTAATGAAAAAACTTACGAAAAACATCAATACAAAATAGATAACAAGAGGAATTGCTACTTTCAAAACATCCATCGGAAGTTCTACAATTTTATCGCCTTTTAAGCTAAACATCAAAACAATGGTGAATAATAAAGCATACAATGTAATCGGCGAAATCTTTGGTACAAACTTTCGGTTATACCATTCTACACCTTTCAATTTCACTAAAAAATAACGTGTTAAAAATCCTGCCAAAAATGGAATCCCAAGATAAATTAAAACACTTTGCGTTACATCTTTCATGGGTACAGAAACATTGAAGTTTCCTAATCCTAATTTTTGTGGCAAAACATTGGTGAACAACCATACAAAAAAGCTGTAAGAAAAAATTTGAAACAAACTGTTCAAAGCGACTAAAAGTGCAGCATATTCCCGGTTTCCTTTAGCTAAATCATTCCAGACGATTACCATTGCGATGCATCTTGCTAAGCCAATCAAGATTAATCCTATCATATAATCCGGTTTGTTTTTCAGGAAAATAATGGCTAGAATAAACATTAGAATTGGACCAATAATCCAATTGAGCAGCAATGAAAGTGATAATACTTTCTTATCTTTAAAAGCTATTGGCAATAGCGAATAATCTACTTTTGCAAGCGGTGGGTACATCATCAAAATTAAACCGATTGCTAACGGAATATTGGTACTTCCGACCGAAAGCGAATTCGTAACAGATGAAATATTAGGAAATAAAAAGCCTAAACCTACTCCGATTGCCATTGCCAGAAAAATCCACAGAGTAAGATAACGGTCGAGAAACCTTAGTTTGGGTTGCATTCAATTATTTTTTTAATTAAAGAAAAAACATATAGACATTCCATCGAAATTTGGTTGCTTCTTTCGGTATATTTTTCATCCTGAAGAATAGAATTATCGTAAGATTTTGGGTCAAAATAAGTCGTCCCGATTCGCAAATCACACCCCGAAATAAACGGACAGTTTTCGTCTGCATCTCCACAAGTCATTACTGCCGCAAAATTTTCTTTAGGCAAGGTTTCATCGTCAATGGTTTTTGAAAAACAAAGATTAGATTTATTCTGTCCAAAAATAACTTTGTATTTAGGATTGAGAGTTTCGTCCATTTTTTTTACTTCAAACCCTGATGAAATCAATGCATTGATAGCATTTTGATTGAAAGATGTCGCTTCTGTACCTGCAGAAAAAGTGTTAACATTAAAACCATAAAAATCGGCAGCGACTTTTGCCCAAACTTGCCCCAAATGACTACGGCGGGAATTATGCGTGCAAACATACACCAGATTGATTTCTTTGCCTGAATTGAATTTTTCCTGAATATGATTGGCTAATTTTTCCAGTAAAACTTTTCTTTCAGGATTAATTTCTTTAAAATTTTTGCTGATGATTTCGCAACGTTCTTTAATTTCTTGTTTCATTTCGAATTTAAATTATATTGTTATGCCACGAATACACGAATCCTTCTAATATTCGTGCATTCGTGGCTGGAAAAAACTAGCAACATCCACTTCCGGGTTCACAAGAATTACCTGAATCTGAAGTTAATTCTGATAAATTTTTCTTTTGTTTTTCTGAAGGAATTCCACAAGCATCCTGAGCCAGACAAGCTGTAGTTTTATTTACTAAAACAAAGTGATTCCCGTTGAACTCCAAATCATATTTTCCTATCGTTTGAGATTGATATTCTACTTCAATTTCCAAATCTTCAATACCTAATTTTTCTTCCGATAGATTGATGATATGCAAAAGTTTTATCGGCTTTAGACGGTGTTCAGAATCATCAGCATTCCATAGCTGGAAATTGACTACTTTTTCTGTACGAATGACTCCGCCACAGTCGATAAAGTTTTTGGTAATTTGCCCTACTTCCGTTACATGAAAATGTTCGGGTACAAAATTTCCGTTTTCCAGCTGAAATTCTACATTTTCTAATGATGGTAAAATTTCTTTAATCTTTGAAAGTTTCATATAAAATATATTTAATTAAATACGTATTGTAATATTGCTATATAACGATGATGATAAATAAAAAAATGTCATTAACAGCATGATTCTGATTGAATGTCCTGAGTGAAAAATAGTCCCAATTCAGCTTGAACTGTTTTCCAGACTTCGTCATCAATACAATAGCAAACCGACTTTCCTTCGATAGAGCCTTTGATGATTCCTATATTTTTCAGTTCTTTTAGATGTTGTGAAATGGTAGCCTGCGCCAAACCCAATTCCTCAACCAAATCATTGCAGATGCAAGCTTTTTGGTTGATAATATGTTGCAAAATCGCAATCCTTGCAGGATGACCCAAAACTTTGAAAAGCGTAGCTAATCTGTTTTGTTCTTCACTAAAAATTTCTGTCTTTGTAAGCCCCATATTTCATTTTAACATTGCAATATTACGATAATAAGTTTAATATTGAAAATTTAATTTATCATTGAATACCGAATCACATTTAATTTGCTTTGTTAAACATTGCCTTTTTAAAATATGCAAGATTATTTTCAAGTCATCAAATTTGGCTGGAATCGTTACAAAATAGTCTTAACTAAATGATATATTTGCATAATCTTAAAATCGAAAATCGTTTAGAGTTATGGGAAAGAAAAAATACAAAAAACACTTACTTAAGTCGTTAAAATCTCTTGGTGAATCTGAACATTTGATTCTTAAAAGCATGACCAACCTTATGCTGCATGGGGAACTTAAGAAAAGCAACATCGAGTTTAAAGATGGGGACACCTTCAGTTTCAAAGACAATATTTTTGATTACAGCGAAGATAAAAATGTAAGAAAACTGGCTAAGCTTCGCAGAAAAATGTTGAAAACCGCCAATCAATTGGTGGTTAAAAATAAATTTAAGGATAAAGAAATTAATTTTTTAGGCTAAATTTCATCCAAATAAACTTTATTTGAGAATAATACATCAAAAAAGTCCCAGAAAATCTGGGACTTTTTGCATTTATTTCAGGGTAAAATTATTTTGCTTATTTCGTTTCGCTTCTGCTATTTAGCAACTCCAAGCACAATTTATCGATATTTTGTGCTTTTGGATTAAATGCTGAAACATTTGATAAAATGATAACGGCATTCTTGCTTTCAGTACTAAAAGCTAAAGACGAAGAATATCCGGCCGTTCCTCCGTTATGCCAAAAAAATTCGCTATTATTTTTATTTTTCAGAATATGCCATCCTAATCCGACTTTCATTTTTTCATTGACTATAAAAGTGGGTTTTCTTGTTAACGCAAGTTCAGTGTTTTTAGCATTAAACTGAGCCTCAACAAATTTTGCCAAATCTTCGGTCGTAGACAAAATCCCACCACCACCGAACAAAACATCAAAATCCCAATTGGAAACTTTTTCACCACTCGCATTTAGTCCATTGACAAGTTTGTCTTGTAGATTTTTTGAGCTTACAAAAGAATTGTTCATTTCATATTTATCGAATATCCTTCTTTGCAATAATTGCTGTAGTGTAGTTTTTTGACTTATTCCCAATGTATATCCCAATAATCCGGCTCCTAAATTTGAATATTCATATTTTACTTGATCATTTTTTAATTGTAAATTATCTTTAAGATATGCTTCAATTTCTTTTTTGCCATAATTCTTGTACGGATTACTTTCGTTGGTTAAGTCCAAATTATTTGGAAGACGTGGTAAACCAGAAGTGTGATTGGCTAAGCTCTTAAAGTTTAATTTACTATTTCCTGCAAACGGAAAAGAATAATACGAATTGATATTATCGTTTAAGTTAATCTTTTTATCTTCAACTAATGAAGCTAAAACAGTGGAAGTAAAAGTTTTTGTAATAGAGCCTATTTCAAAAACTTTGTTGTGATTTTCAATACTTTTTATTGTATCATTTTGTTTTATAATTCCGTAAAAATGAACTTTTCCACTTTCTATATATGCAATTGAAATCTGAGTATTATTCGGAAAATCTTTCGCATTTAAAAATATAGCTTCACTTACACTTTTAGGAAATTGACGTAAAGCATTTACTGTTTTACTATTTTCCTGAACTCTGTTTTCTTCTGACTTTTCGTAAGGCTTTACAAAAAAACCGTTGATTTTGTTTTGATCATCCAGAGAAATATTCACAGCCAAGACTGCTCTTTCAAATTTGGTTTTATAAGCAGCATAGGTTTCTTGGTAAGCCGTAAATTCCTTATTTTCTATTTTACCAAACTGCAATTTCAAATTAGACAGAAATTGCTTTGTCTCTTCAAGAGGTAAAGCGTTCTGCATTTCAGGCGAGAAACTATTAAAAATATCATTATAATTTCCAGAATTGTAATTATTCTGAAAAAGATCAGCCGCAGTTTTATAATTAGTAGATTGAGCAAAGAACAGACTTGTTAAACTAATAAGTAAAAGTAAAAATATTTTTTTCATGCTTAAAGTATCAACTTTTACACTTGAATTATTTCTTAGCTTTCTCTTTCAGCTCTTCTTTATCTTTATCGGAAGGGTTCCAAACTTTTACTTCAGAATTTTGATTGATTCCTGACAGAATCTGGACATTGATTCCGTCGCTTGCACCAAGCTTAACATATACTTTTTTGAATTTGCCGTCTTTTTGTTTTACCTCAACGAAAGGAACGTCTTTACCATTCTTCTTTTCATACTGAATTAAAGATTCATCTAAAAGCAATGCATTTTTCTGAGAGCTCATCACAATTTCTCCGTTGGCTGAGAAACCGGCTCTGATGTATTCGTTATTAGGATTGTTTACATCACCTTCTACCGGGAATTTTATAGTTCCGTTGGTATCTTTTCCTTTTGGTGCGATCATTGTCAGCTTTCCTGGAAAAGACTTATTCTGCAAAGCTCCGATTACGATTTTCATATCCATTCCCTGCTTTAGTTTTCCGGCTTGTGCCTCATCAATTTCACCCTGGAAAATCAATGAATTCAAATCTGCAATAGAACATATCGTTGTTCCGGCGTTGAAAGAGTTGGCTTCAATTACCTGGCTTCCTACTTTTACCGGTACTTCAAGAACAGTTCCTGCGGCTTTAGAACGAATTTGTGTTGTTGCCAGACCCTGCAATTCCGGAATAGCTCCTGTTTTTGCAATCTGCAAAGTTTTTTGTGCAGTTACCAATTGTTGGTTTGCATTTCTCAAAGCTTGTTGCTGTGTATATAATTGTTGCTGAGCCGTCAAATATTCCTGTTTTGAAACAACACCTTGCTTAAACAATTTTTCAGACATTGCAAACTGAGTCTGCATATTTGCAACATTCATTTTTGCATTATTAATCTGAAGTTGTGCGTTTTGCACATTTTGTGTTGCGTTATTTACTTCCGCTATATTCGGAACAATTCTTACCGTTGCAATCAATTGTCCGGCTTCTACTCTATCTCCTTCATCTACCAAAATTTTCTCAATAATCCCTGCAATATTCGGCTTAATTTCGATTTCTTCTTTAGGAACAATTTTTCCTGTTGCCATCACTTTGTCTTCCATATTCTGAATAGAAGGTTTCCGGGTAAGAAAAGCCTCACTTTGGGTAGAATTTGATTTTACCACATAGCTGATTCCTGAAAATAATGCTACCGCAAACAAAAGCCCCAAAAATACGTAGATGCCTTTTTTCCAGGTAAATTTCTTTTTCATATATAGTTTATTTTTTTAATTTTTTTTAAAATATTGATTGCTGTTCGTTATCTAAATTTTCAAATTTATTCGCTTCTCAATGCTTCGATCGGGCGTATTTTAACGGCTCTCTGTGCAGGTATCATCCCAATAATCAATCCTAAAACAACCATCACCGTCATTGCGCTGAATACATTGCTGTAATTGACTGTTGGATTGTAAAATGGAAAATCATCCTGATTTTGAGTTAGCGTATTAAAGATCATCAAAACGAAAATTCCGAAAATAAACCCGAGTAAACCCGAGCTTAATGTAATCACGACACTTTCAAGCAGAATCTGGTTTCTTACTTCTGAAGGTTTTGCGCCTAAAGCTCTTCGGATCCCTATTTCTTTTGTTCTTTCTTTTACCGTGATCAATAAGATATTTGATATTGCAATTACGCCTGCAAGAATAGTTAAAGTTCCTACAATGATGGTTAAAAGCTGCATTCCGGTTAAAAATCCTGTCAGCTTTTTAAATTCTTTTCCAAGGTTAAAACTTCCAAAGGCATTGGTATCTTCAGGAGAAACCTTGTTTTTCTTTTTCAATTCACTCTTTACTTTATCTTCTACATCATTTACGTCTGCATTTGGTTTACTTACAATCGCAAAAACATCTACATTATCGCCGTCATTATAGATTTTCGTAAACGTTGAAAGCGGGATAAAAACAGTCTGATCATTATCCATTCCGCCACCCCTTTTCACTCTGAATACACCGATTACATTAAAGAATATACCTTTTACATTGATTGATTTACCAATAGGATTTTCATTCTTTTTAGAATCAAAAAAGTTTTTATAAACTTCTTCGCCAATTACGGCTACATTTTTATTTTGTGAAACATCAGCATCATTTAGATACCTTCCGTAAATAAGTTTTTTCTCTGAAATTTTATTTCCAATAGGATAATCTCCATTCAGACTATAGGTCGCTGTTTTTCCATTTCTAGACATTTGTTCTCCTGCGCTTCCGAAGTTACCTCGTGAGTTTTTTGGCGAAATATATTCAATCTCATTGATTTTTCGCTGAAGCATATCGACATCCTGAAGTTTCAGATCCATCGCTCTCCCTTTCGGAAAGCCTTCGTAAGGAATCGATGTGTTTTGTGCCCATAGGAAAATAGAATTGGTCGCAAAACCTGAAAATAATTTATCAAAACCATTTTCCATTCCTTTTGCAGAGCCCAGCAAAACAACGTAAAGAAACATTCCCCAACCCACGCCAATCATGGTAAGAAACGTACGAAGCTTATTATTCTTGAGTGAATAATAAATCTCCTGCCATGTATCTTTTTTAAATAAAATGTTCACTTTTGTTGAGTTATAAGTTATTAATTATGAGTTATGAGTTAATTCATAATTTCATTTTAAAATTAACTAATTATCAAATTTTCAAATTAAATTATTCTGTTCTTAATGCTTCAATTGGTTTAATCTTCGAAGCCCTGTAAGCCGGAACGAAGCCTGCAATTAATCCTGAAATTACCAAAGCAATGAATGCAGCGATAATTTCGTACCAGCCCACGCTTGGATTTTTAATAAAATATTCTTCTAAATTATCTCCGATTAAATGTAAGGCTAAAACCCCCAATCCAACTCCTACGAATCCAGAAACGACCGTTATTACAACGCTTTCTTGAACAATCAAAGCAACAATACTTCCCGGCTTTGCACCAATTGCTTTTCGCACTCCGATTTCTTTGGTTCTTTCTTTAACGATGTAAACCATGATGTTACTGATTCCGATAATTCCTGCCAATAAAGTTCCTAATCCAATGAACGTTACAATCCCCGTAAGAACCGCCATAAACATGAAAGTTTCATTCATATTTTTAGCATTATTCCAAACACGAATTCCATTTTCATCGTCGGGAGAAACATTTTTTCGGGCTTTAAGACCGTCTTTCAGTTTCTCACCATATTTTATTGCTTCTTCCGGAGTTAGATTTTCATTATAAGCAATGTATGCTGTACTTATCGTATCCGAACCTTTTTTCATCTGCTGTAACGTGGTAATAGGAATTGTAATATGTCGCTCATCATTATCCCCTCCATCATCAGAAAACACTCCAATAACCTTGAACATGGTTCCATTAATATCTAAATCTTTACCAACCGGGCTTCCGTTTTTTATTAAATCCCGCTGTACCATTCTCCCTATCACTGCAACGTTTTGCTTCCGTACCAAATCCATTGACGAGACGTAACGTCCTTCCAACATTTTTCTGTTTTCGATGTATTTTTCTTCAGGATCGGCTCCGTTGATTTGATAAGAACCACTTTCTTTACCATACTTCACCATCAAATTGGCGGTATATCTCGGTGTTGAATACCCTACTTTTTCTTTATCATTATTTACTAAGAAATCATAATCTTCATTGTTCATCGTCACGGTACGGTCAGATTGCAAACCATTGTAAGCAATCGTTGTTTTCCCTGAATAAATGGTAATCAGGTTTTGGGCATCTCGCGCAAAACCTTCTGTAAAAGCATTTTTCAGACCACTTCCAATTCCGAAAAGAACAATAAAAATAAACAGACCCAATGCCACGGTAAAACCCGAAAGCACCGTTCGCAATACATTACTGCGAATCGAACTGAATATTTCCTGCCAACGATCTAGGTCAAACATATTTTTGTTTTTTTACTTTGTAAAAAAGTCAATTATTTTTAATGTCAATTGTCAATTTCTTCGAGTCAATTGTTAATTTTAACTCTTCTAAAAATTCACTTGCGAAGCAAAATTGACCATTCACTATTTTAACATTCCACTCAAAAGGATAAATGTTGTTTTTAATTTATTTCCCGCTTTTTCTAAATCAACCAGATTAAGATATTCAGATTCAATAATTATATCAAAACAAGAATCCAATTCTATTACTGAGCCTCTTGAAATTTCAAAATATCTTTTTCTTTCAATTTCAGATTTTCTAGAGCAACCTTCGGTAATATTTAAGACTACAGAAGTTGAAGCTCTTCTTATTTGATCTGTTAAATTAAATTTTTCTTCAGTTGGAAGACTATTTAATATTTTATAACATTCAAATCTTAACTCTCTCTTGCCGATTTATAGACATCGAGTTTATAATGATTTAGATTTAAAAACATTTTTTCTCATTTTAAAACTCATTTGTGTTTATTTTATAATTATTGCACCTGTTTAAAAATTCACTTGCGAAGAAAAATTGACCATTCACAATTCACCCTTAAAGCACAATTTGCTTTATAAACTCGTCACTTTCTATAATTCCGTCTCGTAAAATGACGTTTCTTTTGGTCTGAGCAGCAACATCAGGCTCGTGTGTTACAACGATGATCGTTTTTCCTTCACTGTTAATATCCTGAAGAAGTTTCATAATATCATGCGTAGTTTTTGAATCTAATGCTCCGGTTGGTTCATCGGCAAGAATTACTTTTGGATCTGTAATTAATGCTCTTGCAATGGCAACTCTTTGTTTTTGCCCCCCCGAAAGCTCATTCGGTAAATGATTTGCCCATTGTGCCAAGCCTACTTTCTCAAGATATTCTAATGCTTTTTGATTTCTCTCTTTCCTTGAAACATTTTGATAATATAAAGGAAGAGCTACATTTTCTATAGCTGTTTTGTAACCTATCAAATTGAAAGACTGAAACACAAATCCCAAAAATCGTGAGCGGTATTCAGCAGCTTTTACTTCATTTAAATGTTCGATAGGAATACCATCCAACTCGTAAATCCCAGAATCTTTTTCATCCAGAATTCCGATAATATTCAGTAAAGTTGATTTTCCCGAACCCGAACTTCCCATAATAGAGACAAATTCACCCTCAGAAATATTGAGGTTGATTCCTTTCAGAACGTGCAGTTTACTCTTGCCCGTATCGTATGATTTATTGAGATCCTGAATTACTAACATTAAGCTTTGGATGTTTTTATGTCTTATAAGTAGCTACTACAATCATTTTGTTACAAGATTAAAAAATTCTTTTTAATTTACACCTGTTTAATACATTACATTTTGAAATTCAATAAGTTAAAAATTATTGTTTAACCAGAATCATTGTCAGCAATTTGTTTCTGCTGCTTAAGTTCCTCTAATCCAATGGCAAAGGGAGTTTCATGTAAATGTGGAAAACTTTTAAGGTTAAAAGTCAGTCAATTAGTGTTTACCCCTTTTAAAATCAGTCTTCATTCTCTAACTTTGTAGGTAGATTATGAAAGAAAATAGTTGGGATTCAAGATTAATCAATCACCTGATTAACTTTCAAAAAATCAAATACTTATCAATTATATGATTGTATTTTCAGAAATCTATTTATTACAAAACAAAAGACATTACAATTCAATATGGGAATTTTTGATAAAAGAGTAAGCTATAAGCCATTTGAGTATCCTGAGGTTCTTCAGTTTACAGAAGCAATCAACAAATCTTTCTGGGTACACTCGGAAGTAGATTTTACGGCAGACGTTCAGGATTTTCAGTCACAACTTGAGCCTCACGAAAAAAATGCAGTAAAAAATGCACTTTTGGCGATTGCTCAGATTGAAGTTTCGGTAAAGTCATTTTGGGGTAACCTATATCACCACTTACCAAAACCTGAACTGAATGGTTTGGGATCTACATTCGCTGAATGTGAATTCCGTCATTCTGAAGCGTACTCTCGTTTGTTGGAAGTTTTGGGATATAACGAAGAATTTACCCATGTTGTAGAAGTTCCTGCATTGAAGAAAAGAATAGATTTCTTGTCCAACGTGCTGAAACATGCCAATTCTGCAACTCCAAAAGAGTATGTTTCGTCTTTGCTTTTATTCAGTATTCTGATTGAGAATGTGTCTTTGTTCTCGCAGTTTGCGATTATTTTGTCTTTCACAAGATTTAAAGGTTTCATGAAAAATGTTTCCAATATTATTGCGTGGACATCTATTGATGAGCAGATTCATGCGAATGGAGGAATTTATCTGATCAATAAAATACGTGAGGAGCAACCTGATCTTTTAACTGATTCTGACATTGAAGATATTTACACTTTGGTAGACCAATCGATCGAATTGGAAGGAGAAATTCTTGACTGGATCTTTGAAATGGGTGAGCTGGATAAATTCTCTAAACAAGATTTAATTAACTTTATGAAATACCGTGTTGACGAAAGTTTAACCAAGATCAACATGGAAAAACGTTACAACACTACTGCAGAACAATACAGCCCAATGAAATGGTTTGAAGAGGAAGTTTTCGCCAATTCTATGGATGATTTCTTCGCAAAAAGACCAGTGGATTATACGAAGCATGATAAGAGTATTACGGCGAATGATTTGTTTTAAATTCTAACGAAAAAAATCCTAGTTAAAATGTCAAGATGTACAGCACCTCGTTATGGTCACCGCACAGCAAGCGCAGCAGCAAACTGCCCTGCGTGTAGTAATCGCAGTAGTCGTGGTTATTATTCTCCTTCTTACTCTTCACCATATTCCGATTCTTCCTATTCGTCAAATAGATTAAGTAATAGTAGTTCTAGTAGTAGTGGAGGAAAATCAAGAAATAAAAAAGCTAGTTGGTCTTCAATCAGTTCAACTATACTATATACACCAGAAGAGATAAAAACTCTTACACCAGTTCGTGAGAATGTTGAAAAACGTTCTAGTTTACCTGACTTGCGTGATATTTTTCTTTGTCATGCTTGGGATGATCGTAAAGAATCGGCTAAAGAATTGCACGATTTATTAGAATCGAAAGGTGTTTCTGTTTGGTTTAGTGAAAAGGATGTTTTGTTAGGCTCACCTTTAATGCGTGAAATTGATAGAGGTTTAGCAAAGTCTAAAGTAGGCATCGTGCTAGTTACGCCTTCATTTCTTGAACGTATTAATAATGCAGGAATAGCTGATAAAGAGCTATCTGCTTTATTAGCTCGTGATTTGTTGATTCCTATTGTGCACAATACAACATATGATAATCTACGTGATATCAGCCCTTTGCTTGGCTCAAGAAGTGGATTAAGTACTGCCGAGGATACAATGTCAGAGATTGCCGCCAAGTTAGCAGAACTAGTTACTCCAGAAGATACATTAATTGAGGCGTAAGAAGAGATTGCTTCGTTCCTCGCAATGACAAAAATATGATCAATGTAATCGTAACTTATACCGTAAAACCTGAATTTGTATCTGAAAACAAAAGCAATGTTCAGAAGTTTTTGAATGATTTTAAAAATTTGGATCAAACAAAATTCGAGTATAACGTTTTTGTAAAAGAAGACGGCGTTACGTTTGTTCATTTTTCAAATTATGAAAATGAAGAAGTGCAGAATGAAGTTTTAAACATTCCGTCCTTCAAAGAATTTCAGAGGTTAAGAGACGAAAGCGGACTTAATGATTCTCATAAAGTAGAATTTTTGAAGTCTGTTTGAAATAAGGGTGCGAGCGAAGCGAACGTCGAAACAGATAGCATTAGCGATGTCATGCTGAGCTTGTCGAAGCATCTACACAAAAAATGAGATTGCTTCGTATCTCGCAATGACGAAAAGAAATAGCTGCTATTAAAAACCTCATAGGTTTTCAAAACCTATGAGGTTTGGATGAAGTTTGGGAAGGTAATCAATAGAAAAGAAGTTAATTTGGCTTTTGCCAAAACTTATCAACAGATTGCTCTGTTTCTCGCAATGACGAGATTCAATGGTAAGGGAAAACAAAACGTCGTCTTAGCCCTGATTGCAGCGGCATCCTTTTTTGTGATTGCGATTGAGAAAAAGGTCAACAAATGACTAAACGTTGTTCGCAATCACAAAAAAGATATAGCGGAAAGCAGGTAGAAAATTGAGAAGAAGTACACACAAAATGCTTCTAAATAAAAAATAATGAAAACAAAAAATTGCTTCATTTCGACAAGCTCAGTGTAAACTCACTGCAACGGAAGACTCTGAAGCAACAAAAAAATATAAAGAATGGAAGAACAAAACAACAATATCTGGTGGCTCAACGAAGAATCTGAGCAAATGCTGAACAGAGGTTACCTTCTGAAAGGGGAAACTGTAGACGGTGCAATCGATAGAATCACCACTGCCGCAGCAAAAAAATTATACAAACCTGAACTACAGCCGGCTTTCAAGGAGATGATCATGAAAGGATGGATCAGTTTTTCTTCTCCGGTGTGGGCAAATATGGGAACGCAGAGAGGTCTTCCAATCTCTTGTTTCAACGTGCATATCCCGGACAGCATTGAAGGGATTACCCACAAAATGGGTGAAGTGATCATGCAGACAAAAATCGGGGGCGGAACTTCGGGGTACTTCGGGGAACTTCGTAACAGAGGGACTGCGGTGACTGATAACGGAAAATCTTCCGGAGCAGTTTCGTTTATGAAGCTGTTTGATACTTCGATGGATGTCGTTTCTCAGGGCGGTGTAAGAAGAGGTGCTTTTGCGGCCTATCTTGATGTTGACCACGGTGATATTGAAGAGTTTTTATCAATTAAAGACATTGGTAGTCCGATTCAGAACCTATTTACAGGAATTTGTGTGCCAGATTACTGGATGCAGGATATGATCGACGGTGATGCTGATAAGCGCAAAATCTGGGCTAGAGTTTTGGAAAGCCGTCAGCAAAAAGGTCTTCCATACATTTTCTTTACAGATAACGTGAACAGAAACAAACCTCAGGTTTATAAAGATCTTGGATTGACTATTAATGCAAGTAATCTTTGTTCGGAAATTATGCTTCCGTCGACAAGACAGGAATCTTTCATCTGTTGTCTGTCTTCTATGAACCTGGAATTGTACGACGAGTGGAAAGATACCAACGCAGTACAGTTGGCGATCTATTTCCTTGACGCTGTCTTATCTGAATTTATTGAGAAAACTGAAGGTAATTATTATCTTCAGGGAGCAAGAGACTTCGCATTGCGTCATAGAGCGCTTGGTTTGGGAGTTTTGGGTTACCATTCTTATCTTCAGAAAAACATGATTCCTTTTGAGAGTTTTGAGGCAACTCAGTTTAATGCAAGAGCTTTCAAACACATCAGAGCGCAGGCCGATATCGCATCTAAAGAATTAGCAAACATCTACGGTGAGCCTGAATTATTGAAAGGTTACGGTATGAGAAATACAACGGTAATGGCGATTGCTCCTACCACTTCAAGTTCTGCGATTTTGGGACAGACTTCTCCAGGAATTGAGCCGTTTGCTTCAAATTACTACAAAGCAGGTTTGGCAAAAGGAAACTTCATGCGTAAGAATAAATATCTTGCTAAATTGCTGGAAGAAAAAGGTCTTGACAATGAAGAAACCTGGAGAACAATTATGCTAAATCATGGTTCTGTTCAACACCTGACTGAATTGACTGATGAAGAAAAAGCAGTATTCAAAACCTTCAAGGAAATTTCTCCGATGGAGATTATTTCTCAGGCTGCACAAAGACAGCAGTACATAGATCAGGCTCAGTCTCTGAATTTACAGATTCCTTCAACAATGCCAGTGAAAGATGTGAATTACCTTTACATCGAAGCTTGGAAGAAAGGTGTGAAAACTTTGTATTACCAAAGAAGTTCATCTGTTTCTAAGGAAATGATGGTGAATTTTGTGAGCTGTTCGGCTTGTGAAGCTTAATTGAAGAGTCAAGTAAAAAGTTTAAAGAGCCAAGTTTTGGCTGTGAATATTGAAACCGCGGAATTTTTCTGCGGTTTTTATTTTAGATTAAATGTAAAATAAACTTTACATATTGTAAAATATTCTTTACATTTGTTTTATTAAAATTTGACAAGCATGAATACATTACAACTTTTTCCGCACCGTTTTAAGATAATTGGATGGTTTATTTTTATCCCGTCATTAATTCTTGGATTGATTTCTCTTTCTGGACTGATGAACTTTGAAATTTCTCTGCCAGTCATCTACAATTCCGGATTTTTCACTGATGAAAAGCAAGGTTTTCTGCAAACCGCAAACATTGATTTATTCCCCAATTTATTTGGATTTTTAATAATCATTGGCGGAATTTTGGTCGGATTTTCCAAAGAAAAAATTGAAGATGAGTATATTTCGAGTCTACGCTTAAAGTCCGTTTTCTGGAGTTTGATTGCAACCTATTCTATTGTTCTTATTTTATTTATATCCATTTTTGGAACCCTCTTTTTCACAGCAATGATCTTCAGTATGTTCTTACCTTTGGTTTTGTATGTTTTCAGATTTAATTATCTATTACTTAAAAAATGAAAAATAAAATTAAACTCGAAAGAGCCATAAAAAATATCACGCAGGAAGATTTAGCAAAAAAAATCGGAGTTTCTCGACAAACGATTAATGCCATGGAAGCCGGAAAATATGTTCCATCGACGGTTTTAGCATTGAAAATTGCGAAATATTTTGATAAGAAAGTGGAAGATATTTTTGAGTTGGAGGATGGGGAATGAAATTGTTTTACTAAATCGAAATTTGGTTAGAGAAATTTGTTGCTCCGGCCCTAAAGGGAGCAAATTTCATATCACATTTATTTTTCACTAAATATTTACCTTCATAAATACTCCATCTTTCCAATTTTTAACGAACGTTTGTATTCCAAAATCTAAAATCACTCCCTTTAGGGTTGGGGAAAATGATTTTTGATTTCTGCAGGGAAATTTGTTGCCCCAGCCCTAAAGGGTGCAAATTTCATATCCCACTATTTTGCGCAATCAAAATATTTTTACCAAAAATAAATAACTCCATCTTTTCAACTTTTAACGAACGTTTTTATTTCCTAAAATCTAAAATCACTCCCTTTAGAGTTGGGGAAAATGATTTTTGATTTCTGCAGAGAAATTTGTTGCCCCAGCCCTAAAGGGTGCAAATTTCATATCCCATTTATTTTTCACTCAAATATTTTTATCACAAATAATCTGCATCATTTCAACTTTTAACGAATGTTTGTATTTCCCAAAATCTAAAATCACTCCCTTTAGAGTTGGGGAAAATGATTTTTGATTTCTGCAGGGAAATTTGTTGCCACGACCCTAAAGGGAGCAGATTGTGATTTGTCGAAAATTTATTAGCTTTAATAAAAACACAAATGAAAAAATTAAAACCTAATTACGATGATGGAATGTGGAAAGGAGCTCCATCAAGTTCATTTTTAAAAGCACAATCTTTACGAAAGAATGAAACTAAAGCAGAGAAAATTCTATGGGAAAAACTTATAAGAAATCAGCTGAAAGGTCATAAATTCAGGAGGCAGCACCCAATTAGTTTATTTATCGCTGACTTTTATTGTCATCAATTAAAACTAATTATTGAGGTCGACGGACAATACCATAACGCTCCGGAACAGATTAAAAAAGACGATGAGAGAACTCGAAGTTTGCAAGATAATGGGATGAAAATTATTCGTTTTACTAATTGTGAAATTGAAAACAACATTGGTAAAGTAATCACTCAGATCGGTGTAATAATAGATGAAATTAAACTTGAAAAGAATCCCAAGTAATCTTCTAACAATTTTAATTATCTTTGTTTAAAGCATCATTCAATAATCCTTAAAACCTCAATCTATGAAATTCGGACAAGTAGAAGATCCTTCAAAAATAGATTTTACGTTACCAAAAGACCATTCAAGAACTAAAGAAATTTTAAAACAAAATAAAAAAGGCCTTGAAAATATATCAATTGGCTGCGCAAAATGGAATAAAACTGATCTTAAAGGCTTCTATCCGAAAGGAACAAAGGACGAATTGACATATTACGCCACACAGTTCAACTCTATCGAGCTGAATGCTACTTTCTACGGAATGCCAAGCTCTGAACAGGTTTTAACGTGGAAAGAAAAAACGCCGGCGAATTTTAAGTTTTTCCCAAAGATTACCAATACGGTTTCCCATTTTAGAAGGCTTCTGAATATTGATGATGTAGTTACACAGTTTGCAACGGCTGTCTTAAATTTTGATGAAAAATTGGGAATGGTTTTTCTACAGCTTCATGATAATTTTAAACCAAAAGATTACGAAAGATTAGAACAGTTTGTAAATAAATGGCCCAAAGAAGTACCTTTAGCCATCGAACTCAGAAATACCGAATGGTTTACTGATGAAGAGATTTTTGATAAAACCTGCAAACTTTTTGAGCAACATAATATAACCAATATTATCGTAGATACTGCCGGAAGAAGAGATATGCTTCACATGCGACTAACGACTCCAAACGCATTCATCAGATATGTTGGTGCCAACGATGAAAGTGATTACCAAAGATTAGACGATTGGTTGAAACATCTTACAAAATGGAAAAAAGAAGGTCTTCAGAATCTGTATTTTTTTGTTCATCAAAACATTGAGAAAGCATCACCGCTTCTTTCAGCTTATTTTATTGGAAATCTAAACAAAGAATGGAAAACTGATCTTCTGATTCCTAAAATGGGGCAGGAAAATATGCCTAGTTTATTTTAGAATTATTTCTTTTTTACCAATAAAACAAAGTTTAGAAACAGTAAAAGAAAACAAAGCGTTACCCAAATTCCCATCAACATATTTTGGTAATTGTCTTCCTCTATTTCTTTTTTTGCTATTGCAGAAAGCTTTTCACTTTGGTTGATGTAATTCTGCACCTCAATCATCTGATCCATATTTTTATTGGGAACAGAATGCTGGGAAAAGTAAACCAGATTTTTTTTTCCTAAATACCCGGCAATCCAGTATTCATCAGACTTCGTCATTTTCAGATACTCTATTCTGTAATATTCGGGACGGATTTTTCCGATATGCTTGGTTTCTAAAGGTGTATTTTTATCAAGATTATTGAGATTGATGACATAAAAGTCTAAAGGCTGCGGAAGTTTATTAATAACCTGTAACGACAGCGAGTTGTTTACGACTCCTATCACAGATTTTTTGATAAACCAATAGGTAAAAACCGAGACCGCAAAAACCACACTTGCAATCCTGAAAAGTTTAGCCAGCTGACCCAACTTTCCTCTTTTCAGCTTTGAAAAAAAAAGTGAGAAAACAAGCGAAAGAAAAATAACAAAAATGATAAATCCCATAAGTGCAAAGATACTTATTTAAAGATTGTTGCTGAGGTTCTTAATCCACATTCCACTCTTTCATAAACTGGTCGAGGAAAGTCAGCATAAACAGATGTCTTTCTTCGGCTAATTTTTTACCCTCATTCGTATTCATCAAATTTTTCAAAAGCAGAAGCTTTTCATAGAAATGATTAATCGTTGTACCGTTTGATTTTTTATACTCCTCTTTAGACATATTCAGTTTTGGTTGAATATCCGGATGATACATCAGATTATTTTTAAAACCACCAAAATTAAAAGTTCTCGCAACACCAATTGCGCCAATCGCATCGATTCTGTCGGCATCCTGTACAATTTTAAGTTCAATCGGTAAATCAGCAGGAACCTCATTTCTATTTTTAAATGAAATATTCTGAATTATAAATAAAACCTGCTGAATAATTTCTTCTTCAACATTTTGGCTTTCTAAAAATTCTCTTGAAATTTTTAAAGCGACAGTTTCGTCTCCATTATGAAATTTAGGATCGGCAATATCGTGCAATAAAGCAGAAAGCTCAACAACCTCAAGATTACAATCTTCGGCCTGAGCAATTTTCTTTGATAGTTTCCAGACTCTTTCGATGTGAAACCAGTCGTGACCTGCTTCTGCGCCTTCCAGTTTTTCTTTTACAAACTGTATTGTGTTTTGTATGATGTTGCTCATTTCTAAATGCTAATTTTAGTTTAATTTGTATTGAAGTAGCCCGTCTAAATTCTCTTTGATAATTTATCCGCTCCTGCAAAGGATGGGAATTTCAATTGCTTAAATTTTAATTTCGTTCAGAATAATATTCCAAAGTTTTTTATTATAACTTCTGAAAAAGTTGACATGTCCGATTTCAGCTTTTTCAGATTCTGAAGTCTGTAAAAATCTATAATCAGGTTTCAGATTAGGATAAACATCATTAAGGAGACTTTTCACGCCCTTATCGGTTAACCAAACATCATCTTCAGCATATAATACCAATACTTTTTGGTTTAATTCTTTTGAATAATCATTCGTTTTAAGCAATAATTTTCCGGTAGATTTCCGGTTCAAAATTAAGGTTCTCCAGTCATAAGCGCAATTTTTTGGAAGACTTTCTCCCAAACCAAACCAATGTGCTGGGAAATAACCAAATAGCTCGGTAAAAAAAGGCTGGGCAAACCCAAAACCGAAAAAAGCTTCCAATTTGGTCTTCCATTTCAGGTTTCCAATAAAAGCATTTTGGGTAGCTACGAAAATAAATTTGTCAAATACTTTAGAATTTTCATTCATCCCGATAATTAGAGCACCGACAGAATGCCCTAAACAGAACTTCTGATAATCTGGAAAATTTTCTATTACAAATTCTGTAAGCCTTTTAAAATCTTCACTTCCCCAGGTTCGCATTGAGGCTTTGAAATTTCTCATTTTTTCAGGTTTTGATAATCCAATTCCTCGATAATCGTAAGTAATAACAGTAAACCCCTGTTCTGCAAAAAACTGAGAAAAAGAAAAGTAAACCTGCTGCTTTACACCCGTTGCAGAATTAATGAGAATAATTTTCTCATTAGATTTTTCTGGTTTAAAAATATGTGCGCTAAGTTGAAATTGATCTTTTGTGGTGAGAGTCAGTTTTTCCATGGTATTTAATAAAAAAAATCCACATCAAATGTGGAAATTTTAGTTTTAAAAATCTTTATTTAAAAGAGTTTTCAATATGCATTAAATAGAGTCTACCTAAGATCTTTAAGATATGGAAGTGCTGTCTGCGCACCCTTTCCTAGCGATACTTTAGATGAAACAAGATTTCCAAATTTCACACAGTCTTCAATGGTATTTCCGTGGCATAATGCCACTGCAAAACCAGATGTAAAGGCGTCGCCCATTCCCATTTTGTAAACCATGCTTTCATTTTCGTTGCGGAAATATTTCATCTCGGTTCCGTCGAAATAAATTGTAGAATTGGTTTCGTCTCTTACAAAAAGCTTATTAAAATATTTCTTAAGTATTTCTTCCCTTTTGTCTTCTCCAAAAATAACAGAAAGCTCATTGCTTCGAGCGATGATAAAATCAACCTGATCCAAAATCTGTTCATTTACTTTCGCTCCCGGAGAGGCATACAAACCAACTATTTTCCCAAGATTTTTAGCTTTTCTCACTGTATGTTCTACGACTTCCATCGGGATTTCCAACTGCAAAAGAACCAGATTTGATGAGTGAATATACCTTTCAGCATTATCAATCTGCTTCACAGTTACTTTTTTATTGGCAGCGGAATCCACAACCACAGAAAATTCTCCGTTGCAACTCGTAACATAGGCAATACCTGTAGCTTCCTGATCGGTTTCATAAACAAAACCTACATTCACGTTTTCATTGACAAGATTTCGCATTATCTGTTGCCCCAAAGGATCTATCCCGACACAGCCTACAAAATAAACACCAGCTCCCAATCTTGCTGTACCAACGGCCTGATTGGCACCTTTTCCTCCAAAATAATTTTCAGAATAGGTGGCCATTACCGTTTCGTTATGAGACGGTATTTTATCAGCATATAATATTAAATCTAATGAACAACTGCCTACAACGACAATCTTTGGGTGCACTGAAGAAAAATTCATCATAAATATAAATAGTCTTATTTTCAAAAAAACTACTTTTAAATGTAAGCAATTTTTAGCTGACTAATATCTCAATAAATTCAGTAATAATTTTTACCGGATTATTTCCTTCATCAAACCCTACATAGCTTGCATAAAAGCCTTCACCATAGCCCGTTTCAAAGGCAAAAATATTTCCAGCATTTTCTTCAGTAGGTTTTAAAAATGCAAATTGATCGATGGCACCGTTTTCATCAAAAAAATGCTCATGAAAGAACTCTTCATAAATTCCCATAAAATCATCTCCTTTTCTCTGGAAAAGTTTCTGCTCAAGAAGATTAAGCTGTTCCTGAGTCTGAACATCCATAAAACAGCCCATTCCGCTTTCTACAGGATAGCCAAACACTTCACCTTCAGCTAAATCCTTCAGGTTCTGTTCCTTGGTTGTTGCCATTTTCCATGATGAAATTTTGGCATCACTAAAAATAATCTCGGCGTAAGCCACACAATTGCTTTCTCTTTCTTTATGCAATAAAACCTGAAAATCTCCTTTTGGAAATTGAATAGTAAAAGGTTGCATATCATTTGTAATCAAAGGGTCACAAGCAACCAGATTTCCGGTAGAAAGATATATTTTTCCCACTTCAAAACTTTCCAATAACGGACTTTCTACGAAGTCTTTGGAGAATAGTTTCTGTATATTTTCTAGATGTGTCATTTTAATTTTTTAGGTTAAGGTTGAGGCTAAGATTAAGATCATTTTTCAACCTTAGCCTAAGTCTCAACCTTATTTTTTATAAACTTTTCAGCTTTTCCTCCAAGATCGCAATCTTATCCTGCGCATCTTTTTGTTTTTTGCGCTCGCTTTCTACCACTTCTGGTTTTGCGTTGGCAACAAATTTTTCGTTAGACAATTTTTTATCTACAGAAATTAAGAATCCTTTTAGATATTTTAATTCTTCTTCAGTCTTGATTTTTTCTTCTCCCAAATCTAAGTTTTCACTTAACGGGATCGAAACTTCCGTTGCTCCTACCAAAAATGTAAAACTCGGCTTCTCAGTTTTTGCTCCGAAATGAATTTCGGAAACGTTTGCCAATTTTTTAATGACAGGCTCATTCGCAAACTCAGAGGCATTGGTGTAAATTTCAGCCGCTTCTCTTGGAGAAATTCCTTTTGTCTGGCGGTAATTTCTAACGCCTGAAATAATTTCTGAAGCTATTTCGAAGTTTTTAATAATATCTTCATTAAATCCTTCTGCTTTTTTCTGTTGTGCAATAACTAAAGCTTCGTCAATACTTCTTTCTGAAATCAAATGCCAAATTTCTTCTGACTGGAAAGGCATAAACGGATGAACCAATTTCATCAATTCTTCGAAAAGAGCTACTGTCTTGTGATAAACTTCTTTAGAAATGCCTTCACCATAATTTGGTTTAATTGCTTCTAAATAAGAGCCGCAGAAATCATCCCAAATTAATTTATAAATTAAATGTAAAGCATCAGAAATTCTGAATTTCTCAAACTGATCATCAATTTCTACAATCGTTTTATTCAATTTATTTTCAAACCATTCGATCGTCTGATTATCTGTTGCGTTTGCCGGTTTATCTTCATGATTCCACATATTGATCAAACGGAATGCGCTCCAGATTTTCGTCATGAAATTTCTTCCCTGAAGCATTAAATCTTCATCAAAAAGAAGATCATTTCCGGCTGCAGAACTCAATAAAATACCAACACGAACTCCATCTGCACCGTATTTATCCATCAATTCTAACGGATTCGGTGAATTTCCTAAAGATTTTGACATCTTTCTTCTCTGCTTATCTCTTACAATTCCTGTAAAATAAACATTTTTGAAAGGAACTTCTTTTCTGTATTCCAACCCGGCCATGATCATTCTCGCCACCCAGAAGAAAATAATATCCGGACCTGTTACTAAATCTGAAGTCGGGTAATAATAATTGATGTCTTTATTATCAGGATTATTCAACCCGTCAAAAACAGACATTGGCCACAACCAAGATGAAAACCATGTATCAAGAGCATCTTCGTCTTGTTTTAAATTGTCAGTTGTTAGTTGATCGTTGTTGGTTTTTTGCTTTGCCAGTTCTACTGCTTCTTCTTTCGTTTCAGCAACTACAAAATCATTTTCACCGTCACCATAATAGAAAGCAGGAATTTGCTGTCCCCACCAAAGCTGACGAGAAATATTCCAGTCACGGATGTTTTCCATCCAGTGTTTGTAGGTATTTTTAAATTTCTCAGGATAGAATTTTACTTCATCATCCATTACAACATCTAAAGCTGGCTTCCCTATTTCAGACATTTTCAGGAACCACTGAACAGAAACTTTAGGCTCGATAACCGCTCCTGTTCTTTCTGAAGTCCCTACTTTATTTACATAATCTTCTGCTTTCAACAAAAGATCATTTTCTTCTAATTCTTTTGCGATTTGTTTTCTTACATCAAATCTGTTTTTACCTACGTAATGTAATCCGTGCTCATTCAGATTTCCATCATCGTCTAAAGCATCAATCATTGGCAACTGATGTTTTTGTCCGATTTCGTAGTCATTAATATCATGAGCCGGCGTAATTTTCAAAGCACCCGTTCCGAATTCGATGTCAACATATTCGTCTTCAATAATCGGAATGACTCTGTTTACAATTGGTACGATTACATTTTTACCTTTCAGATGAGCATATCTCTCATCATTAGGATTGATACAAACTGCAGTATCCCCGAAAATAGTTTCAGGACGTGTTGTCGCTACAGAAAGAAACTCTTCTGTACCTTCGATTTTATATTTAAGGAAATATAATTTTCCGTTTTGCTCTTTAAAGATTACTTCTTCATCAGAAATATTTGTTTTCGCTTCCGGATCCCAGTTGACCATTCTGTAACCACGGTAAATAAGTCCTTTGTTATATAAATCAATAAAAGATTTGATTACCTGCTTAGAAAGTGATTCTTCCATCGTGAAACGGGTTCTGTCCCAATCACAAGAACAGCCTAGCTTTTTCAATTGCTCAAGAATTGTTCCGCCGTATTTGTCAGTCCATTCCCATGCATGTTTCAAAAATTCTTCTCTGGTAATATCAGATTTATTGATTCCTTCAGACTTCAGTTTGGCAACAACTTTCGCTTCGGTAGCAATTGAAGCGTGATCTGTTCCCGGAACCCAGCAAGCATTGAAGCCCTGCATTCTTGCACGGCGGACCAAAACATCCTGAATGGTATTATTCAACATATGCCCCATGTGAAGAATTCCTGTGACGTTTGGCGGAGGAATTACAATCGTGTAAGGTGGCTTTTCGTTGGGCTCTGAGTGGAAATATTTGTTTTCCAGCCAGTAATTGTACCATTTCTGTTCTGTTTCCTGTGGATTATACTTTTCTGAAATCTGCATAAATTCTGGTTTCTTTAACTTATAATTTGCAAAAATAGTTTAAAGTAAAAAAATGTAAGCACTAATTAAAATAATTTTTAACTTTGTTTCTCAAAATTTATCTAACAAACATATTAACTTTCAAGAATATGAAAAACTTATTAGCAGGAATTGCATTATTCGGAACATTTGCATTAGCATCTGCACAAACTATTACATTTGACAAAACGACTTATGAATATGGTCAAATAAAACCAAATTCTGATGGTACAAGATTCTTTACAGTAACCAATACAGGAGATAAGCCTCTTATCATCTCGAATGTAAAGCCATCTTGCGGATGTACTACTCCGGAATTTAGCCAAGCTCCTATTGCACCTGGAAAATCAGCTAAAATTAAAGTTGGATACAACACAGCAAGTGTTTCTCCATTCAACAAAATGATTGAGGTATTTTCTAATGATCCTGTAAATAGCAGAAGTGTAATTTACATTAAAGGTGAGGTAACACCTAATGCTCCCGAGCCAAAACCATTAACTGCTGCAGAACAAAAAGCAGCGGCTAAAGCTGAGAAAAAAGCGGCTAAAATTGCTGCTAAAAAATAATTTTTACTCAAAAAAATTTAAAACCGTCTCAATCGAGGCGGTTTTTTTTATTACATTTATGTTGGGTTTGGTTGATCGTTAATGGTTAATGACATCTATTAAACATAAAATTTTGATTTAATTCTAAACTTTATATAAAACATGGCTAATAATTTCTCTGACGACTTTTTAATTAAAGGAAAATTCTCAATAAAAAAATCATCAACAGAATACAAAGGTAAACTCACTAAAGAGGAAGGTGTACAATTACTGATTCAGGAAAAAGATAAACTCCGTGAGCTACAGGAAAAACTGTATGCCGACGGAAGCAAATCACTTTTGGTGGTTCTACAGGCAATGGATGCTGCAGGAAAAGACAGCTTGATTGAGCACGTTTTTGGTGGTGTAAATCCTCAAGGCTGTAATGTGACAAGCTTTAAAACCCCAAGTTCAAGAGAGTATTCGCATGATTTTTTATGGAGACATTATTTAGCCTTACCCCAGAAAGGAATGATCGGTATTTTTAACCGTTCTCATTACGAAAGTGTTTTGGTCTGTAAAGTACATCCTGAATACAATCTAAGTGAAAAAACTTGGGATTCTGTAAAAGATTTTGATAAAAAGTTCTGGGAAAACCGCTATGAAAGCATAAGAAACTTCGAAAAACATCTCGCTCAAAACGGAACAACAATTATTAAAATTTTCCTGAATGTTTCTAAGGACGAACAAAAGAAAAGATTATTAGACCGCATCAACGAGCAGGAAAAAAACTGGAAATTTTCTGCAGCAGATCTTCCGGAAAGAGCTTTGTTTAATGATTATATGCAATGCTACGAAACTGCCATCAATGAAACTTCAAAAGATGAAGCACCTTGGTATGTAATTCCTGCAGACAATAAATGGTTTGCAAGACTTTCTGCAATACAGATTATCATCGATACTTTAGAAAAAATGGATTTGAAATTCCCGGAACTTTCAAAAGAAGATAAAGCTGGTTTAGACGATGCTAAAAAACAATTGGAAAGCGAGTAAAAAGAGCCAAGGAGTAAGTAAAAAGGATCAAGTAAAATTGCCACGAATGCACGAATGTTTTTTAATAAATATATTTCGTGTATTGGTGGCATATTTATAAAATCACGAGAAAATCTATAAGCCGGATTTTGTACTTAAAAAAAGTGCCTGTTATTTATCTACGTTTTACATTGCTGCAAAACTTGAGCTGATTACCCCTCGGCTTTCAGGACGAGCCGCCCCTATTTTCATTGCTGAAAAGAACCGATATACTTATCATTGCACCGCAAAGAGTTTACCTGGTTTCACTACAGCCGAACTGTACCTGCTTTCTGTTGCACTTGTCCTATCCTCACGGATGACGGATGTTATCCGCTTTGCTGCTCTATGGTGTCCGGACTTTCCTACCCTTACCGAAGTAAAAATCAACAAGCCGACTTTCTCGTGGCTGCAAAGATAATTAAATATAACAATGTATCAGTGTAACAATTTACCAATTAGAAAGAATTCCTGATTTTTTAAAATTGTTGCACTGTTAAATTATTACATTGTTACATTATATTATTATCTTCGTGCAGTTATACATTTATTTTGATTTCTAAAGAGAAAGAGTTTGCACAGCTTGTAAAAGATAATCAGGGATTGATTATTAAAGTATCGCGTCTGTACACCAATTCGCTGGAAGATGAGGAAGATCTTTTCCAGGAAATTGTTTTACAGCTTTGGCGGAGCTATGACTCTTTTAAAGGAAATTCAAAAATTTCTACATGGATGTATCGTGTTGCGCTCAACACAGCCATCACTCTTTTTAGAAAAAAAAGCAAAAGTTTACAAACAAACGAGCTAGACATCAATCACAGAGATTTTGTTGAAGATGATGATGACAAACAGCAGCAAATTTCACTTCTTTACACCGTCATAAAAACTCTTCCGAATGTAGAAAGGGCAATTGTAATGATGTATCTCGACGACTTGCCTTATAAGGATATCGCCGAAAACCTGGGTATTACGGAAGTAAATGCACGTGTAAAAATGAATAGATTAAAGAAAATCCTTAAAGAAAAAATGGAAAAACATGCCTGAATTTGATTTAGACAGCTTTAAGAAAACCTGGCAGGAACAACCTGTAAAACCGAAATACGACAATAATGAGATTCTGAAAATGCTCAATAAAAAGTCACGCAATTACATGAAATATATTTTCTGGATCAGCGTGATCGAATTTTTATTTTTCAGCGTTTTAGGAGTATTTTATCTTATACAAAGTAATGAGTCAGACAGTTTCTTGAGTATTTTGGAGAAGATGGGCGTTCACAAAGATAGCCAGCTTGTCGCTAAGCTAGATAATATTTATTTAATTGTAAAAATTTTAAGTCTTGTTGTCACCGGATTTTTTGTGCTTAAATTTTATCAAAACTACCGTAAAATTAAAATTGAAGAAGACCTTAAGCTGTTTATTATAAGAATAATCACCTTCAAAAAAACTGTGAATGCTTTTATTTTAACTAATATAGGTTTGTTATTAGTTCTAATGAGTGCATTTATAGGTTTTACTTTTTACATTATTAATATTCAAAATATTGAAGTCAGTAATTCTACTCTTATAGGTTTTTTAGTAGGAATTATTATAGGTACAATTTTATGCGTATCCTTAATTTGGGTCTATTATAGATTGGTTTATGGAATTATTATGAGCAGGCTCGATAAAAATTTAAGTCAATTAAAAGAAATAGAATCTCAAGAAAATTAAAAATATTCATGAATATTTAGCAATAAAAAAAAGCATTTCAGATTTGAAATGCTTTTCTATTTTAAAGTTCTTTTCGAAGTCTTGCAACCGGAATATTGAGCTGTTCGCGGTACTTTGCAATCGTTCTTCTTGCAATATTATATCCTTGTTCTTTAAGAATAACCACTAATGCATCATCCGTTAAAGGTTTTCTCTTATTTTCTTTGCTGATTACTTCCTGAAGATGATTTTTAATTTCTTTAGTAGAAACTTCTTCACCGTCATCATTGGTTAAACTGTCAGAAAACAAATCTTTAAGATAAAGAATTCCGTTTGGCGTATCTGCATATTTACTTTTAACAACTCTGGAAATCGTTGAAATATCGAAACCTGTAATATCAGCAATATCTTTTAAAATCATAGGCTTCAATGACTTCTCATCACCTGTGATAAAATAATTATGCTGAAATTTCACAATAGCATTAATCGTCTGAAGCAAAGTATTCTGACGCTGATTAATAGCATCAATATACCATTTTGCGGCATCTAATTTTTGTTTAATAAATAAGGCAGCCTGTTTGTGCTCAGAAGACTTTTTATCATGAGAATAAGTCGTTAAAATATCTTTATATTCTTCAGAAACTCTTAACGTCGGTGCGTTCTTGCTGTTAAGCATTGGGATAACCAGACCATCTTTCACCTGAATTACAAAATCCGGGATAATTTCCTGATTAATGGTAATTGTTTGTGTTTCGAAGTTTCCGCCTACTTTTGGTGATAATTTTGAGATTTCTTCTAAAGCATCTTTCAGATCTTCCTCTTCGATATCGTACTTCTGAATAATTTTATTGTAATGCTTATTCGTAAGCGCATCAAATTGGAATCTCAAAATATTGGCAGCCAATGAAACTGCTTTATCAGAACTTACTTTTTTCTCTATCTGAAGCAAAAGACATTCTTGCAACCCTCTAGCTCCTACACCCGACGGATCTAGTTTCTGAATGTAATTTTCAAGGATATCTTCTACTTTCTCTTTGGTTGTATAAATCCCTTGCGAAAAAGCCAGATCATCCACAATTGCTTTGATCTCTCTTCTTAGATATCCATCGGTATCTAAATTACCAATGATATATTCAGCAATTTTCAGATCTTCTTCATTGATGTTGATAAGGTTGATTTGCTCCATTAGATAATCGTATAAAGATTGTCCTTCAGTAAGGAGACTTTCATTATCAAAATCTTCATCATCGGCAGAATAGTTACTTGAAGCCGTTTTATAGCTTGGTTCATCATCATACAGATATTCATTGACATCAAAATCTGTCTCAATACTTTCGTTGCCTTCGCTTTCATAGCTTTCGTCTAAAGTAGAGTATTCATCTTCTTTAGATTCATCCTTAGCAACTTCCAGAGCTGGGTTTTCTTCAAGTTCTCTTTCGAGTTCTTCTTCAAACTCCAAAGTATGAAGCTGAATCAACTTCATCAGCTGAATTTGCTGAGGAGCAAGTTTCTGTCCTAATTTAAGTTGTAAATGTTGTTTTAGCATATTCTACTTTGTGTCTGTTAACATAACATCTACGAATTTAATATTTTTTTTTGTAAAAACCATCATTAGCACGATTTTTGTAGTATTAAATTTACAAAGCCAATAGATCATCTGTTGGCTTTTATATTTTCACCTAAACTTTAAGAATAGATTTATATTTTTTTCATAGAAAGTAGATCTTTGTTTGGGAAGAAAAAACTATTCGCCTTTAATTTACCACAATTAATTTACTATTTAGATTTTTCAGGAGCTTTATCCGGCTATCCGCTTTTACTCCTCACGCCTTCGCTTTGCCAAAGCTAAAACCACCAACTTTTCCTCTCCGTTGCGGAGTAACCGCTGCTATCCGGGCTAGGGTTTTAGTCTGTATAAATAAACTTCAGTTTTTGATGGATTATAATACAACTTCATCTGTGTTTACTTGCATTTTGGTTAATAATTAAGACAACCGTTATTAAAACAATGTGTCGCTCCTACGGAGCTCAGCCTTTACCTTTACCTTTACCTTTACCTTTACCTTACCAACTTCACTGTAACCTCAAATAAATATTGATGGTCATCATTTGATCGATGGGGACAACTTCTTTCATTCACCTAAATCACCCTTCTATCACTTATCATTGATCACTTATCAAAATTACCTATTACTTATTGCCTATTATCTATTTCTCATCATTCAGGTTTAGAGCAAAAAAAAAGTCTCATACAAATGAATGTATGAGACTTTTAAAAAAACTGGCGGCGACCTACTCTCCCGCTTTCGCAGTACCATCGGCGCTGGTGGGCTTAACTTCTGTGTTCGGAATGGGAACAGGTGAGCCCCACCGCTAAAACCA
>Ga0160461_1000115_pt1 | contig 97356 bp, 87 predicted proteins | sample HID1975I_E6MG_FD_108266 | JGI IMG/M metagenome (GOLD analysis project Ga0160461, IMG submission 108266) | Enriched soil microbial communities from UW Madison campus, WI, USA - HID1975I_E6 MG | ecosystem: Environmental > Terrestrial > Soil > Unclassified | place: USA: Madison, Wisconsin...
GCTTACTCCTGTTGCTGCGCTTGGTCCGTTATTGGTAGCGGTGATCGTAAAGGTCACGTTGCTACCTACACTTGGTGTGGCATTGTTTACTGTTTTGGTAATTGAAAGGTCGCTTACCGCTGATGGTGTCGGCTCTTCCATATCGGTATTGTTGCCCGGCGTTGGATCCGTTTCGTTTCCACTGATTGTTACCGTGTTGGCATAAACACCTGTTGCTTTCACTTTAGCCACTACCGTTAAGGTAGCGCTTGCGCCGTTGGCTAAGTTGCCGATCGTCCAGTTTGGTGCAGTCCAGCTGCCGGTGCTTGGCGTAATGCTTACCACTTCGTATCCCGTTGGGATGTTCTCCGTTACGCTTACTCCTGTTGCTGCGCTTGGTCCGTTATTGGTAGCGGTGATCGTAAAGGTCACGTTGCTACCTACACTTGGTGTGGCATTGTTTACTGTTTTGGTGATCGAAAGGTCACTTACCGCTGATGGTGTCGGCTCTTCCGTATCGGTATTGTTGCCAGGCGTTGGATCCGTTTCATTTCCAGTAATCGTTACCGTGTTGGCATATACACCTGTTGCTTTCACTTTAGCCACTACCGTTAAGGTAGCGCTTGCGCCGTTGGCCAAGTTGCCGATTGCCCAGTTCGGTGCAGTCCAGCTGCCGGTGCTTGGTGTAACGCTTACCACTTCATATCCCGTTGGGATGTTCTCTGTTACGCTTACTCCTGTCGCATTGCTTGGTCCGTTGTTAGTAGCGGTGATCGTAAAGGTCACATTGCTACCTACACTTGGCGTGGCATTGTTTACTGTTTTGGTGATTGCTAAATCCGAAACAGCAGCCGGGTTTGGTGTTTCTGTATCGGTGTTATTGCCTGGTGTAGGGTCAGTTTCGTTTCCGCTGATTGTTACCGTGTTGGCATAAACACCTGTTGCTTTCACTTTAGCTACTACTGTTAAGGTAGCGCTTGCGCCGTTGGCCAGGTTGCCAATCGACCAGTTCGGTGCAGTCCAGCTGCCGGTGCCCGGTGTAACGCTTACCACTTCGTATCCCGTTGGGATGTTTTCTGTTACGCTTACCCCTGTTGCTGCGCTTGGTCCGTTATTGGTCGCCGTGATCGTAAAGGTCACGTTGCTGCCTACACTTGGCGTCGCGTTGTTCACTGTTTTGGTGATCGAAAGGTCTGTAGCCGGCGCAACATTTATTGTCACTGTTGCTACATCACACGCTTGTGGAATTCCATTATCACAAACCGTGTAAGTGAAAGTGTCTGTTCCGGTAAAAGTTGGATTAGGGGTATAAGTAAAACTTCCATCAGCATTTACTATTACTGTACCGTTTGATGGAGAGGTATTACTTGTTACGGTTAACGTATGACCCTGCAAATCAATATCATTCGTCAGCACATTTCCTGAAACAGGCGTATTTCCAGTTGTATTATAAGTATCATCAACAGCTGTTGTACTATTTATCGGAGTGATTGTACAATCCGGACAAGATGGGTTTATAGGACAAGAGGCACAAGGCGTTGGATCGCTTGACGTATCAGTTACTACAGTTCCATCAGGATCAGTTCCTTTAACCGTTGCCAAATTGTAGACAAAGCCGGCAACAATATCTGCTGCCGTAATCGTGTGTATTGCAGTGAATGTTGTGCTATTTGATGCGCCAACTGGTAACACAGCAAGTGGTCCACCTGTTACCGTTGCATTATTATCTTCGATAGTTACATTTGTAAGTGGTGTATTTCCAGTATTGGTAACTACGAAATTATATTTAATCTGGTCACCAACACTTGTTACACCATTTCCATCGGTATCATGATATGCTCCATCTTTTGTTACGGAAATACCAGGTATCGGGCAGGTGCCGATTCCTTGCACCAATAGTCCTTCAAAACCTGGCGTAGAGAATATTTGTACGACAAGTTCATTTGCTCCTAAAACAAAATCGCTGGTAATTAAAGTAGATCTTTGATGACCATTTAAATATCCCTGAGCATCATTAGAGCTAATATTTTTATCAACACCGTTAACATATACACGAACAATGTTGTTATCTACATAGTAATCTAATCTAAGTTTTAATGAACTAACAATAGCAGGATCAGTGATGTTAAATTTATATTTATAAAAATAGGTATTTGGCATGGTGTTATCAGCACCTGTAACCAATCCCTGACTTTGATTATCCTGACCATTTTGTGTAGCAGATATCCACTCGGCATTACCAAAAGGACTTGAAGCCCACACATACGGAGGATTGTTAATAACCTTTCCTACTACAACTGCTGGGGCAAAATGAGCATTCGATATCGTACTATAATTGTAAGCGCTCGTTGTAGGAGATGCTGTTCCTCCCGCAATAGGAAATACAGTCCAATTATTATCTAAGCTTCTAACTGGTAATTTGTCGGTGCCACTTGCATTCGATCCACTACTCATTAAAGAAACATTATCACATATGATTTTTATTGGAGTGTTTCCACAAACGATGGGAACAATTTCGGCAACTCTTTTATTAGCATCGGCAACTACCATCCTAAGGTATCTTGCATTTACCGGACTTGTAAATATTACGTTATTGAAAATTCCTTTATCGGCTAGATTGGTCGTTGAATAGTTCGGAAAACTTCCTGTTGCTACAGTAACGAACGTTGCATTATCAGTACTAGCTTGAATAGTATAACCTAAAACCTTACTACCGGTTGAACTTGGGTAATACGTCAATCCATTCATGATACGAGATTGACCGTAGTCAATGGTGATCGACTGTCCGGCAGCAGTAGTTTGCCAATAATTGGCGGCAATAACATTGTTGTCAGCAACAAAAGCTTGCTGACCATTTCCTCCACTTTGTGTTACGACAAATGTTCCGTTATTTAAAAGTGAAGATTCACCTGAACACGCTAATACAACTTGAACCGTTACAGTTGCATCATCACAATTGCCTGAGTTGGCCACCTCGCATATCGTATAAGAAATCGTGTAGTTACCTGGAGGCGTATTGGCCGCTATTGTTACCGCTCCTGTTGCTGAGTTTATAGATAAATTAGCTGTTGATGAAGACGTTAGCAAAACCTGACCAGGTACTAACGCAACATTATTAAGCTTATCATTATCAAATACATTGCCGATCGTAGTCGCTGTAGCTGATGCATTTATTGGCCCATAAGTATCATCATTTGCCAAAATTGGAAGTATACAGTTAGTTACAGAAACAGCTACAGGCTTAATACTAGTACAAGAACCCGAAACCGCTTTAATATAATATGTACCTGATGTTGCCACAGCAGATGGATTAGCCAAAGGAATAGTTCCCGCAACATCTGTGAAATATGTGAATGTTAAACCTGCATCACTTCCGGCTGTTACAGCCGGATCAGTAAGATTTACAGCGCCTGGAGCACATACTGTTGCAGGATTGGTTATTACCAAATTTACTATAGTCGGCGAAGGGTTTAAAGTTACCGAGGGCGAAGCTGGAGAACTGCAACCAAGCTCATTTACCAATGTGAAACTGTGGTTTCCAACAGCTAAACTTGTTAAAGTTGTAGTTGTACCAGAACCTGTAATTTCGGAATTATTGAAACTGTCTAAAATTTTCCAATTTCCAGCAGGAAGGCTATTTATTGTTACACTGTTACCATTCGTACAAGTGGATTGGACAACTGTTGCAATTACTGGCGCAATTAGATTGTTAACGACAACTATTTGTTGATTAAAGGTTCTACCGCATGCATCAATAGCTTGCATTTGGTACGTAGTGCCCACTGTTAATCCGGTAAAAGTACCACTTGCTTGGCTTGGGCGAATAATGGTTGTACCACTAGCATCATATAACGCATAAGTATATGGTGCTTGTCCGCCCGTTGCAACTCCATTTGCTGTACCGTTACATGATGCTAAACTTGCAAACGACAATGCTGTCATCGGTTTAACAACAATGGTTTCTTCGTAAATGTAATTTGTACCAGCAAGTCTTGGAATCCCATTAATGCCACCTATACTAGGGTAATCAATTTTATTAATATTTACACCACCAAACCTAACTTTGTAGGTTCCTGGCTCGACATTTAAAAATTTCACTGATGTGTTATTACTATTCCTAGTTTGCATCAGCGTTTCCGTACCATTTGCGTTAATTTTATACAACGATCTGGTATCTCTATCTTGAGGAGAAATAATATGTGTTAAATCTACATTCCCATTGGTATAATTACAATAACTAATGCTATAACTGGTGGTGCTATTTCTTATACAAGAGGCACCCTGAATTGTTGCTGTAAAAATATTTGTTCTATTGCAGGCGTCAGCATACGTAATAGTATAGGTTCCTGGCGCAAACTGTTTGGCACGTTCAATATTATTATCAGACAACGGACTTCCCACAACAATATTAGTTCCTAATTGAAACACGCCATCAGTTGTTGGTGTATTATAAGTGTAAACCTGAGGATAAGTTAATGGAGCAGTAACTGTAGTTTCGCCTAAAGTTGAAGTCCAGGTTGATGGTCCACTAGTGATGGTAAAACTTAAAGGGAACGATCTCGCAAGGTTGCTAGGCAAAGTTACGTTTAACTGACCTGCATCATCTACAAATGGAGAGTAAGCCGCTGGGCCAGCACACACCGTATGACTAGCAACTGCTACAGCTGGAGGCGGCACCATGAGAGGCTCAACAACAGTTAATCCGCAGGCATCCTTATACGTAATCGTGTATTGTACACCGTATTTTAAGCCTGAATAAATTTGTATTGCGTCTTGCCAAACGTAGCCTGGCGGATAGCTAAATGTGAGTGGGTTGCCATTAATATCAAGCGCCGTAGCAGAGGGATTATTGGTCTCAATGATAGAAATCGAAACATTTTCAGTACCGTATGATAAAGTTCTGATAATATTGTATCCGCTAATACAAGTATTTACTGTAGACTGAACATTTCCAGAAGCATTATTATTAGGTGCTACCTGAAAGCTTGGAGGGTAAGCAATAGTTTTTGTTTGAATTGGTCTATTACATTGGTTACTTGCTAAACGAGCAGTAACAGCATTTCCTAAAAAAAATGAAACAGGTACTTCAACAATTATATCACCAATATAAGTTGGTGTATTAGGCACTCTTGGTATCGTATAAGTATTGCTTATAGGCGTATAGATTTGGTTTGCACTATTGGCAAATGTAACGCTAAGTGTTTGGCCAGTTTCATATCTATTAAAAGGAACTTTAACAACAAATGTATCGCCGCAAACACCTCCAGGAGATGTTTTTCTTCTAATGATTACAGGCTGCTGTAACGTAAATTCGGGATTAGCAGGTTGCCCAAGTGTTACAGGTTTATCAGCACTAGTGTTTCCACAAGCATCGATAATATCTACAACATAATTTCCAGCAGGCAAATTTACCAAATCATAGCTGGTATTATTTCCGATTGGAAAAGGTGTTGGGTAATTGGGGTGTAAACCCCCTCCTACCCCAGTAAGTATTCTAACCGAGTAAGGCCGGTTGGCATTTGGTTCTGCCGAAATAGTGCTTTTAATTCCGGTAATTTTAATAAAACCATCATTACCACCATTGCAGGTAGGATTCCAAGCTTCTGTTTGAAAACCGTCATCTGGCCGTGCCGCACTGTTAGTACATTGCGCATAACCCTGATAATTTACAAGCAGGAAGAGTGTGCATAAAATGCTCCAGCCAGTAAGGTTTTTAAAAGGAATTTTCTTTATCATTTTTATTTATTTTTATAGAAAAAATTTGAATGCCAATAGTTGGCGTTTGGTTCAAAGCATAAGCAAATGCCATTACATTACGTACACTAAGCATTTGGATAGTCTGTTGAAAAAATTTATTGTTTAACTTTCGCTATATCATTATCGAATTCGAACCATATTTATTAAGCGAGTATTCCCCTGCCAGAAGCTTACATAAGCAAAAGGGTGAATAATAATGATGAAACTATGTTGAAAGACAGCCTCTATTTCATTTAAGAAAGATGAAAAGCGACCAGCATTGATGTTTCTAACAGCACAACGCCTTAGAAAATTTGAAATAGTGAATAACATGGTTAGAGGAAAGCGTAATTGTATTTTCATATGTTTAGATGTTTTAATAAATACTGGTAATGAATTGTAAAAAACAGGATTACATATTACTTGCAAATTTCTTGTAAAATGATTCAGCAAATAATACCCAAAAAACCAAATCAATACCCCAAATTAGGGGTAACCTACTTTCGAACTATTTGAGCAGCAGAGATAACACGGATATTTTAACGAATGGCAGAAAAACCGTCTACTAGATTAGAATCGCATGAAACGCTTCGCTTTAAAGCGAATTACAGGCTGATTATTGAAAAATTAACGCGAGTTGGTGAGCAATAAGAAATTTCTGCAGAACGAGGAATAAATTCCAAAAGCAGTTATAAAGATTCTAACTACCCCAAAAACAGGGTATTGTCACTCCCCAATTTTAGGTTTATCAATAAATAGACAAAAAGCTTAATTTTTGATTATTGCTGACACTTTGCTGCAGCTTGTCTGCTGAGAATGAAGAATTGCGATAATGAAATCGCAAAAAAAGCTAAAAATCGCAGAGCAATCGCTCCTCAAATTGGAGGTCATCAGCTTGTAGGAAAAATATCAATCTAAAAAATCAGGAAAAACTTTCCCCGTTTTTCCCCGCCATTTTACAGCGTTTAATTATTATCTGTTTATTCGAAAATTATAGTTTTCTTTCTTGTAATTAAATAACCACTTTAATCAGCAAGGTCACTAGCTCATACTGAAAGACTTAAGCCAAACATAAAATCAAGATAACATCAAGAAGCACACGTAACTGACCACAATTGTATATGAAAGACATTGACAGGACTTATTTTTGCTAGAATTTTAGAATACACCAATTATTTTAGCCCTACCTTGCTTTACAATTTTGATATTGATGATCTAATTCCCATTTTCGCAATCGGGGCAAACCTCATCATTGCTATTTATCATACTATTCTTTACGCTTTTAGTAAACTAAAGCTGGTTGGCAGTTATGCCATATATTTATGGCTAGGCTTAGCCTATCTGGTATTGGCAACTACCATGGTTCCTTCAAAAACCTTCATAGTACCGAGTTTGCAATACCTGATCAGTTCAGGGGTATTCTGGTTAGCGATACTCTCTTATCTCAACTTTTTGGTTTTGGTCATTGATATCCCGAAAAATAAGGAAACCAGAATATATGTAATGGCTAAGAGAACCTATCTAATTACGCCAGTTTATTTCGCTTTACGTTTTCCATTTTTCTTCTTCCCCAGTGAATATGTGGAAATTATGAAAACTGTTGGACTAATCATGGATAGCTATTTCTTTTTTATATTTGGTTACCTCATCTATCAGCTTTACATAAATAAAGAACGTGACGTTAAAAACTATGTTTTGATTGGAAGTATATTAATAGTTGGCTTTAATATATTTACATCACTAACCTATTATACCCAAGGTTACATCTTTGGGCTAAATCACGTTTCATTTATTGCCTTGGGCTTTTTTAGCGACATTATATTTTTCTCACTGGCAGTTGGCTGGCAAATTAGGGAGAGTATTAAGGAAAGATACCGTGCCCAGGCAGAAGTGAGTCAGAAAGAATTTGCGATTGAAAGCGAAAAGAAAAAAGCTTCGGATATCCTCCTGATGCAAGACCATCAGCTAGAAAATGAAAAGGCACAGGCCATTATACAACAACGGGCGGCAATTGGCCGTAAATTACACGATGACCTGGGTGGAAACCTAGTGGCTTTACGTTACTATATTGAGGATAAACTCAAAAAAGCTTCATCTGAAAATGAATTCAAAAACCTCCTTGAAATTGATCAGGAAATTCAAAGTATATATAAAGAGACCAGGGATTATAGCCACCTCCTATCCGGCATTAGAACAGAAAAGGAAGAGAACTACTATAATATCGACCTCTACCTGGAAACCATGAAGCAAAGATTTAGCAATTTCAATTTTTTTGCAATCGAAACTATTTATAATAAAGATGAAGTGAATCGATATTTAAATCCAAAGGTTTCTGAGCAGATTTATTACTTGCTTAAAGAATGCTTATCTAACGTAATTAAACATGCAAAGGCGAGCCATGTTTCGATCAGTATCATATTCATGCCCGATCATTTCAGTGTTGAGATTAAAGACAACGGAAAAGGTATGACCAACAATGAAATTAATGGACTTGGATTACAAAACTTAAGGACAGGATTACATCTTATTAACGGCCAGCTTATGATTATGAGTAATCCTGCCGGAACCATTGTAAACGCTACCGTGCCGCTAATGCCTTTTAATGAATCTGATTTGGAAAAAACAGCCCTTGTTTAATAGCTTTCAAAATTAAATCTGGTGTTCTGTTCACCTGCATCTTACGCATAAGTTGTTTCATATAACTTTGAATGGTATTGATGCTTAAATCTAGCTTATCTGCAATTTCTTTAACAGTTTCTCCCTGGCAAACATGACTTAGAAGCTCTTTTTCTCTGGGCGAAAGATGTACTTTTCCTTTCTCAAAAAGTTGAAATTCGACTAAAATATTTTTGAGGCTTTCGCCGACATAGATGGCATTTTCATCCTTTGATATCGTATTAATGGCATCGATCAGCTCAGCTACTGAAGCATCTTTGCACAAATAAGCATTAGCACCTTCATCAAAAGAATTTTTAATCAAATTAACATCTTTAACTGTCGAAAGAACAATGATTTTTAAGTTTGATTTGCTTTTCATCTTCCTGCATGCTTTGATAATGTCAATACCTGTAATATCTGGCATCAACATATCGGTGATAAGAATATCAGGAGGAAAAATATCAAGATGTGCAAAAAGCTTTTCGGGTTCACTATATAAGTTAACGGACTTGATAAAATCAAATTCCGAAAGCGATAGTTTTAATAATTCTGAGAGAATCTTGTGATCGTCAATAATAGAGATATTCATGACCAATCCCATAAACAAAAACAAAGCCAAGCCTCAGGTAACGCCAATACAGCTTAATTAATCAGTATAGGTTTAAGAAAAGCAACTAATGCGCAATTAATTCCCCAAAATGAGGAATCAATAAATCACTAGCACAATTAACAACTACAAAGTAGAGATCTTAAGTTTCTTCGTTATAAAAAATGAGCATTACTTTATTACCTGCCGCATAATGATGTTGGGGCAACCATATCCGGTTAAAAAAAAACCAAATTCCATTTGTGCTAAAGGTTAGTTACTGGTTCCCATCCTTTAAGAAACTATCTATTTCAGCATAAAAACTCACCTGATAAATCACACAAGCAGCTTAAAATAACTTAATCCATTTTTTACGCTTAGCATAACAAAAAAACAATCCTGTTTTATTACCTTTGCGGCTCAAAATTTACGGTAAAATGAGTCAACCCATTAAAATCAAAAACGCTTTAATTTCAGTATATTATAAAGATGGTTTAGCGCCATTGGTAAAATTATTAGCCGCTCAGGGCGTACAGTTATTTTCAACTGGAGGTACTGAACAGTTTATTAAAGACTTAAATTTACCAGTTACGGCTGTTGAAGATTTAACGGGATACCCTTCAATTTTAGGTGGACGCGTAAAAACCTTGCACCCAAAAGTTTTTGGCGGCATTTTAAATCGCAGAGGTTTAACAGGCGACCAGGAGCAAATTGCAACCTATGAAATTCCTGAAATTGACTTGGTAATTGTTGATTTATATCCTTTCGAAGAAACCGTTAAAGCTGGTGGTACGGCTGAAGAAATTATTGAGAAAATTGATATCGGTGGAATTTCATTAATTCGTGCTGCTGCGAAAAATTTTAATGATGTTGTTATTATTGCATCTAAAAATGACTACCCTACCCTGCAAGCTCAATTAGAAGCTCAAAACGGAGAAACAACATTAGCACAGCGTAAAGCCTTTGCTAAAACTGCTTTCCATACTTCTTCTCATTACGATACTGCAATTTTTAACTATTTCAACCAGGAAGAGCCAATTGAAGTATTCAAGCAAAGTGTAACTGACGCTAAGACATTGCGTTACGGTGAAAACCCTCATCAAGGGGCGGTATTCTATGGCGATTTAGATGCCATGTTCACAAAATTAAACGGAAAAGAACTTTCATACAATAACCTGGTTGATGTTGATGCTGCTGTGGCATTAATTGACGAATTTCAAGATCCGACTTTTGCGATCTTGAAACATACAAATGCTTGTGGTATTGCTTCACGCCCTACAGTAAAACAGGCTTGGATTGATGCTTTGGCGTGTGATCCGGTTTCAGCTTTTGGTGGTGTATTAATTACCAATGTTGAGGTTGATTTAGCAACTGCTGAAGAAATTAATAATTTGTTTTTTGAAGTTTTAATTGCTCCATCTTATCAACCTGAAGCGGTAGAATTATTCAGCAAAAAGAAAAATCGCGTAATTTTGCAGCGAAACAATGTTGATTTAAGCAAAAAACAATTTAAAACTTTACTAAACGGCATAATTGAACAGGATAAAGATTTAGTTATTGAAGGTCCTGAACAAATGACTACCGTTACAGATAAAACACCAACTGCGCAGGAATTGAAAGACTTGCATTTTGCAAATAAAATTGTAAAACATACTAAATCAAATACAATTGTTTTGGTAAAGGATGATGTACTAATTGCCAGTGGTGTTGGTCAAACCTCGAGGGTTGATGCACTTCGACAAGCGATTGAAAAAGCAGCATCTTTTGGTTTCAGTGTTGAAGGCGCTGCAATGGCATCTGATGCTTTTTTCCCTTTCCCTGATTGTGTGGAAATTGCTGCTGATGCTGGCATTACCGCTGTTTTGCAGCCAGGCGGTTCAATCAAAGATGCAGATTCTGTAGCAAAAGCAAATGAAAAAGGAATTGCAATGGTAACTACCGGCGTAAGACACTTTAAGCACTAGTTTAGTTGTTTGCTTGATTGGTTGTTTAGGATCTTCGCCCAAAACTGGAAAGCCAAAAATCGCACCAACCAAAAAACTAACTGACTAAACAATAAAAAACCTATTTTTACATTAGGAATAGTATAGATTTAACAAATTAAAGAAAATATAACTCATACATGGGATTATTCAATTGGTTTACGCAGGAAGTTGCCATCGATTTAGGCACTGCGAATACCCTGATTATACATAATGACAAAGTAGTTGTAGATGAACCATCTATTGTTGCTTTTGATCGTACTACAAATAAAGTTATCGCTATAGGTCGTCAGGCGATGCAAATGGAGGGTAAAACCCACGATAATATTAAAACAGTTCGCCCTTTAAAAGACGGTGTAATTGCCGATTTCAACGCTGCAGAGGCGATGATAAAAGGCATGATCCGCATGTTAAACGGTGGCAAAGGTTGGATGTTCCCATCATTACGTATGGTAATTTGCATTCCTTCAGGTATTACTGAAGTAGAAAAACGTGCCGTACGCGATTCTGCTGAAATTGCCGGAGCAAAAGAAGTTTACCTCATCCATGAGCCTATGGCTGCTGCTGTAGGTATTGGAATCGATGTGGAAGAACCGATGGGTAACATGATTATCGATATTGGTGGTGGTACGACAGAAATTGCCGTTATTGCCTTATCTGGTATCGTTTGCGATCAATCTATCCGCGTTGCGGGAGATAACTTCGACTCTGATATCGTAAATTATATCCGCCGCCAGCATAACATTATGATTGGCGACCGTACAGCTGAGAAAATTAAAATTGAAGTAGGTGCTGCTTTACCTGAATTACAGGATGCGCCTGCTGATTTTGCGGTTCAAGGTCGTGATTTAATGACCGGCGTTCCAAAGCAAATTACGGTTTCATATACTGAAATTGCACACTGTTTAGATAAATCGATCTCTAAAATTGAAGAAGCGATTTTAAAAGCTTTGGAGATTACTCCACCTGAACTTTCTGCAGATATTTACCAAACCGGTATTTATTTAACAGGCGGTGGTGCATTATTAAGAGGTCTGGATAAACGTGTTGCTGCGAAAACCAAATTACCTGTTCATGTGGCTGAAGATCCGCTTCGTGCAGTGGTTCGCGGAACGGGTATCGCCCTTAAAAACATTGGTGGCTATAAATTTTTAATGCAATAATCAAGTTTTACGTTGTAAGTTTTACGTTTTACGTTTTTGACTTACAACGTATTACCTATAACTTAGAACTTAAATGCGTAACCTTTGGATTTTCATCAGCAGATACAACGCATTTTTCCTGTTTATCATCTTTTTTATCATTGGAATATATCTTACGGTAAAGAATAATGCTTACCAGCGCAGTGTTACCTTAAATTCGTCTAATGAAATTGTGGGTACGGCTTATGAGCGACTGAATGTTTTCAAAAGGTATCTAAACCTGGGGATGGTAAATGATAGTTTGGCGGCAGAAAATGCCAGACTCAAAACCAGCCTCCTGAGTTTGACAACCGTTGATACCTCAAAGGATGTTAAAGTAATTGATACCTTAACTAACCAGCAGTACACTTATCTTGCGGCAAAGGTTGTTAAAAATTCGATCACACTCCGCAATAATGTCATGACGATTAATAAAGGGAGTTTAGATGGAATTAAAGCAGGGATGGCAGTCATTGCTCCTCAACGCGGCATTGTTGGTCTCGTTCGCGACGTTTCCGAACATTTGGCAACCATACAATCGCTTTTGCATAAAGACACCCGCATCAGTGTTTCATTGAAAAAGAATAATGCATTGGGCTCTTTGGTTTGGGGCGATGGAAATTTTGATATCAGGAAAGCTTTGATTAAAGAAGTACCCAATCACATTAAAATGAATGTGGGGGATTCGATTGTAACATCAGGATTTGGTTCATTTCCTGCTGGCATTTTGGTTGGTAGAATCATCAAACCCAAAGTTGCCACTAACGATAACTTCCTATCCGGAGAATTAAATTTATTTACCGATTTTAGCACGTTGCAATATGTTTATGTGGTAAAAGATAAGAGGGCTGAAGAACAAAAGGCTTTAGAAAGTTTGATTAAACCAAATGAATAGCAGAATAATAATTGTCAATATTATCAGGTGGGTTTTGCTGCTTTTTGTTCAGGTGTTCCTGCTCAAAAATATGGGCTTTTATGATCTATCTACGCCGTTTATTTACGTTCTTTTCTTGTTATTGCTTCCCTTCGGGATTCCAAACATCTTATTATACGCATTAGCTTTTGCAACCGGGTTAACACTGGATGCATTTTATGATACCATGGGTGTTCATGCCACAGCTTGCATAGTACTCTCCTTTGTTCGAATTTCTTTTATTTCCATAAGTTTAAACCGAGACGCAATTGATGACCCGGAACCTTCGTTAAGTTATATGGGTTTCCAATGGTTTTCATTATATGCGTTTCTTTGTGTTATCGCTCACCACCTGGTGCTGTTCTTTTTAGAAACATTTAAGGTAACTGAAATTGGTTATACCTTAATGAGATGCGGCTTAAGTTGTATCTTTACACTGCTTATTATTTTATTGGTAGAGTTTATATTCTATAAAAGAACGTCCCGCTAATGGATCAATTATTTAACCGAAAATATATCGTTCAAGGATTATTTATTGTAATCGCCCTGATTTTACTCGGAAAGCTATTTTATATCCAAATTGCGAGTGATAAATACTTCCTTTCCGCAGAAAGTAACGTTCTGCGTAAAATTTATAAATACCCGGCTCGTGGCGCTATTCTCGACCGAAATGGAAAGGTTATCGTACAAAACGAACCTGTTTATGATTTAATGGTTACTCCCAACGAGGTTAAAGCATTTGATACCTTAGGCCTTGCCCAGGCATTGGAAATTTCCATTCAGGATGTGCGCAAGAATCTAAGAAAGGCCAGAGGAAAATCTACCTACCAATCGACCCCATTTTTAAAACAGATTTCGGTACAGAGTTATGCCAGACTACAAGAAATATTATATCGTTTCCCCGGATTTAGAACACAGGACAGAACCATCAGGCATTATCCTGATAGTGTTGGCGGTGCGCTTTTCGGCTATGTTAAAGAGGTTGACAGTGCGGATATTGCCAAATCAGAGGGGTTTTACCGGCCAGGCGATTACAAGGGAAAAAGTGGCTTGGAATATTCTTATGAGCAAACTTTAAGAGGAGAAAAAGGCGTAATTAACACTGTTTACGATGCTCACAATACACCTCAGGGCAGTTATGCTGATGGAAAATATGATGTAAACGCGGTATCTGGCGAAAGATTGATTTCAGGCATCGACATGAGGATTCAAAAGCTTGGCGAGGAACTCATGAGAAATAAAGTTGGTGCTATCGTGGCTATTGAACCTGCAACGGGCGAAATACTTTCATTTATTAGCAGCCCAGGTTATGACCCCAATCTTCTGGTAGGAAGAGATCAGGGAAACAATTACATGAAATTTATCGTGGGTAACCCCTATCGCCCCTCATTAGTTCGCCCAATTATGGGTTATTACCCTCCGGGTTCTTCTTTTAAACCCGTTGATGCATTAGTGGGTCTTCAGGAAGGAGTAATCGATCCTAACACCACATTCTTCTGTCCACATTATTATCAGGCTGGAAACAGAAAAATAAAGTGCGAACACTTTGATGGTTCCATTTCTTTGCGAAGAGGCATCGCCCGATCATGCAATACCTATTTTTGTTATGTTTTTCAGAAACTGATTACCAAAAATGGCATGAAAAATCAGCGTAAAACCTATCAAGATTGGCGAGATAAAATTGCAAAATTTGGATTTGGCGAAAAACTGGATATTGATATGCCTTACGAGAGAAAAGGGTATTTTTACGCTGCAGATCATTACGATAAAATTTATGGAAAACGTTGGGGATATACCAATGTAATTTCGCAAGCCATTGGTCAGGGAGAGATTACGGCTACGCCATTGCAAATGGCAAATGCCATGGCCGTTATTGCAAACCGTGGGTATTATATCAAGCCTCATTTAATCAGAGCCATGGGCGATAAGATTAAAAAGGAATATGTAGATAAAAATTATGTTGGCGTTGATGCCAAACACTTTGAGCCTGTAATTGACGGCATGCAGGATGCTGTAAATACGAATTTTGGAACCGCTATCCTCTCACGGATTCCTGATGTGTTACTTTGTGGTAAAACAGGTACAGTGCAAAATCCACATGGTAAAAATCACTCGGTTTTTATCGGCTTCGCCCCTCGTGATAATCCAAAAATTGCTATAGCAGTTATTGTAGAAAATGCTGGTTACGGAAGTACTTATGCCGCACCGATTGCCAGTTACATGATTGAAAAATATTTAAAAGGTACGGTAACCGGTTCGAGAGCAGCACAGGTAGAATGGATGAAAAATCAAAATCTTTTGCCAGTTTTGAAGGATAAAACCAAGCCGGTAAAAGTAATTACCAAGGCAGATAGTTTATTAATCAAAAAAGCTGATTCTACGAAAAAAGTTAAAGATAGCATTCAAATCAGAGCAGCAACAATTAAACAAAGCGTTGCAATAAAACCGAAACAAACCAAAACAGTAATTACCGAAAAGCCTGCGAGCGAAAAATAAGATGCAACAACAACAGGGAAACCGTTTCTTTTTTAATGTAGATTGGATTACAGTATTGATCTACATTGCCCTTTGTGCCATTGGTTTTACTAATATTTATGCATCTATTTACAATCCTGATAAGGCTGGCGTTTTCGATTTCAGCAGCAGCTACGGCAAACAGTTGATTTACATTATCTCGGGTTTAATATTAGGATTATCCATTTTATTGTTTGACGGTAGATTGTTTAATGTTTTCTCCCCCTTTATTTATGGCGGAACATTGGTATTACTTCTGGCTGTGCTTGTTGTTGGAAATAAAGTGGCAGGAAATCAGGCCTGGATTGCCATTGGCTCATTTAAACTGCAACCTGCCGAATTTGCAAAGTTCGGAACTGCCCTTCTCCTGGCTCGGTATGTAGGTAGCTTTAATCCAAAATTCAGAGATTTCAAGTCTATTGCCATTGCTGCATTAATTGTTTTAGCACCTTTGGTACTCATTATGCTCCAGCCAGATACGGGTTCGGCACTGGTCTTCCTGGCCTTTATGTTTCCTTTGTATCGCGAAGGACTATCGGGATACTTCCTCTTAATATTTCTAGGGATGATCGTACTATTCGTAGCAGACTTTTTAGTTCCGACATGGATATTGATCACTATCATAACAGTTATCGCAGGACTTTTCATCTACAATAATCGCAGAAAACAAAAAATCATCATCTCAACCATACTGGTTACAATATTCGCCATTGGTTACCTTTTTCTGATTAAAGTGGCCTACGAGAAGGTCCTAGCTCCGCACCAGCGTAGCAGGATTGAACTGATGCTCGGCCTGAAAACAGATAATAAGGGTGCCGGATACAATGTCATTCAATCGCAAATCGCGATTGGTTCAGGACAAGTGACCGGACGTGGTTTTTTAGAAGGAACACAAACAAAATATGGTTATGTTCCTGAACAAAGCACCGATTTTATCTTCTCAACAATTGGCGAAGAATGGGGTTTTGTAGGCTGCACCATTGTGATTGCCTTGTATATATTTTTACTGCTGCGCATCATCAATCTGGCGGAAAGACAGCGATCAACGTTTTCGAGAGTTTATGGTTACAGTGTTGCCTGTATCCTTTTCTTCCACGTATTTATCAATATCGGCATGACCATTGGCATCATTCCTGTAATTGGGATTCCACTTCCACTGATCAGTTATGGAGGTTCATCGCTTTGGAGCTTTACGATATTACTTTTTATTTTTCTCAAACTGGATTCGAACAGGATGGGATTCTTTTAGAGCTGAAGCAATAGGACGCAAAGAATAAGGATTAAGGAGCAAAGAATAAGGACTTACTCGCCGGAGCTTATCATCTCAACATTACCGACTGCAGATTTAAAATACACCGACAACACAACGGAATTACAAACCCTAGCTAAACCTAATTTTTAACTAAACGAATAAGCTTGCCACAGCTGATGAAGGTTCAGCTCGCAATGGAGAATTTGCATCAGGTAAGTGTGCTTTATTTTTATGATCCCAGACTTATAACTTACAACCTAAATCCTAAACCTTCTGTTCAGCAATTCATAAAACTGATCAACGGTTGATTGTTTACTTGCCCAATCATTTTTAACAGCATAGTTGCTTTGTAAAAAACTATCTGCCGCCTCAAAACAGTTCATCTTATTAACAATATCAATTGCTTCAGAATAAGCCAGGTTATAACCTTTAAACAAATCTTTAATAAATAATAATTTTTCATTCAGGCTAATACCTTGCTTCAAATCAGCTATGGGCGCTTTCGCAGGCTCTTCTGCTTGCGCATGGGTTTTAGCCAATAAATCATTTAAACTAGGTGCAGGTGATGATGAAATAGGTTGAACAGGTGGCTTAACCGGAACGGCTTCAGGCGTAAAAATAGGTTTCTCCTGAACAACAACAGGCGGCGAAATGATTGGCTCATCCATTTCTACATCTCTAAGTGCTTCAATGGGTTTGGCAGGAACAGGTGCTTCCAAAGCAATTTCTTCTTTTATGGTTTCCTCAACAACAATTGGCTTTTCGTCGTGTGGGATCAAAAAAGGTTCAGGACCAATCTCATCTTCTTCTGCTGCCGATACCTCATCTTCAAGCGGTGAATGTTCTGCTACCTTTTCATGAATAATTTTTTTCTGTGCCAGCACTTCTTCTTCATCTTTACTCAAAGGCCTGTCGAATATTTCTTCTACCGATTTGTCTTCGTAATCGAACTTGTCGTCGATGCTATGATTGCCCAATACGAACTCAAAACTGTGATCGTCCTGATCTGGTTTAAAAAAGTCTTTATCCAATATTTTTTCGGCAGTAGCTTCGTGTATTTCCTCATCATCCTCCACTTCCTGCTCCTGTTTCACGTCAACACGTTCCTCTTCTTCTTCAGCAGTAACCACTTCTTCCAACTCAGCAGGATCGAAACACTCTTCCGCTTCCTTATACCCTTTCGCTGCTTCAATCTCATCTGCCAAAGTAATTGGCTCCTGAGTGGTTAAGTTGGCTGCCTGAGGTTGTACAGATTGTTTTGTAGTGCTGCTTAATTTCTGAACGATACGAACATGATCAGCTAAAAAATCGGCATTCGCTAAAAAAAGCTCAACTTCTAAATCATTTAATTGCTGAGGATTTCGAGCCAGAAATTGATACTGATCGTTTAATTCTCCTAATATATTGCCTACTTTTTTGAAGATATCTTGTTGGTTCATCATAGAGTGATAACGAATTTTTGGTTGATTTATGTTGGTAACTATGTGTTCAAAAATAACACATAATTATGATATTTAATTTTAAGTAATAACAATTTACAATATGCATTTAAACACTATTAAAGCCATATTAGTCGGTAAATATTTTTAATTATTTATTGTTTTTGTCACTAATATTAAGTGATTTTGTCACTTTCAATCACATAACTTTCCGCTAAAATACTTTAAATTATAACACAAACCCAAGAAATATGTTCTAACTAAAAAGGGCTACAACAATTAAGTCATAGCCCTTAAAGGATGAATTTTTTTATATATTTATTTTAAAAAATTATGCTTTCAATTATTAACTCAACAATCGGCACTTCTGAAATTCTAACGATTATCATTGGTCTACTTATTCTATCAATAATAATTTACCTGTATTGGGCTGTAGCAAACTATGGGAGAAATACATCGCTTGGGTATTATGGTTCATTATTCTTAGCTATTATTACCAGTCCCATTATTGCCTACTTTATCATTCTGTTTTTTTTTCCACAAAACGATGATTATGATGAGAATTAAAATAGTCTAGAGATTAACCTATTTTCTTAATAATCGGAGAATTATAAACAGAAATACTGACAAAACTATTGAAATCAGAAATAAAGATAATGCACTTGTCGTCCTTAGAATAGATGAAGCTAATTCGAAAACAAAGTAAATAGAAACTAGAGTTAATAGAAATACCGACTTTCCTGTAATCGCACAATACAGTATCAAACCAATTAAAGGAAGTAGCAATGATAAAAAAGGCAGATAGATTTTTTCTGTCGTTAAAAGGCGTTTTTTATTTATCATTTTTGATATGCTGCTGCTCTAAATTAATCAATAGTTTGATTTTTTACAAATTCCAATAGTGGTTCTAAATCACCAGCGTTGTAGTCAGGATTAGGATTTTGTAAACGGACGTGCCACCCTGTTGTGTAATATCCTATAATACCCCAATATCCATTATCAACCATTAGGTGGTAAGTTTTACCACCACCGCCATTAGGTGAGCTAATTGAAACCAATTTATCACCATCTGGAAACGCACCAATGAATGAAATTGAAACTAAGTACATTCACCAGTTTTTATACAGTTTATAATCCTAGCGTAAATCAAGGGGTGTATTTTGGTTTCACCTGTTAATGAAAATTCTTCACCCTTTCTAATTACATAGTTTTTAAATGCTTTATTGATGTTGATTCTGAATAGGTTTTTATCACCTTTTACTGGTTCAATAGTTATCAAGTCTGCTCCAATCTTGATATCAATTTTTTCTGTTGCTGCTTTAATGTGTTGCATTTTGTTTATTTATTATCTATCTCTTACTACACTGTTAACTTTCCGAATATCGCAACCCATTTTAGAACCAAATTCAACTTCCATACTCTTTAATTTCTCTGAAATCGCTTTATCGTAAGACTTATCAATTCTATTTTGTGGGTAAAGTTGTTGCCTTGTAAATTTTCCCATAAATAAATCTTTAACGTAGATGTTAGCAGATTGATAATGTATGCTATCGGGTCTGATTTCAACTTCACGCCCCAGATGAATTATCGTACATATATTTCTCATACGACAAATTTTACTAATAATTTTAGCAATTACAAAATCAGTTATAAACAATTAATTTAAGTGCTACCGTAAATTATAAATACTGATTTATATATATTTGACTATGAAAAATTTATATGCTCTCGCTATCTCATTGATTTTTTTCGTCAATGCTTTCGGTCAAACTCACAAATCAATCGTTGATGTCTTAGTTGAAGTTCATTCTATTGAATCAGATAAACAAAAAGAATTCTTTACTAATCTTGGTTTTCAATTTACGAAAATAGATGATGAAGGACTGACTACATTTAGTAAGGAAAAATCAGAAAAATCTGATAAATATTTGGCTGACGATTTAACTGAATATCCTATTTTTAGTTACTTCACACACAATGATGAGCAATTTTCAAATGCTATTGCTTATGCAAGAAAAAATGGATGGAAAGAGTCAAAAATTAATATGGAAGCAAACGATGGAAAGGAATATTTGCAGAGAGGAAAATATCTTTTGATATGCTCAAAGTTTAGTGAAGATTCAAAAACCTCCTATTACCAACTATCTGTGGTAGAAAAACTATAAAATTTGTAAATACTCTATGCATAATAGAAAACCATTTTTTTTACAAAAAATAGTAGCTTATATCTTAGTTATAATAATAATCGTGGCTGTGGTTGTGAATCTGGTGAATTGGTTATTTGATTTATAATAAAAATGCAGATAGCATTGACTACCTGCGCCCAATATTTAAATCATTTCAAACTTTAGATATATCGTAATTATTTGTCCTTTTGTTCAATCTTACTTTTCAGCGTTCCAAACACATTAGAAACTATCTCTTTCGCTTGCGTAGCCACCTTAATACCTGTTAAGTGTTCTATATTTTCAACAATTCCCGAAAATAAAGCTACCAATGGAATGCCAACCATCAATTTGAAAATTGCTAAGTCTTCTTTTAAATAGCTGGTTTGGAAATAATGTATGACCAGGATATAGATTAAAAAAAGTGTAATGTCTTTGATTTGCTTAATCAGAAATGCCTTAAAATTGATTTTCTCTTTCTTATCGATGCAAACCCATACATCAAGAATGGCATCGATTATTACAAATACAACTAGCATTATAGCCAATTCTCTAGCTGGCTCAAACCAAATTATAAAAACTCCGATCAGTTGAAGAAACCATAATTTTAATGTTGTAAATAAGGATGTGATTTGCTGTAACATAAGATTATGATTTAAATAAATTAATCTCACGATTACGCCTATTTACAAGCACGTCAATAATTTTTTTAGCAGCGTGAACCCATTTCTTAAATTCTTTTAAAATCTCATCCAGAGAAGCTTTAGAATTGATTTTCTTTAATAGCGTTGAGGTTGAAAATGCAAACGTTCCAACATTGTAGCAGAAGGAAACCAAAGCATTAAATTGATTTTGCTTCAATGGTACTTTCACATTCTTGTTTACTGCATCTTCATAAATTGAGATTTTTTTATCAAATAAATCTTTAGCTTCTGCCAATGTGATTTTATCACCTTTTTTAACTGGTCGGTTATCCAAGTGATAGGTATTTCCATAACCTATAGTCCAAACGCCTGCAGGACATAAATAAGCTTCAAGCCTTAAACCTTCTTCATTGTGAATAAATTTTATTCCATTTCCATCTAATTTCATTTAGTTTTTAATTCTGTTAATTCCACGTTTTAGCCACGTGCAGCTCTCCAACCAGTATAGACTGGCTTGGTGTAAGTTGCGATGTTATAATTATCATCGCCCATCATTATTGTTTTTGAATAGATAAATAATCCCTCATTATCTTCATTTAATAATTCAAACAACTCAACATTTGATGTATCATTCTTCAAACTTAGCTGTGCCTTAAATGGCATATATTTTCCCGTGAGATTATCAATATTGTAAACCTTGCCAAAATCAAATTCACCCTTTACCGAACTGCTGAAATTCTTGAAAGGCTCTCGATATTGATTGAGAATTGATTTGCTGGCTATCTCTAATAATGGTTTGGATTCGTTTTTCCCTTCTCTAGCCCAATTTTGGGTGTAGGTGTAACCAGTTGATGTATTTAACATCAGTTGATTCGTATATCCTATTGATTTGAACTCACCAAATAAAGGTTCGAACTCCGTATAAGGGTCTAAATAATTCAAGTCACTTATTAGCTTGTACTTTTCACCTGTATACTTCGATGAATTTTTATAATCATACTTAATTGAAAACTCCCTAAGTATCATATCATCGTTTTTCAAACCTGCTGAATTATTAAAGGGTGCAAATATGTAAACCTGCATACTGGTATAAGTTGCATCGTAAATTGGTGTTACATTTATTTCATCCACGAAAAAATAGTCCTGTCGCCAATTACCTCCGATCCTTCTATAAATAGCTGGATAGCTACCATCGGGTGCTTGAACTTTAATATAATTGAATGAATTTGACCATTGGTAACTTCCATCTGCATTCTTATATAGCCAACTAGTATTAGTTGGTGAAGTAATCTTAATGGCAATACGAAGATTTGCTGAATGTCCAATTCTCAATTTAATAGTATCAACATTTCCGATAAATGAATTAAAGTTGTTTACCAGAAATGAAAGGTTAGGACTATTGGCATTTATACTTCCATCGTTATCATTACGTGTGTTAATTTGCAAGATTGAATCACTTCTGGTATTACCTGTTTTTGCAACTGATAGACCATTATTAACCCAAAATTTAGGTGTGCCACTCTCCCATTCAGTAAATTTTGAATTTAACAATAATTCATCAGCTACATTGCATTCATTACTAACTGTCAAAGATTTAAAAGGGGTTTGATAGGTAAAATTAGCATCATTATTGACAAACCTTAATTCACTATTCCTACCAATAGTTGATGTAATATTTGAAGTTGTTACTGCGTTTGAGGTTGAAGAAGCACTATCAAAAGAAATGTTATAAATCCTTCTAATTAGGTTGCTTTGAAGTTTATAGTTAACTCTTTCAATAAAATATTTACCCTCCTTATAATAAATATAAGCATTGTAGATTTCCAAAATTGATTTCAAAACTTCGCTACAATTATTTACATCGGTATCATTTTTCAAGTAAACAAACGGATTGACAAAAACCCTATTTAATGCTTCATTGCTTGCATTATTTTTGTCGATTCTGCTCTCATATAAATCGATGGATGACACTAACTGTATTCCATTTTTTAACCTGCTTAAACAAGCTAAAATCGCCTCTATTTGGGTCATTTTATTTAAATACAAGTTTCCAATTGATGGTTTGAAATCCAAAAATTTTAAATCACCTAATCCATCAGTTGCACGTATTGTAACTAAATAAGGTAAAGGCATAAATGGCTCATTATAATTATCCTGAATCACAAAACCTGACCAATACAAAGCATCGTTTTTTAATATCTCAATTTTAAAATCATCCTTATTGGCTTTCACGATTTCAGTGAACTGATAATTATATTTTGCGTAAAATGTAATAGCACATTCACTACCTCGAATGGTTTCAAATTTGTTCTCACCGCCATTGTAATTGATTATTACTGGCTCACCTCCCATCACTAAATCAGTAACAGCAGATGCATAATCTTTTTGAAGTATTCTAACTTTATAGTTAACACCTAATTCAGATTTAAATTCTGATTTATATTTAATTCCGTATGCCATTATGAAGTTCTTAACTGTCTTTTGCTGTGATTATTAAGCACACCAACTAATTTATCACCTTGAATTTCAAAGTAAACCTGACCACCACTAGAGCCACCAACATCACCTAACATTGATTTAAGTGAGTTTAAAGGTGCTACAACTTCTGGATTACCTCTACCAGCAGATGGATATTCTCCAAAAATCGCATTAGTCGGGCTTGACACAATTCCACCTTTAGCAAATGCTGTTTGCTTTTGTTGCTTTCCACCACCTAATAACCCTGCAAATGCACCAGCAGCAACTTTTAAGGCAAGACCAGCAGCAATTGCAGCAGGCGCAGCAAATAAACCAGCACCTGGAACTAATAGTGCAGCATCCAATTTGGATTTAACCAAAGCAGCAACACCATACTGTAAAAGCATATCACCAAATTGTGATAGAAACTTTCCAAATGCACCAATTAAACTTTGACCGAATGCTGCTATTACGTTACCACCTGTGGCAAAAGCTTCACCAATTGAGCTGAATGCATCACCCAATCCTCCAGCAATACCATCTGTAATTAATCCTGTAAATTGAGTGTTGAAATTTTTTGCTAGTCCTAATATCTTTTGAAAATCTTTGTCAACGCCAACACTCTGAATTTTAGGTAAAGCTATTTTAGCTTCTGATGTTTTACCTTTGCTATCGCTAACCTTATTACTAAATCCTTTAGGTAATTGAAGTAAGTTATTATCTTGCTGTAGTGCCTGTAATTTCTTTATTGATGATGATAAAGGGTCAACACCGTTTTTAATTAATCCATTAATTGCATCTTGATATGCTCCTATCCTACTTACAGCTTTTTCATCAAAACTTTTCCCAAATTCAACACCGATTTGTTGAAGTTTAATTGCTAAATCTTTGTAGACATCTGCGATATCTTCCGCTCGTTTTTTTTCATCAGCAGAAAGTGTTTTCTTATCATCAGTCTTCTTTGTTATAGTCGGTGCATCAGATTTAGCAACCTCTTTATTAAAGTCCTTTACTGCTGTAGTTGCCTTTTTAACTGGTACTGATAAGAAATCAAAAGCTTTAGCGATACGTTTATTAGCATTCTCAAAACCTGCTGCAATATTATTTGCACCAATCATTTTGAAGAAACTTGCAAGGGTATTGTTCAGCATAGTTAAGCCACCCTTAACAATTGATAGAATACCATTCCAAATTGAAATAGCAACAGTTTTTAATCCTTCCCAAGCACCTGACCAATCGCCTTTAAGAACCGAACTAAATACTTTAAACCATCCAGAAATGACACCTAATACAGTTGCAATTACACCCTGAATAATTATAAAAGAACCTTTAACAGCACCAATTACATTACTTCCAATGGTATTCCAGATTGAAATAATATAGCCTTTAACAGTATTGAAAATTGATTTTAAAGAATCCCACCAATCACTAGCATAACTTATAATAGCATCAAAGAATGCTGAACCCTCGCCACTGACAAAATATGCTTTAACTGCATCCCAATTGGAAATGATAGCATAAGCAGCAGCAGCGATCGCTGCAACAACCAATGTTACAGGGCTTGCTAAAGCAGCAAAACCAACCATTAAAGCAGGTAAAACAGTTCCAATAAATACACCTAATGCTGCAATAATTGGAGGTAACACAATTGCAAAAGCGGCAAATGCTAATGTTATTTTTTGTGTCTGTGGTGATAAGGACTTAAACCACTTTGTTACCTCTGATAAACCATCAACTATTTTATCAGAAAATTCAGCTATATCTAAATTATTATTGATGATTTCTCCTAATTCAGCCAAATTCGAGAATACACCATCCTTTAAATTTTCAAATGCTGCCTTTACACCACCTGCTGCTTTAGGTAATTTTGATAGACCATTTACGATAGCATCCGCAACTTGACCAGATGTAATTCCTAATTCTTTTAATTCATCCGAACGAGCAGTTCCAAATGCTTCTTTGAGTAACGGTGTTACCTGTGGAATTGCGTCCTTGATAATGTTTAAATCTTCACCTAATGGAAAATCCGTATTAGCTAATTGAGATAACCCATACACTGCTCTTTCGAATTGGTCTGTGCTGCCACCGACTGTCGCTACAGCATTACCAAATGCCATTATTGATTTCTCTGCCTTTTCAGCGGTAAAACCAATTACTTGAAGATTCATTGAACCTTTAGTAACTTCCTGTAAACCTAGTGATGGTAGTTTTGCAATTTCTTTTAAGCGTAAAAATTGCTTTTCAGCTTCTTCTGCGCTACCTGTTATTGCAGTTAAACCATTTTTTAATGATTGAAAATCACCGAAAGCTTTAATCGCTGCACCACCTAATGCAGCTAATGGTAGTGACACATAGGTTGACATCGTGCCACCAAAATCTTTCATTTGGTTACCGACCTGTTTTAACTGGTCTTGTACTCCTTTTAATGCTTGTTGAAATCCAGAATTATCACCATCAAATATGAAATTTAAAGTATTATCTGCCAATTGGTTTGTTATTAAAAAACCCCTTAAATCTTACCTCTAAGGCTTGTTTTAAGGGGCGCATTCAAAGCATTACGCTTTGTTTATTTTTCCGTACTCTTTTGCGAGACGTTCAAAATCTTCTTTGCTTGGAAGGTCTTTTTTCTTATCGATTACTATATCTGATGGTAATCGAATGAGTTCTTCAGGCGTTAAGTGATTGGCTGAATCCATTTGGATGTTTAAAAGGAATGCTGTTTGCAATCTCATTCTTTGCCATTCTCGTTCATCTTTAAACATATAGCCTTTGGATATATAATGATACTCATTGTAGGTAATGCTGTAAAAGTCTTTTAAACTCATTCCGATTTCACCTACTGCCATTCCCAGACACTCTACAAATTCTATTTTTTTTTAGAATTTTTAGGTGCTTTGTCCATATCGTTATTTGATTGACTTAAAGCTTTACCATTGATTTGCGTTTCTAAAAAGGCTTTAAATATTCCTTCATATTGCTCTTTTTCAATCTGACCGAAATCATTGTACAACTTGAAATAGTTTACCTCGCCAACAATGTTATTAATCAGATTATAGTTACTGATACCAGCATAAAGCAAATCAACCAATAGGTCAAAAGCTTTTACAGGGTCTTGATCGATACCTTGAAAAAGTTCACCCAAATCATTTAGTGTAATACCTCTTTTTTCTGTTAGCAACTTGATAGAATACATACCGAATTGTACCCCAATTCTATCACCATTTAACTCCAAAAACATTAATCCCTTTTGCATAAATTACTCTCCTATTTATTTAAAATTGATTATGCTGATGCACCAACGGTTAATTTGCCACTACCTTTAAAGTTTACAGAATATGTAACTACTTCGCCATTGTCACCAGTAATTTCGTATGATTCAGCGTAAACAGTACCACTATAAACTACATTGCCAGTGGTTGCTGTCTTTGGTTTAAATTGTACGTTTAAAAGTGTACCATTGATAATTGCATCACTGAATTGATCAGTTGCACCCCAAACTGCTAAACCCTCCGTTGATAGTTCCCAACTTTTGATCGAAGGAATAAATTCTGTGAAAGCACCATCTGAATCTTTAGTAGTTGAATCAGCCAATTGTTGAGACATTTTGAATGTTGCACTACGTGAATTTGCAACTGGTACAGCACCAATATAAACCATAAGGTCTGTGCCTAAAAATTTTGTATTTGCCATTTATGTTTTATTCATAAATAGCTGTGAATAGGCTTATTGGATAGGTCAGAAAACTTAATTTATTTCAAGAATATCACTAAAAGTTGTATCGAGATTTTTTATATTTACATTATGCCTGCAAAGTATTTACCAGTGAAAAATGATAACAAGGAAGTCTTTGATATTATTGATGTAGATTCAGTCGTAGTGATACAAAACCATAAAGATGGTTGTATGGTCGTTACTTTAAATGCGATTAAAGGTTATGACACCTATGAGTTGGTAATCTCCTATAAAGAAATTAAAAGAATATTTACTGAAGAAAAAGTGGAGTTTTATGAGTCGAATGAACTGCTATTCTTATTGCGAAAAACAGGAGATGAACTTAAACCATCTCTAAACTAAAACAAAAAAAGGCAACCAAATAAATGACTGCCTATTCCTTATTATTCATAAACTAACAACTATTGTGATAAATGTATGAGTATTTATTTTTTAGTGAAATACTTAAATCTCGTATAAATGAAAAAAGGGATATAACAAACTAATGATGCAACCCCTATTATTATATAAACTGTCGCAAAAGTATCAAATAATACTGCACTACTCAATTGTTTCTGCGTAGATACCATCTGTACAATTTCCTTGACCTGTTTGATATCCATTGGTAAATCTTTGAAAATCTGTATTTGAGGTATAATATAAACCATTAGGTGTGTAGTTAGTATCATTCACAGATGAAGGTGGGCTATCGTGATATCTACCAGTTAAAGTAGAATAGTAAACTTTAATCTCATTGTTTGTATTTGGGTTCTGGTTCAAGAAAGTACAGCCTTGTGTGTACACATTTGTACGGTACTTGAAAGTATAAACCGTGTATGTTGGTATTGGTGGGTTTGTGTTACACCAGTTAAGTGGTTTTCTTTCGGTAATTTTGAAACTTCCACCTGCTTGATTTGACATTGTGTACACCAGACCTTCAACACCTGCGATATCCTGACCATCACTACCATCACCATCTGGTGACACTACGAAATGCGCCCCTTCAAAGACCAAACCACCAGAACCATTCACCTCTGCACCTATTGCCAAAGTATAATCACTAGTTCGAATTTGCCCAAAGGTTGATGAAGGATTTCCACAAGCATCTGTCATATACACATTATAAATGTATTGCCTGTTGGAAATATTCAAAACGTTAACTGCAGAATACATATCACCTTCGTCATTTCTATTGATGCTTTGCAATTCAATAGTTTGATTAGTAGTTAGGTTTTGCCAAATCATTTTACGACTTCGAGCAACCGTAACACCACCACTTGGAATTACATCCAATTGTGTTTCATTCCAGTTTGGTTCACCTTGAATACGATAACGGATAATCGGTGTTGTATTCAAGTACCAAGCTGATTTAAATGTTGCAACCAAATTGATGTACGCACCGACACCATTTGTTAGTGTAGGTAAACCAATTGGTGGTGCTAAAGTATTTAAACCTGCATCGACATAATTTTGTTGTGTTTGACCATTGTTATTTACACGAAGTGAACCAATTCTATCTGTTCTATGATAAACACTGTTAACACCATTTACAGTACATAAGCCAGAAAAACCTTCATTACCATCAGCATCTTTGGTAGTTAAAAATGCATCCAGATAAAATCTATCTTTCAAAACCTCTGGTGAATCTGTTGGAATCGCTCTGTAATTTGCAACCTGTTGACCTGTTGCGGAAATTGTATTAATATTTTTATTTAAGTATGCTGATGCTGGTGCTGCCATTTGTTCTTTTATTATAAATATTATGCTAAATGAAATTAGCTAATCCAGATGCAACCACTAACAGGTGCTACTGGTTCTATTGTAGGTATTATCATTCTATCAGTAGCCTTCATTGCTGGTGCTTCTACTTGACCAGCAGCGTAAATATTTGCCCTTGTCCAAATACCATTACCAATTGCTGTTTGAGTAACACCTGCTTCTGTGATTAACATTTGGTGACCTAAACCAACTTTTGATTGACCACCAATATTTGCGTGAGTCCATACAATACCATAACTATTGGCTAAATTTGTACCATCACCTGCTGGTGTATAAGCACCGCCCATTGAAAATACACCTTGATATCTTGTCGGTTCATAGACACCAACTAAACCATAACCATAATTACCTACATTATAATTACCTCCAACTGCATTAAATTCATTACCTCGTATTTGCGCTTCAACTAAAAAGTTTTTTCCACCATACACCCTTACCCAAGAAGAATCAATCATATAGATACCACCTTGATAGGTTGAATTATACCAACCCGTATCACCAGCACTTCTAAACCAGTTATTACAACTTATTGCACCAGCTAGACCGCTATCATAACCGCTCCAAATTCTACCACCATTTACAAATGTAGTTCCATAAGTGTATGCACCTTGAACATCAATACCTGCAATAACTCTTTCACTTGCTCTGAAATCTTTAGCCCTTACTTGCTCATATCCAGTTCCAGGGTTATTTAACATTTCAATAGCTCCATCCATCCCAATAGATATACTGGAAGCAACAACACCCTGCATATGTAAACCTAATCTTGGTGGTAGTGATTGGTCACCTAACAATTCTAATGGTGCTTGGTCATAACCTTTACCAGTACCACCACCTATTCTCCATCTTGAACTAGATAAAAATCCAGTTGGTTGAACAGATAATGAATGATAATTTGCTCCATCCCACCAGTTCTCTTTCCAAGCTACAGCAGCACCATCTGAATTTCTGGTAACATATTGATGTACAGTTTCATTTCGCATATCCCATCTAGCACCAAAATATGGTGCAGCATTATTCCAGATTTGCAAATGATTACCATCACGGATATGCAACGGTCTATATAAGTTATTGTTTCTTGAAGCAACTAAATCAAGGGTTTCTTCGGTAAACATAGTTGAAAGATATTTACCTGCATATCCGACAAATATATTCTCACCACCCAAATATCCATTTGAATCACGTTGTACAACTGTATTAGCAGCATTGTGTGTAGCAGTTGCATTAATATAAGCAGCGCTTCCCAATCCTAACCAATTTCTTACAGCATTTACATTTGCTGGGTGATAAGTACCATCTGTTTCTGAATACCCAATCATAAAGTGCTGTATTGCACCAACTTCTGAACCAGTATACACCGCACCGCCCCACCTAGTTGCTGATAATGCACTTCCACTAATGTTAACTGGTATTGTACTTCCAAAATTTGAATTATCTATTTTGAAATTTATGTTATTACCATCCCAGCCCCAATAAATTGTATTACTACCATTATAACTTGCAAGTTGATTTGCTATATATGACCTATCAGCTATCCTAGCACTATCAACCCTTACACCGTAACTATATGTACCATTCCACCCCATCAAAGTAGGATAAGTAGGTGTCCAAGCTTGTTGAGCATTTACATTACTAATCACTGCCCCACTTGGCGATAAACCCGCTGATGCATCGAAAATAGCGTGACCATCAGCATAGTTTCTCCAACGTAGCATTTTAGCCACTCCAATATCATATGGTGTATTATTAATATGTGTATCTACTTCAACACCTGCAATTCCACTTCTATAAGCTAACGAACCTAAACCTAAATCACTTTTTACTTGAGTGGTATCACCGCTATGATAGATTTGAAACCAAGGATTCCAAGCTGCTGCATCACCATTACGTAAACGCATTGAAAGTTTGCGACCATCACCATACTGACCGTTTAATTGTAAACCGTAACCTTGCGCACCAAAGTGACCTAAGTAACCGTTATGCGGTGCATTTAATTGGTAAGTAAAGTTAGATGTATGTTCTGGAACAGTATTAGCATCTGCATAAAATGTATTGAACCTGTGAAAGCTGCCACCAACATTTAAACCTAACCAACCACTTAAAGCACCTGCACTTGATTTTCTTAAAAACCCTTCACCATCTGTATAAACGAAATTTGCAATTGGTACTTCATCTGGTGAACCTGCTTGCATATTATAGTAACGTGCATATAAATCACCTGCTGAATTCCTTTGAGCCAATGACCAAGATACTACATCTGCCCTTGGTACTTCACTTCTATATGCCAATGAACCTAAACCTAAATTAACTCTAAAGCTTGTAGTGATAATATTACTACCATCATTCAACGCATAATTACCGGCAGCTTGATAGGTTGTGTTTTTCCATTTACCTGTTGAAGCATCATAACTAATCGATTGTCCATTTTGAAGATTGTTAAATGATACATCTTGCAATGAAGCTAAAGTTGTGATGTACCCCGATGGATTATTGCTATTAGAACCAGCAGCACCTAACCAGATACTTTGATTAGCACCAGAAGGTGTTGCTGGTATAACCAAATCATTCAACACTGTAGCATTATTCAACACCACTTTATTTCCTAATGGGTTAATTTGCAATTCTAAACCACTATGTGATTGAATAAAATTACGTGTACCATCAGTACCAATGGAGAAGTTATAATTAGAGGCAGTATTTGGATGATTTGAAGGTTTCAACCAACTGTTTTCATCTTTAAATGCAGCAGAACCTAAACCTAAAAATGAATTAATTACGTTTTTTCCAGTAGGTTTCCATTCCCCCGTATATGCGTCATAACCCAAAAACCAAGTTGATGATGTAGTTAGTTCTGATGATGAATATCTCTGACCATTCCAAGCAGTTGAATTTTCAGACTTACCATTGATGTTAACTAAGTGAATGTTTGGTTGCTCATCAGCAACATCATTTTCAGTCCTTAAATTCCAACCTGTACCATCCCAAGAATGTTTAATATAGTAATGTTGATTATCTATACTATAGTGTTTATAAACTTTGTTCTCATATGCCAATGCGCCTAATTCTGCTTTCCTTGCTAAGTAAACTATACTATTGCTTGTAGTATGGCGCATATATGGTACATCAACATTATTACCTGCAAATCCAGCATAGGTTGCACCATCAGATAATAAGAAACCGCCATAGTTACCTAAGTCATTAATGAATTGTGATAAATTAGTTGGCTTTGAATTTACTTGATTCCAGGTTGGCAACCAGTCAATGTCCTTAAATTTTCCATCAGTTTGTGTTTTAGTGTAATAATTAAATAGCTGTGATTGTAAAACGTAATCTCCAGCTACTTGGAAGTTTACATTTTTCCACTTACCAGTGTTTGAATCATACTGCAAGCTTTGACCATTAGCCAGATTTGAAAATGATACATCTTGTAATGATGCTAATGTTGTAATATTAGGTGCTGGAATATTACCAGCAGAACCAGCTTCGCCTAACCAGATACTTTGATTGGTTGAAGATGAAGCTGCAGGAATTAACAATTCATTTACTGCTTTGATTTTATTAAATACAACATTATTTCCAGTTGATAAACGTTGATTTTCTAAAGGATGGAATTTAGAATCAGCGGTTGCCTTATTATAAACATCAGCAACATTTGCTTTTGTGTTTAAACCATTTTCTACAAAAAAAATTGATGCTAAACCATTTATAATAGATGCATTCACATACCCAGCGTCATTAACCAGTTGTGATACATTTATTGGTATTAAAGGCTTATTAAATAGGTCATTATAATTACCGCTAAATAAAGCTGGCTTATTTCCAATGATTGACCAATCAACAGAGATTAAATATCTGCTATCAGCTTCGGTTTTATCATAGTAGTAATCACTTAAATATTGGCTACCTACATAGTTACCTAATGGTTGGAATTTACTATCACTTTGAATAGATGTGTAATAACCAGATAAATCTACATTACCAGAACCTGTTCCAGATTGGTTAAAAAAGGTTGAATAAACAGACCCATCACGAAGTTTAACGTTTAGCGTTGTTTTGTTTCCAACAGTACTAAATCCAACTTCTGTTAACGTTTTATTGTATGCTTCAAACCAATCATTTTTATTGGTTTCAGTAATGTTGAACGATGCAGAGCCTCGAAAAACTGGGTCTGTTTCAGTCTTTAAATAACCAGATTGAGTTGGTGTACCTTGATTAGTAAAACCTAGTTGCCCTAAACCTTTTAGGCTACCAGAATAACTTGCAACCTCACCAGAATCTGCATTTAGGTCAATTGACTCTAAAGCAACTTCACCCCAAAATGTATGTGTAAAACCATTTTGAATAACTCCAAATTGAATAAAGAAAGGTTCACTATTTTCAAATTGAGATAGGAAATAGGCAGTGTTAAATTTATCATCATCGTAAGAAATTAGACCATCAAATTCAATAGACCAATCTTTTATTGATGTTAAATTTTCCTTCCAACCATCAGAATCTTTGGTGGTAATATCGACTAAATTTTGTTTAAGCTTTAAGGCACAATTCTTAGACAAAGCAATTGGATTATCGTTTATGTCGTATAACAGAAATTCAGAACCTTCAAATATATTCCTAATCATTTTGAGGTTCTCCTTTCAATTGCTCGATGAAATTGCTAAACGTTACTAGCTTTCGAATAACATAACCACCAGTAGATTCTGATTCCAAATATTTAGTAGATACCAATTGAGTTGATGTAATATTCCAATTGTAATCAGAATAGAAATTTTCTTTTGTATAGACCTTTTCGAATATTTTATTAGCAATATCATCTGCCAATTTCTTACCGCCACCGCTTTTAAATCGAGTAACAATGTCAATCAAAAAATCAGCTTGGTAACCGAACGATAAGTTATCATTTAGTGGGGTAAGGTTGGCAATTGAGAGTATTATAAACGGTGCAACAGCATCTGCTGGCACAGTATCGTAAACAGGAATATTTTTACCTGCGATTACAGAGATTTGATTACTTAATTTATCGTAGAAAGCTTGTCTGTAAATGTAAGAAGGGTCTTTTGCAAAGTCGTTCATTACCTATAAATAGGAGTTGAATAGCTTAACAAGTCTGGAAGGAAACTTAATTTAATTGTATTTCTTGAATTTAAATATTTTTTACAATTTCAATAAATTATGTTCTTTATATGCGAACAGACTATTAATTGTATTTAAAACTAATAAGATTGAAGAGAACGTTGTATTAGTCTCCAATTCCCACCGTTCGTTTGTATTCTTATCAACTCCGTGTGCATCCCCCATTGAACGAAGACTTGATATTGCCGAAATCAAATGATTATGTTTGGGATGAATGAGCTCTTTATTTTGTAGCTCATTCCCAATCTGCCCTATTCCACTTGATTTTTTCAAGTTAACATTGGTGGCGAAGTCAAGCCTTAAAAAATCTTCAAATCCTCTACCAATATCATTAATAGCTTTTTTGGGGTCAGTGTTATATTCTAAAATGCCTTCAACAAAGTCATCAATTGACCTACTATTTACTTTTACAAAGTTATTTCCCAATATCTCGTTACAGAAAACCCTTGCCTCCAAGGCATCTCTTTGCTGCTTATCAATATCAAAACCGCTTGGAGTTGAAATATTTTTGCCTATTTCAATGTTGGCTAATTTCAGCCATTTTGTAAATACAGACTGTATTGTCTGTGAAGGACGATCAATGTCATATATAGCGCATACTAATTTTGCAGAATCAGCACTAGTTTTACCTTTTTTTAGAAAATTACAATATGTAACAAATGGTGGTAGCTGAACTAACTTTGATATGGTAAGTGAGTTAAATTCGCCTAGGTTTGTCGCCAAGTGATTAAAAATTTGTTTTTCAATGCTTACCACTTCGTTCGTAACCGAAATGCATCCAACGAGTTCTAACAATCCAATTGCCTTTTCAACATATTGCTTCGTTTTACCAATTTGTTGAAGCAATATTTCACGATTAATAATCTTTCCATTATCCTGAAAGAAAAAAATTGTTTCCAATACTAAGGAACAAAGATTCAGCGGTGAGTCATTAATACCAGTTTGATAATTAGCCATTTGATGTACTATTACCTTCCTGAACTTCCATTTTTATCATCTGAAGTGTATTCTCGATAAGGGCTAAATGACTTAAGCTTTGAATACTCATTTCAAGATTTAAATTTGGCCCTGCAATTTTTATATGATAGTTTGAAGGAACTGGTTTATGTTTTTCATTTAAGATCACAGGAACTGAACTAACACCATCATCATCATCATCAGAGTCTATAGTATCCTGAGAAGGTAAATCATCTACTTCCGATTCCTGTTCAACTAATAATTTAATGTCGGAATTTGATAGCTCTAATATATTAACAGAACCCAAAAGCTTAACAATAAATTTACCACCTTCTTGATAATATTTAGGTGCCTTGTCAGGATTTGAATCACGTAAAAAATGTTCTAAGTCTGTTAATGTTTTAGTTAACTCACCCTTAAAAAATTCTTCTTGTAAAGTACGATACAAAGAATGTGTAATCAAGTATTCTTTAAGTTTAGCTTTTGCTTCCGGTTGCCTGTCTGCTTTTAATTCGTAAAAAACATCTTTTATGATTGGTAAATCCACAACAACAAACCGTTGTCCAGCAGCAACTCTCGCCTCACTAATAAGTCCCAGGTATTTGATATATGCAAAATTTCGTGTAGCTGTATCTGCTTTCATTTTAGGAGATACAACTGACATTATCTGCTCTTTGGTGAACGTCTGTCCAGTTTTAGCGATGGCAAGTAGCACTTTCCAAATATTGCCGACATTTACAGAATTGTAGCTACTAGGTAGCTTAATAGATTCATTTTTAATCATAAAATAAGCGTTTAATTAACTAATATAAATATTAACTAATGAAATCACTATGTTGTGGAAAAAAAACGGCTAAATACCTTAGATGCCTAGGTTTTCAACAAATCCTTTAGATTCTTTTTTAAATTCTTCAATTCGTCATTTAATGCTGGATGAAAATATGGATGGGGCTTAATATTAACCTGCCTAATCCCTAAACCTTTGAATTGCATTGCATAGGCTTCAAAGCCCATCGGAACATCAACATTTGTTCCTGTGCCGTACTCAATGTATGGGCTATAATGTTTGTTATAACCTACTTCGAACCCATATCCATCTGCTTTCATTTCGATAAATCCAGACTGCATAATTCCGCCAACACTTTCAGCAAACGGTGTTGCAGCTAAATTAGCTTGTGCTTTGCTTAATATATTATATGCAGATTCGTGGATAGCTTCTGTAACTCCTTGTGTACCTTTTTGCTTTAGCTTGTTCAAGGTATTACTGATATTTTCAAGCCCTTCAACTCTGATCGTAAAATTAGGTCTTGCCATAGTTTATTGATAATTTTCATAAGGATTTTCACCCTCAAACAATTCTGTATTATTATCGCTTTCGGTACAAATCAATTTAAATTCTCTATCCAACTCATTAACATTAACTATTGAATGAATCGTTAAATCTTTACCCCTCATTTTGATATTATGCTTTTTTGAAATTGAAATATCAGAACGATAGCGCAGATAAATTTCAAAATAACCATCTAAAATTATCTGTGACTCTTGTAGTGTTCTCTTTTCATCTTTTGTAATCACCGATGCATAATCCTCAAAATCTAATGAGTATCTTGGTAATGTACCGCCAGCACCATCACCAATTGTTGAAACTGACCAAAATTGTATTAACTGATTATATCTGTTTGCGTTTTTCATATTAGAAGATGATTTGACTACGATATTGATTTAAGATGTTAATTGTAGTTTGTGAAAGCATTAGACCACTATTTTCTGCATCCAAATAGTTTTCTCTGTGCTGATAATTTGTTGCTATATCTTTCAATAAAGCCAGGTTAATTAATGCGTTTTGAGCATCTGTAATTCTTGATGCTTGTAGTTGTGCTGCATCCAATAATAATTGTAATAAAGCATCCTGTGTATTATTTGAAGGTGCAATATTTAGGTATTGCTTGATAATTTCTAAAGTCATAGTTATAGGAATAAAAAAAGGTGATGGATCAATTCCACCACCCTTATATTTGTTATTAGAACCTATTTAGATTAGGCTTTTAATTTAGTTTTTGCTGTTGCAAAAGTTCCAGATACGAATGCACCATTGTGGTATACTGGTAAAGCTAAACGCTCACTTACACCAATGGTTACTAAACCTTTTTGCGCATTGTCAGCATCTTGGTTGAAGAACTCAATGGTCAAGCCTTGACGCTCCTTAATTTCAGCACCCATTTTAAAGTCACCTACTAAGAATTTACCTTCATCAATTGAATTACTTTCCACAATTGGCACACCAGCAACTGACATATTACCAGAAGGGAACAAGTAAGCACCCGTAGAATCTTTAGCTAATTCTAATTTTGCTTTGTCTGTACCATTCATCATAATGGCTGTTGCAGAGTAATTAGCTTTGCTTACTAGGTTTACAGCAACACGCAATACATCGTATTCATTAACTGTTGCACCAGTACCTAATGTAATAGTCGTTGCAGAGAATGGTAATGCAGTTGTTGCTACACCTTTGATATCTCCAGTACCAAATAATAATTCTTGTGATTCTTTTTCAGCTAATTTAGCTGGCACTCTGTTTTGCAAATAACTTGTGATCCCATCAACATCAGCTAACATTTCTTTTGATACTACTAAGAAAGTAGAAATGGTTTTCACTAAAGCAGTATCTTGAACTAATGCGAAGCTAGATTCACCAGCTTTAACACCTTCTTCTTTGATACCAGCGTTATTTACATAACCCGTTTCTTTAGTGTATTTATATGCATCGCCAGATGTCGAACCAATTGCAAATAAATCTCTTGCATTAACCTTTATGTTAGCATAACCAGTGATGCCAGAACGAAATTCTGGAGAGATATCAGCTTGTGGTTTTAAAGCTGCTTTAATTTCATATTTAGCACCTAACACAGCACCTTTAGTTGAACTGATCGCTCCCTTAAATTCATCTTTAAATGATAAAGGGTTAACTGTTAAATCAACATTTTTTGCAGACAATTGGTCAAATTGACCTTGTAATTTCTCGATTTCAGATTTCAAATCTGCATTCGATTTTGTGATATCTTCTTTGATTTCTTTTCCGAAGTTTTCTAATTCTTGTTTAAGTTCCATTTTGTTAATTGGTATTCTATGCTGCTTTATAGCCACGCATCAAGGCTTTAACTAATTCTAAATCGTTTGCTCTTTTAACCTCTAATTCATTTGCTTCATCTATCGGGTTTTTAGTTTCCAGACTGATTTGAATCGGGTCTGGCTGTTCAACTGATTTTGTCGATAAGTCTAAAAATGTGGTCTTTAGCTGATTAAGATATATGCTTAATAAAGCAGTTGTTTCAGGCGTAACTTCGCCTTTTAACATCTTTTCTACTTTATCAAATTGCTGTGTAATTGATTCAGAGTCTTCAAATTGAGATTTGAAACCTAGGAAGGGAGTGGCTGCATTTGCGCCAAATGTTACACTTGAAAATTCAAATAGCTTTACTTCTTGAATCTCATTGTAATTACCCCTATTTGTTGATTTGATTGTTTTGAAACCAATACTGTGTTCATTTAAAACACCTTCTTTGTATAAATTTAAAACATCGTTACCTAGTTGAGTATTGGCAATTTTAGTTTCGAAGTATAAACCATAATCATCTTCTTTTAAAATAATAGGTCTACCTAATACTTGAGTTACATCGTGTTGGTAAAGGTGGAAGATTCGAGGTTTTAACGATTCAACACCATTTTCATTTAGAGATTTACTGAATGCACCTTTAACAATTAAATCACCATCGCTATCAACATTATTGAAAGCTGCCGCATAACCAGATATGATTCTGCTATCGCTATCAACATTAATATTTGTGCCTGTAAAAGATTTGGTGTTGTACTGTTTAACCATCTATTGCTTTTATCAATAAATAGGCTGAAGTACATTAAATTGAATAGGCAGGAATCTTAACTTTATTGTATATTTTTGGGTATGGACGACTTAGAAGACTTATTAACTGATCATAATGAAAGCAACTTTCTAGACTTTAAAGTAGAAGATTATCCAAAAGCTAAAAAACACGAATTGCTTAAGGACATACTATCATTTGCTAATTCCGATTATTCTGGTGATAGATTCATTATAATTGGCGTAAATGAAAAGACTGATCCAAGAACCTATTATGATGTAGAAATTTTGCAGGATTCCGCTGCCCTACAACAATTTATAGAAAGTAATATAAGTCCTGAACTGGAAGTAGATATCTATAAATATAATTTCGAAGGCAAAAATCTAGGTATAATTAAAGTGATTAATCCTGTCAATCAGCCGTATGAAATTAAAAAAGATTATGTGTTTAAGGTTGATGACGAAACTAAGGTATGGAAGGAAGGGACTATGTTTATAAGAGTTGGCTCAAAAACGAAATTAATGTCTCGTAAATATTTGGATAAAATTTATGAGAAAAATTTTATTAAAGAAGATCCATTTATTAATTTAATTTCAATAACATTTACCGCCAACAATAAAAGCACAATCGATTTTAAATCAATTGCTGAATTGACACTCCCTTCAGAAGAAGCAAGATTAGAATTAGCACACATCTTCCAAAAGAAAATGGCTTTGCAAGGTCTTGAATTTGAAAAGTATATTGAAGAAATGATCAATCAAATTGGTATAAACGAAATTGCAAATGAATTCTCTATAAAACAGTTAGAAAAAAAAATACAAAATGTTCATTTGGAATATCGTGATCAGGATAACTATTTTTTAAGTGAACAAACCTCTCATAAGTTCAATCTTTCAATTTTCAACAATAGTCAAACTGTATTAAAAAACACCAAATTTATAATTAAGTTCCCATTCGAAAACGGAGCAACACTCGTAACAAAAATTGTTAAAGACCCATCTCTAAGCAGATTAGAAATAAGCATACCAAATTTTAGTTATCCAACTATAGAGAACGAATTTATGCATTTAGGCGTCATTAAAATTGATAAGGGTGACATCAGACATAAATTGAGTACAGAAATTTTTGATGAGGATTTGAGGATTTATTTTGATCCCCAATTGATAGGTAAAAAAATAGATATCAATATTGAAATTCACGCAGAAAATCTTCCTGTACCTCAAAAGTTCAGTCTTAAAATAAATGTTGTATAATCTATGTATATCTGTGATGTATTGGAATAATACCATCTTCTTCAACATAAATAATATCACTCTCCAACTCTGTAGGTTGGAAAACAATCCCTGCTGCTTCCATTTCCTTAATTTCTTCGGGTGTCCATTTAATTGGTTCGTATTCCATTTTTATAATAGTTTATTTAATTCTTTTAGTTTCTCGAAAAACTCTTTCATATAAATAGGCAGGTTTACATCATTATTGCGATACATAACAAAACTTTCAGCGAAAAATTCAGCTTGGTTGCTTGCACCGTATTCGCTTATTTTATAAATATCACCATTACGCATCGCCATACGATAATTACTCAAATGCTCTGCTTGTAGTTGCTCTGCACGGGTCATATAAAATCGGTTTGCCCTACGTACCTCATCCATATACCTCACACCATTTAAACCACCTAATAATTGGTCTTGAATGATGTGTCCATATTCGTGAATCATAGTGTTTTCAAGCATCGTTTCAGCACCATATTCAACTGTCCAACCATTAATGAATAATGCCTTCTTTTCGTATTTTTTTAATCTTTCATACCAAATGAAGTCTTTTGTTTCAGCATATTTTTTTCTAATTAATTCTAAGTTAGATTGAAATATCTTTTTTTGGGCTTGACTACTAGCATAATGGCGAGCCATCATATTTTCAGATTTCCATAGTGAATGTCTCATATTCAAAGTTTGGAAATTAGCAGACATTAAGGCCGATTTGCTTCTTACTTTTGTTCCAAATTCTCGTAGCCTATTTAGTTGATACTCGTTCTTTAAATCAAACGCTAATTTATTGATTCTGTTTGCGATATCAATATCTTTTAACCAACTATGATCAACAGACTTAGTTAAATGTGCTTCTGCAAATGCAGTTGCTTCGCTCATTGTTTTAGCAGGTTTGAAGACGTTTATGTCATCCAAATCAAGTGGTAATGGCTTAGTAAAATCTAATTGTGGTTGTACTTGTTTAGGTGTTGGTGGTTTAATTGTTTTTGGTTTATTAACACCTTTACCTACTACTTGTGAAGCTGGTATAAAACTTATAATACACCTACAGTTTACTATATTACTTGCTCCTGCTCCGTTGCTCCCATCGCAAGGATGCGCCATACTTTCACCGCCAACAGTAAATAAACCATCAATTGGAATAGCAGCACTATCGACCATACCCAAATGAGCATCACGTGTTTTTCCATCTACAGACCTGGCTATCCATTTTTTGTATAAAACTAATCCAGAGGTTTTTGCTGCATATACTGCACCTTTATTACTTCCAACAGCATTTTCTGTTCGTGCGATGGTTAAAGCACGTTGTTTGGTTTTAATTGAATCAGTTTCATCGAGTATCAGTTTAGCTATTTGTTTGTGGGATAGTTTTTCTTCAACACCTCTTTGAACTATCTGCCTAATCTGTTGCTTAGTAGTTTCATTTACCTTACTGACTTTATCTGCGATTTCTTTAGTCTGCGAAAGTCTGATAAATTCATCTTTCCAGATGTTGATCTTTGGATTTTGATTGGTCGGGATGTACTCCTTGGGTTTACGTGCTGCTTTGGTTTGATATTCTGGTTTAAATGATTTGTATTTATCCAACGACCGATCAACCAGCAAAGCCATTTCAACACCTATTGATTGATAGATTGCGTTAATAAAGTTTAGGGTGTCTGATTCCCTTACCAATAAATTAATTGGCGTATTAGGTTGTGCTAAGTATTCATCACTGGCATATTCAAATTGTCTTTTTAAACCCTTTAAAACGATCCTATAACTAAGTTTTTCGTGTTTTTTCTGCAACAATAGATAAGCCCTGTAGTATTGCTTATCGTTCATTTTTAATAGTCTTCGTTGCTAATTGGGTCGTTACCGATGGTTATTGATTGCTCATCGATTGGAACTAATGAATTTGGAATGTAAATCTTATTCATTTCATCTGATGGAATTTCAGAATACTTGACCGCTGCACGTCTTTCATTTGGAGTTAACCACCATTGCCTTTCCAATTGATTAACCATCTTCTCCATATCTAAAGCCAATTCTGGAAGCACCGAAATATCAAAATCGATAAAGTATTGCTTACCATCAGCTTTTGCATACGCTGGCAATAACCATTTATTCAAACTATCTCTAATTGCAGTTAATTCTGGAACGATAACATTATATACCAATGACTTTTCAGCTTGCTCATAATTAGCAAATGTTTTATCATCTCCACCTAATAAGATACTTGGTACGCTGTAGATATTACACAAGTCACGTAAATTCAAATCCATTTGTTGAAGGATCTGGAGATCATCTGGTGATACACCAAATTGTGTCCAAGCTAAATCAGCAGATACCATCATTATCTCGTTTGCACCAGCGTTTTGAAACTTATCTTTTAACGCTTGCATTTGGTCACTATCCAACGATTGGCTTTTATCGAATAACATCCCATAAGCACCTTTATTAGCCAGTATTTCAGTCTGGCTTTTGTAGGCGGTGTTGTTAAGTTCTAATACTTTTAAAGCCGCTTTAAGTGGTGATTGACCGTAAAGCTGTAAACCACTATTCCAATCTGGATTCCAGTATTTTATGTGTAAAACTGATTCTTTGTTTAAGCGTGTATTGCTACCAGAGATGTTATAATAATCTACTGTTTGGTTGCCGATGATGTTAACTAGTTGGCTCGGAAGTACAGATAATCCTACTATTTTACCTTTGTTAACACCCATATCTGGGCTTAATCCGTATATGTATGAGTTACCAGTAAGCAACTTATAACCTATTGCATTTTTTAGAAAATCACTAAAGCTTTGTGTTTCGTTTGGTTGATCAAGCAATGATAAGATAGGATGTGATTCGATTTCTTTTAGACTTTGCTCCTTTGTGACTAAAGCTTTTGTGCTGATTAGGTTACCATTGGTAGCTAATGATTTATAAGACTTTAACTTTTGACCATTTTTAACCTCATACAGATAAAATGGAACGGATGATAACTTATCAGTAATTAGTTTAATAATGCTGTAAACAATAGGGTTGCCAGCGTAACCATTTGTAATGTATGTCTGGCTGTTATCATTAAGCCAGTTTACACCACCATTCCCAATTACAGGATAGATTAGAGGTTGTTTTGATGCCTTCTGATCGGCAATAGTTAATGATGATTTTTCATCGTAGAATAAGTTTTTCCAGAATCCCATTTATGCTTTCTTCATAAATAGTCTGGAAATAAAAATATGCATGGCTTCGCCATGTATGAATTATTAAACAAAAAATCCCACCTTCTTCAATTCAAGGAACTCCCTCATAATTAGGCTATCACTAAAATCGGGTGAATGACCGATTATTGATTTAATTACATCTTTCGAAACTACTTCTAGCTTTCCAGTATCATTATCAATATTGGTACGTTTTAACTGTTCCAGTTCTGTAATGATGTTTTGTTTGTAGGTTGAATCTTTAATATAATAACCACCTGTTGCAGTTCTCTCACACCATTTGTATATGCACTGGGTTTTTAAATTTTTGTAGTTCTCATTATTAAGTGCCTTAGCACCATTATGAAACGCTTTCGCACCTTGGAGAAACCCACCAACAAAATTACCAACACCATCAGCATCATAAACTATTCTGGATTTTGGCACTCCATAAGTTGAAGACATATTTTCAATTGCTTCAATTACCTGTTTACCATCAGATTTTGGTATTACTTTGATTTGTTCTGCAACATAACCACTCCAATAAGTTAGTACCATCTTATCAGCACCTTGCATAGCAATATCTGCAGTTATTGCTTTTTTAGTTAAATCTCCTGTTATATGGAAATTTAAAAATAAATCTAAAATCTGATCATAAGTTAATAATGCTGTTGGATCGTTATTATAATCCCAATTCCCATACAATAACCTTTGCTTGGATGCATTATCTAACGTCTGCAGGTTATCAATGTAATGCTGTGATATGTAAGGGTTATCAACTGCTAAAGCCTGTATAAACGCTTTATAGTCTTCAATAGAACCATCTTTATCAAGTTTAAAAAAATTACTATAAACCCAATTCTTAGATGGGTTACAACTTCCTAATATTTTCGGAATTATACCATAAACGTCTAGCTTATATCTAATACGTGACTTTACTATTAACCAAGCTTTTTCACTTATTTGATTGCACTCGTCTATAAATGCACCTGTGATTTCAAGTGAACCAAGTCCATCAAAATTGGGGTCTGATGGATATGTAAAAAGGTCTTTTAATATGATTTCAGAGCCATTAAATAACTTGATAATGCCAGACTGCTGATTGTAGTTAAAATGTGTATTAGGTTGAAGACCTTGAATTCTACATACATCAAAGAATGAATTTAAAGTCGTTTCCTTTAATGCTTTCAGCTTAGACCTACCTAACAACCATCGTGTACCAGCGTACTTTATAGCTGATTTTAATATCCAATAACACCCAACAATTGATTTACCACCACCAGCACCACCACCGAATATAATCTCTGTATGTTGCTTATCTTCTAATAAATCAAGTACTAAGGTTTGTTTTAAGGTTAAATCCACTAGGGTTTACCCTTTCCATCGGTGTACGTTTTATTCTCATTCCAAACTATACTCTCGCCTTTACTGGTGTGGTCAATTTCCTGCTTATCAGACCATTTATACTTATTCTTTAATACAAATATTGCGATGGTGGCATTGATTTTATTTGTACCTGCTTGTAGCAAAAGATTGCTCTCAATTTGGGCTTCAACCCTTTTTATGGCTTGAAAAACATCATCATCGCCTTTAAACTTATTTATCCAGAATGACCAAAGCTCACTGTACAAGTCAATTTGTGCCAGTGCTACACCAAGATAAAAGATTTTATCGTGCTTTACATTCTCAAGTATTTCATCTAAAATTTTTAACGTATTTTGTCTAGTCCATTTTTCTGCGGTTTTGTTCCCTTTTTTAGCTGCCATCAACTATAAATAGTAGGCTAGAATAAATAAAATCTGTTAAGTATATTCGTTGAAATAATGAACCTATGGGATATTTAAGTAAAAGTGGTCGAATTTTAGAGAACGCCCTAGTTATAGGTAATCTGAAAAATATGATTGTAGCGTTAAGTGATAGCGCATTAGCTTTTAGTGGTTTACCATTGCCTATTACAACTGTAGTTTCTGAAGCTATATCAATTTATGATAAGGTCAAAGAGGCTGCACTAATGGATAAAGCAATAAAATTTGCTGAAGATTTTTCAACCATACCTATTAATGATCGAGAAAAATTAATAAATGACATCAATGATGATCCAATTTATGGTCAAGGTTTTGGCGAATTTTTGTTAAATTCATTTGATAGGTTTGATTTTAACATTAAAGCAAAATATCTCGCACGAGCTTGCAAATACTATCACCTAAATTACGTCAACAGGGAAGACTTCATTCGGTTGAAAACTATAATTGAAAATATAAGTATGCCTGACGTAGATAAATGGATTCTAATTAAAGATGATTTATCGCACGAGCGAACTAGTTTTGGAGCATTCTTTGACATCCCGAAAGATGAGTCCGACCCTGCATATAATACCTTTTTGAATCTTGGAATTTTATATAGAGAATATGATTTTGAGTCACTTATAACTTCTAAAGAAGTTTTTAGCACAAATATTGCTAGAAGCGTTATGAAAACTAAATTAACAGATTTGGGACAGAAAGTATATTTCATTATTAAAGACTTAACGCCACATTCTAACATAATATATGGATGGAAAGGATAAAAACCCTCTACCTATTAAGGTAAAGGGTTGATTCTAAGGTATAGCTATATTAGATCAATTCATTCACATACCCTGCATCAGTCAATTTCTGCGATATAGCAGAATATAAATACGCTTCATTAATAACATCATCAATACCTGGGCTTAACTGATAAGAATAAGGAAAATCAATTGCTTGGTAAGGTGCTGCACCGTTACTTTTATCTGTTGATGACTTATATAACGAGAATTGCACCATAAGATTTTTATTGCCAGCCATACTTGGCATTGTTGGATTTTGAACTAAATATACAGTCTCATTTAACGTATAGCTTGTAATCTCCAAAACTGAAACTTTACTTGTAAAGCCAGCATTCTGCTTCAACTCGCTTGTAATTTTAATCATTTTTAAGCTGTTTTTTCTTCTGATTGCTCAACTGTTAAAAGTTGCGCTAAGGCTCTCAAAGAACTATCTAGAATCGCTGCATCTTGGCGATTTAATTGAAGTGTACCAGTCATTTGATACAAAATCTCGAATGCCTGTTTAGGCTCAATTTGTTTATTTTCCATTTTGTTTATTTTCTAATTTTTTGATCTTATTGCTGTTAATAGCTAATCCTACTATCATTAGGACAATAAATCCCAATGCCATTGCATCTGTTGCGATGCTGAATATTGTTTTAACCGTTTCCATAATCTTCTAATCCTACTATGTATAGCCCTATTAAAAGGACTGAAATTATCACAACGACTAACTGCATTGATCTTCATTTAATTTGTGTAATAAGCTCTCTATCTCGGCTTGAAATTCTTTGTCTACGCTTGCCAGATCAAAGGTTTTTTGGCTTAAAGTGCAAATCCACTCAGGGTGTAGGTTCAATCGCTCCGCTATATAACCGCTATTTATGTGTTGGTGTGTTTTGGCGATATAGGTTATTTTGCGCCTTGCGTCTGTTATAATTGGCACTTTAGTTCTGATAACTAAATCAGATTTATTTAACTGACATTCTACGCAAACCAAATCAATTATTTTCTCCAGTTTTGATAGCTGAATGGCCTTGATGAATGCCTTAATGTTCTCATATTTCTTTAAATCGTTCATTTTAAAAAAAATAGTTTTTTGCTCTTTTTGTGGGTAATTCAATTATGAATTTATCCTTAATTCCATTATTCTCAACTGTTGAGATCGGACACTTTTTTATACTCAATGTAACTTCATTTAACCTGATCTTATCAAGATCATAGAGCCTTGCAATACCATCGTTGAAGATCAAAAAGTAATAATGGTGACCATCTACTTCCATCATTCTCTGTAACTTATCATATTCAAGTAGATCGGTATCATACTCATAGCTTTTGCAGTTTCTTTTTTTCAATTCAAGAAAAAATGGTTTACTCTGTTTCATCAGAGTGGCATGCGTATGCCCACTTAAATCATAAGCTGCAGATCTTTCTTCAACTTCAACTAGTGTTACTTTATTACCTAAAATGCTTATCGCCTGTTCTCTGCCGACTTTTTCAGCTAATGTGTAATAACTTATCATATTCATAATCTTATTTTTTATTTGTTTTATATTTATAAATAGTAGGCTAGTTGAAAAAAGTAGCATTTATTTGAAAAAATATTTTACAGCAAAAAACCCTTACAACATCCATCGTAAGGGTTTTAAAAAATAATTTATAAGTATTGCAAAATCAGGCGATCCTACATAAGATAAATATATACCAGTTTGATTTTTTTCTGTAGACTATAAATATTTATTTACAGGGATCAGATTTAACCACAACATCTTCCCAACCACCTCTAGTATCCTCTCTGTACTTTTGCCACGCTGCAGAGTTATCAAAATCACACTCACAATGAACTGAACCATCAATAGTTGACCTAATACAATCAGGTACGAAAAAATAAGCGTAACCATAACCTATTGCGAAAAAAATACCAATAAGTACAAAGAATGGCAATATTAATCTTCTAGTCTCCATATTAGTAGCAATATTTTTCACCTACTACTAATCGTGTTAGGCTTTTGTTAATAATCGAACCATTGCTTAGGGTAATCTTGTGATCGATTATACCACCAGTATTATTTTGAATCGTTTCAATTTTTGAGACTGTAGGGCATTCTGGTTTAACTGTTTCTTTTTCGCATCCTGCAATACCTAGTAAAGCAATTGAGAGCATTAATATTGTCTTTTTCATATGTATATTTAAATGCAAATATAGTACTTGTGCTATATAATCAAAAATAATATTTCTTAAGCTTTGTTGGAATGGCAACACCCAACCCAAAGGATCAGAAAGCTATTGAAAAATTAGGATCAAACATTCGCAAAATACGAATGAGTAAAGGGATGACTATGGTGCAGCTAGCTGGTGAATGTGAAGTTGAATACACTACAATTTCCAAAATTGAAAGGGGTTTAGTTAACACGACCATTTCAATGATAAGCATCATCGCTAAAGCCTTAAATGTACATCCTACTGCTTTATTAGAGGATTAATGTTTTACCTCACCAAATGCCAATATTTTATTGCTGAATTTTGATCTGCATCTTAAATTCATTTTCGATCATATCTAGTATACCATTTAATCTAGCTATTTCACATTTAAGACTGCCAATTTCTAGATCTTTTGGATCGTGTTTGTCGACTTTAACTGCTTTCAATATTATTCCTGTATTATTTTCCTTTGATCCAGCTAATACCTGTGCTAATTCAGCATTCATATATTCTTTTTTCATTAATGGTTTCAATGCCTGTTTGAATGCCACTACCTGTTGTGTTTGTGTTTCAATTACTTCTTGTTTCATTTTCTTTATTGTTGTTTTTATGTTTTTGCTATTGATATTATCATTCTGATCTTTTACATAGCGTTTAAATTTCGACCAATATTTTTTAACCGTTTTAATATTCATTTTGCTCTCTTTGGCTACCAGTTGTTGTGTAATCTTTCCAAGTAATCCAAAATCCCAGGATTCAATTATTGAATATATTTTTTCTTCGCCTTCTTCTCTGTGATGATCTGATTGTGTTTGATGTACAATGGTCATTTTTTCTTCTTTAGTTAATCCACAACTATCACTAAAAATCACACATCTACCCTTTGGGGACTGTATTGAATATAATTTGTTTTCTATAAGTTGTTTGTGTAAAGTGTTTGTGATTTTAATCAACTGTTTGTTATCAATGGGATTTTCACAGGCAACTGGGTTGACATTTTGTAATAGTCCAAGCAATTGATTAAAGTTTAGATGTGGATTTAATGCCAAAACATTTGTACCATAAGCTAAGAAGAAACTATAACGACTTCCATCTTTCAACTTTTTATTCGCAATAAACGCTTTTACCAAATCAAATCGATTTTTCCAGTTTGAAACATATTTTTCTGAACCAGTTATATATTTTTGAGTATTATCAAATCTTAGTTTTTCAAAAACAGCCCAACCGTTAGATATATGTGTTTCTGTTTTTTGTATTATTGAACCCTTGGGTCTTTTTTGAATATTATCTAATTCATTACTGGATGCATTGAATATCATTGCATCATCGTTTATATAAATTTCGGGATCAAAACTTAAAATATTAAATTGAGAGTGTTTAATTGCGTTCTTATCTGAATTATGGTAGATACCTAAATGGTCACAAATAGATAAATAAGTAGTCTTAAAATTTGATTTCGTTACACCTTCAACTTTGACTAATACAGAATAACCTTTACCACCAAATGAGCGGTAATATGAATAGATTTTAGATAGGTCTAAGGAATTAATATCAAATTCTGGGGAATCTATATCAACATATATTAAACCTGTGCTAGAAACGATATTATCATCATTCTTGTAATTACTATAAGTGAAATTATAGGTTACACAGGGAATAGATTTTTTGATGTTTTCGTACATCAATTCACCTTTCGAAAATTTTCTTGCCTCGGAAATTAATGCAGAATATTGTGATAATTTAATTTGATCAAACCAATCTTTAATGTTTATGATCGATTGTACGGTTGGATGCGCTACGCTTTGGTAGCTGTTGATTTTTGCTTGCAACGTTTATATTCATTTCTCTTATTTTAGGTTGTAATACTGATAAAGAGAAGGCTGGATAGCTACTTCCAGCCCTTAATGAATCATTTAACACATTACAACAATATGTTTGCAGGTCACCCTACTACAATAAATAGTCTCATTAATATTTAAATTAAGTTTAATTGAAAATATTTTTTGATTTAAAACTAAAATATATTAGAATTGATCGATACAAACAATTCTAAAGAAAAATTTATCATAAATAATATGAACAGTATATTCGATCAAGCAGACATTTACTTAGCAATAATAGCCTTAGCACCAAATGACATTATTAATATCACAAAATACGATGATTCAATAATAAGATTAAAGGAGATTAGCGGAGATACAGGAAATCCAGAAGGAAAGCCTTCCTATTACAAAATATTGGGGACTGATGTTGATAACGGTCAGAAAGTTTCTATAAACGTAGAAGAAATTAAAAAGTATTCTTAACAAAAAGGCAGGGATTACCTGCCTCAATTTCTAAAAATGAGTTAATTTTATATCCTGTACGAAAATTTCCCCTTGGCGATTAATAATTGTCACTACAAAGAATTCGTTGTTAAACTCTATAGCAACTAATTTTCTCTTACCATCTTCCAAAGAACTAAAATCGAATTTGTTTTTAGCGATTGAATGAATTGCAAGGATTTCATCAACCGAATAAATTGGTCTAACTTCAAGATGTAGTTCTTCTTGCATAGCGTAAATCAATTCCACCTTCTTGTGTTCAAACTCTAGCTCAACGTTGTACACCTCGCCATTTTTTAACTTTTTTGTTTCCGAAAGAATATCGGGAATAGTATTAGCAAAATCACGGACTTTTATCCAATAATCATTATCAAATTTTCTCATATACAAATTTAGAAATTCCAAATTATTTCACTTGCTATTTTATAAATCTGATATATTCTTGTTTTGTGAGCGATCAAAACACCATATCAGTTTTATTACAGCAAAACAAAATGCTATTAGATAAGGTGTGTGAAATCTTGGAAGAAAATAAATCGATCAAGAAACAACTGAATGATCTACATACAATTGTAATGTCTAAGCCTATTACAAAGACTAATAATCAGAAAATAAAAAAGCCAACTAAAAAAGAACAGTTGGCTATGATATTGGAAAAAAGAGCATTTAACAACGTTACAAAAAGTAATTAGTATTATCATCTGGTGATATATCACAACCAATATTTTGCAAATATATTTCGGTAGTTGACTGGTGTTGATGCCTACATTGTGACCTAACAAAGTCTAAAGCTTTTGCACCACCTATTTCAGACTTTAATCTATTATAGCGATGTTGTACGCCAGAATGTTTGAACGAATAAATTGTTTGACCTGGCTTTTTATACATATCTGGATTAGCCTTTTTAACTGCCTGTAACATCACATCAAAATCTTTTTGGATGAAGTTAACCGCTAGTGGCGAATTGCGCTTAGTAAGGCTCATAATCACTTTATTTGGGTCATCAATATTAAAGTTATAGTGACTAACATATCTTTCGAAAACATCGATCAAATCTGGATGCATCTTTACTTTGTAAATTTTATCGTCATCACCTTTTTTTGTGATATCACCTGACATTTCAAGTTGTTTTCCAATTAAGTTCAAATGTGCAAAAGTCATTCTTCTGGTTTCAGATTTACGGATATAGGCGTAATAAATTATTTTCAAGAATAATTCCAATCTGACTAACTGATTTTCTCTGCAGTAGTTGAAAATGATTTCAATTTCCTTTTCGCTGAATGTTTGGAATCTAGTTTTTTTAACTCCATTAGTCTTATAATTTTTAATACCTGCTATTGGATTTACTGGTAAAATATCAAATTCAACGAGTTTACCTAAAAATGCACTAATCCAACCTTTGCGAACGTTAACGCTGCTAGCTTCCCATACTGTTGATTGTTGATGGTCGAGATAATTTCTTAATGACAGCTTTGTTAATTCTCTAACATCATTAATTTTCAAATTTTTGAAGTATGGTATAAATTGATTCTCGAAAAACATTCTAATATTTCTGGCACTATCCTTCTGTTTCTCTGTTGGCCGATCATAGCCCATCTTATTAAAATAAAAATTGAAGTTGTATTCCAATGTAAATTGTTTTTCAGCTTCAAGTTTTTTTAATTTTACCTGCTCATACCCGATCAATGAATTTTCTGGATCAATACCCATCTCTAATTCTTGAAGGACAGCAGCAATTAAAAGTTCAGCATTTTCTTTTCTTTGAGATAATTTTAAATCTTTTCCGTTGATGCTCAACCCATAGCGTTTTCCAAACTCTTTCCTGTATTCTGCTTTGCGATCAGGGTACTCAATTTTGTATCGCACCATCCATTTTTTACTATCTTTGTCGCTCAAAAACGGAGCAGTAAATTTAAAATTTTGCATATCTAGCGTTATTTATTTTGTCACTCTTTGTCACTCTAACTAGGTCAAAGGTACTAAAAACAGCTATATGTACAATGTTATGATATTTGTTCGGTTTAAAAATCAAAGAAAGCACATCAGAACATAAAAACTCGGACATGTTATTTAGCGAACAAAATTTTAGAAGAAGGGGCGAATTTTCAGGAAGTATAGAGGTGGTTTGCGGATCTATGTTTTCAGGTAAAACCGAAGAGCTTATTCGCAGGCTAAAAAGAGCCCAGATTGCCAAGCTAAATGTAGAGATTTTTAAACCCCGGACTGATACCAGATATCATGAATCTGCTGTGGTATCGCATGATTTAAATTCCATTAATTCCACTCCGGTTGATAGTGCTTCGGCTATTTTACTATTGGGTACCAATACCCAGGTGGTAGGTATTGATGAGGCTCAGTTTTTTGACAATGAACTTCCTGAGGTATGTAATAAGCTGGCAATGAAAGGCATTCGCGTAATTGTTGCCGGACTTGATATGGATTTCACAGGCAAACCTTTCGGACCAATGCCTGCCCTGATGGCTATCGCCGAGCATGTAACTAAGGTAAATGCGGTTTGTGTTTGCTGTGGCAATCCCGCACTTTACAGTTACCGAACAGTGGCCGATGAAAATACGGTTCTATTAGGAGAAAAAGAGAGCTATGAACCCCGCTGCCGGGCCTGTTATAACATAGGCAAAGGCTAATTTTGGTTAATTGTTCAAACTGTTTCATCGCTCGAATTGTTAAATGCAAAAAATTATTAACGATTAACTGAGATTCAATTGAAAACGATTTCCATTTTAGGTTGCGGTTGGTTTGGACTCGCTTTTGCAAAGAAACTGGTTGAATCAGGTTATGATGTTAAAGGATCGAGTACCTCTCCGGAAAAGCTGAGCTTGTTAGCTGATGAAAAAATAAAACCCTATTTAGTCAACTTTACTTCAGAACAGATTATTGCAGATGCTGAATTTTTCAAAACCGATGCACTTTTCATCTGTATTCCACCCAAAAGAAATTCAGCAGAATTAAACAGTTATCCGCAAAAGATCGAAGCGATTTTAACGGCTTCGAAACATAAAACCAAACAAGTCATCCTCATCAGTTCTACAAGCGTTTATGGGGATGAGAACCAGGTCGTAAATGAGCAAAGCGCTACCTTTCCCGATACTGATTCGGGTAAAGTAGTTTTAGCTGCCGAAGAGATTTTGAAAGAAAGTTTGCCACATCATTTTACCATTATCCGCTTCGCGGGATTAATTGGTCCAAACAGGAACCCAGGGAGATTTTTTGCCGGGAAAACTGATGTTCCAAATGGCCTGGCTCCGGTTAATCTCATTCATCAAACGGATGCGGTTGGTATTGCTACGGCAATTTTAAAAAAGCAAGCCTTCGGAAGGATTTATAATGCTTGCTCACCTGATCACCCTAGCAAAAAAGCATTTTACACCGCAGCTGCTCGTACCACCGGCTTGATTGAGCCTAGATTTACAGAAGAAAAAAGAGACTGGAAGATTGTAGAAAGTTTGAATGTTCCTGAGTTTTTGGATTACGAGTTTCAGGTTGCACTATAGTTTTAAAATCTGCGATTCCCTCATGCGCTTAGAAAAATCTATAGGATACTAACTCAACTAATCGCAACAGCTGAATAAAAATCCGCAAAATATTAAAATTGGATGCTTTGATCTAACAGATTCTTCGCTGCGCTCAGCATAATAAACCGATAATTTAATTCAGCGCCCACGCTTGTTTCTAACGAGCGTGAAAATAGCATTGCGTATTTACGCAATATTTGTCAGCGATGAAATCGCTAAGCTATTAGGCGATCGTTAAAAAAGAGCGCAAGCAATTCAGCAATCAGCTAACTCAATAAGCCGAGCAATTCCTTTTTATTTAATCCCTTGAAAAAACTACCATCACTTTGTATCAGATCTTTAACCAAATCTTTTTTTGTGGCTTGCAGCTTCATAATTTTTTCTTCGATGGTATCGGGGCAAATTAATCGTACCGCCATCACGTTTTTATGCTGACCAATCCGGTAAGCCCTATCGATGGCCTGGTTTTCTACTGCCGGATTCCACCAGGGATCTACGAGATAAACATAGTCGGCCTGGGTTAAATTCAAACCTGTGCCACCAGCTTTCAAACTAATCAGGAAAACAGGAATATCATCATTCTGCTGAAACAATTGAACAACCTCTTCCCTATTTTTTGTCTGACCGGTTAAGTACGCAAAGCCAATTCCCCGTTTTTCAAGCTGCTTCTTAATTAAATCGAGCATCGTTACAAATTGCGAGAACACCAGGATTTTATGCTTGCCAGCTTTACTTTCTATTTGCTCAAGCAGTGTTTCTATTTTTGAAGATGCCTGCAGGTATGACTTTCCATCGGCCAGTAAAGCCGCAGAGTTACAAATCTGCCTCAGCTGCGTAATACTTTTAAGTACATGCATAGAACTTTTAGGCAACTCATCTTCCGATTTATTCAAAATAAAATCCTGAATCTCTTTTTTATTTGCCTCATATACCTCCCGCTGCTCATCTCCCATTTCACAGTACAAGATGATTTCCGTTTTATCTGGAAGTTCTTTTGCAACCTGTTCCTTGGTCCTTCTCAAAATAAAAGGTCTGATTTTATGCTGCAGTTCTTCTGATCTTCTTTTATCTTTAAACTGATCGATGGGTGTAGAATATAAGTCAGCAAATTGTTGTTTACTGCCAAACAAACCCGGACAAGCAAAAGACAACTGCCCATACAAATCGAACGTGCTGTTTTCAATAGGCGTTCCTGTCAAAACCACTTTATTTCGCGATTGCAACATCCTCGCTGCTTTATAACGCTGTGATTCCGGATTTTTAATATGCTGCGATTCATCCAGAAAAATATAATTAAACCTGTAATCCTTCAAAAAACGGATATCAGAAAGTAACGTTCCGTATGAGGTTAAAATGATCTCGTAGCGATCGAAACGCTCGGTCGTTTTCGTTCGCTCATTACCGTAAATAATTTTTATTTTGATAGATGGCGCAAATTTTTCTACTTCAGCTTTCCAGTTGAAAATTAATGATGCTGGCACAACAACTAAGTTGGTATTATGCGCTACTTTATCTCTTTGAGATAAGATGAAAGCCAAAATCTGAATGGTTTTACCCAATCCCATGTCATCTGCCAAACAAGCACCAAAATTAAAATCATCTAAAAAGTTGAGCCAGTTAAGCCCATCTTTTTGATAATGGCGCAAGGTGGCCAGCAAAGTATCAGGCACTTCAACCTCCCGAATGGCCTCTGTACTTTGAAACTTCTGCTTGTATGATGTAAGCTCATTTTTAACTTCTCCGTCCAGCAATGCGTCTTCATAAAGATCATTTATGGTGGCAAACTTTATTTTTGGTATTAAAATACTTTCCTCGGTAACTTCGCCAGCGTTAAAATAATCTGTAAACTTTTGCAGCCAGTTTTCTGGCAAAATCCCTTGTGTTCCATCGTCAAGAGTAACGAATTTGCTTTTGTTCCTGATAGATTTATGCAGATGTTTCAATGCCACCTGCTGCTTTCCAAACTTCACTTTCACTTTGGTTTCAAACCAGTCGGTACCACTCAAAACCTCAATGTTAATACTGGCTTTATGCTGATTAAGCTTATTATTTTTGAGCTGGTTGAAACCCAGAATATGAATGCCTTTGTTTCTCCAGTTTTCGAAAGCATCTAAAAACCAACTTTCCTCTAAAAACCGTTTACGGTGCAGGTAATAAGAATCATTGGTTTCCTGGTCGTAGAAAAACGGATGCTGTTTCAAAACATTCCCGATAAACTGCAGCTCCGCTTTTTCGTCTCTGTAAACAGTAAACACATTGCCCAATTTATCCTGCGCCTGAATTTGCTTTTTGGAAAGCACCGGAATTTCCTGGTTACCATATCGCATCACAGGCGTAATCAAAATAAAGTCTTCTGATTCGGAAAGGTAAATGAGTTGCTCATTCTCCAGATCAAAACCTTTCTCCTCAATCTGGCTTTTGGTAGCAGGCTTAAGGTAAGAATAATCGACCTGAATGCTACCTTCTAACGGTATTAAAATCGATTTTTGAAATTCAGGATATTTCGATTGGTGTAAAATTAACCGGTTACTCTGTTTCTTAAAAAACCCAATTACCCGAAGCAAATCTAGCCTGGGGATGAGATACAGTTGATCTTTAAGCTGGATAAAGTATTGATGAACAAGCATTAAACTATCCAACGCATAAGATTTTCCTGCAATCATCAATCTACCGGTGATCTCATAAAAGTCATCCTTTTGGTTAACGCTCAGCCTTAAATCTGGTTCTAAAAAATGAACTTTTACCGGTGAAATGGTGGCTGCCTGAACAGTTGCAGATTGTTTTGTACTTTGAAGATAAATTGGAATGTTTAAAGGATTTTTAACCACTGCTTTCAGTGCATCAATTTCTTCCTCACCCTGTTCCTCATTAAAATTTTGCCCAAAAGAAACAATGCCACCATAAAATTTCAAAGCCTGCTGATTTTCAGTCTGAAACATTAGTTCGGTGGCACTCACATTCTTTATTGGATTTTTCACCTTCCCACTCTTAGTGGTATCTGCCTGAAAAAGTTCAAGCGTAAGGTGATTGTAGTAGCGATGCTGACCAATGACTAGGATTAACTTACCGGTATCATGACTCACTTTTTTTTGAAGATTGCCTGGCAAAAGCATTTGCTGCAAATGTTGCTGAGCTTCTTTGTTAAAGGGTTGCAAGTCTTTAATTTTCGGTTTAATTTCTAAGTGCCCGTTTGTATAGCTCAGGTTAAAAAATGAATCAAGATTGCTTTCCTTTTCCAAACCATAATCCAGCGCAATTTTGGCCAGTTTCTGCCTACGAAGTTGCGTATCAAAGAAAATCCTTAAATCATCTCTTTGCAAAATATTATACAGAACCTGCGCCTGATGTTCACAAAGTTTCACCTTCGGGGTTTCACATCTACAGGAAAGCCGCACAGAATTTTTATTTTGCTGTAGCTGAACGATGGGAAAAGGAATGGCAGATTCATGATGACTGAAAGCGCCAAAATCAATTTCCAACTGTTCGGGATAGATGTTATAAAAACCTTTTTCACTGGTGTGGATTTGACCGTTTAAATGCTTCAGAATGAAAACTGCGTTCAGGTCTTTCAGATTAAAATCATGCAATAGGTAATCGTATGGATTTATATCAGGTCCCTTCTGGCTTTCTGTTCCCTCGTTCATTTAAATCAAAATTATTAAGCCATAAAAATACATGTCAAAAAGCACAATGACAGCAGCGGATTTATTTTTTTACCAACAGCAGCAAAAGAAGGTTAATATAATGTAAACACATTGAAAGGTAATTTAACTAAATATAATTTCAGATCATCAAATTTTAAATTATGTTTGCTATATAAATTGATTCAATTAAGCTCATAACCAGATAGATTTCTATGAAGAACATTACCGACAGACACGAATTTATCCTTAAAAAATTAAAGGAAGATGGAAAAGTTAGCATCATTGAGCTAACTGATTTAATGGAAGTATCTGGGGTAACAATTAGAAAAGACTTAAAGTTGCTGGAAGACAAAAATCTGTTATTCCGGACACGTGGTGGAGGATCAATTAATAATCCCTACGCGAATGAGCGCAGCATTAACGAAAAAGCTTTTATCAATTCTGATGAGAAACAGAAGATTGCCAAGGCGGCACTTGCTTTAATCGAAAAAAGCGACTCCATTAGCATTGGTTCTGGTACAACAGTTTTTGAGCTGGCCAGGTGTTTATATCCAAATCAACATTTAACGGTTATTACGCCTGCATTAAAAGTGGGTTTAGAATTGAGCAACCGACCAAATGTAGAAGTTTTACAACTCGGCGGATTAATCCGATCGAACTCTTCATCAGTTGCGGGTTCTTATGCAGAACGTGTATTGAGCGAAATATCTTGCGGCGTGCTTTTTTTAGGTGTGGATGGTATTGATCTTGATTTTGGCTTTTCTATCACCAACCTGGCTGAGGCAACCCTAAATCAAAAAATGATTGAAACTGCCCAAACCGTAGTTATCATGGCTGATAGCAGCAAGTTTGATAAACGCGGACTAGGGAAAGTCTGCGGATTTGAGCAGGTGCATTACATCGTTACTGATAGTGCAGTTTCAGAATTTGTGATTAATCAAATCGAAGAAAAAGGCGTAAAAGTGATTATCGCAGATTAAGTTAAACTCACTTCGGCACTCACAAAGAAATGGTCACTTGGAAAAACACCATTAATTTGTTCTTTAATAATCTTCGCCGATAAGGTTTTAATTTTCCCACGGGTAAAAATGAAATCTATTTTGCCGGTGTTTTTAGTCTTCGCATATTCTTCTCCTATAAAATTGTGCGCCGTAAGTCCAGGTTCAGCATTACCGTGTACCGATAAATAAGTTTCGTTCCAGCCGCCGTCGGTAATAATTTTAAATACGGGGTTTTTGGCATCAACATTAAAATCGCCAATAAGCAATTGCGGAAAATCTTTCTGGTATTGATTACTTTCCTTTACAATCAATTCACCTTGCTTGTTTCTGGCTTCCTGCGATTTATGGTCAAGATGTGTAGAAATTACCCTAAATTCCTTTCCTGACTTCTTATCCAGCAGGCGAACCCAGTTGGCATGCCTTGCCCGGGCTGTGCCCCAGGCTAAACTGCCGCCAATTTCAGGCGTTTCAGATAGCCAGTAGCAACCTGCAGAAATCATACTGTATCTTCTCTTTGAAAAAACGACCAGATTCTTTGCTATTCCGTTATAGGTGTCTTTATTGATGTCCATTTCAGGTCCATCGAAGCCGAAAGCAAAATAATCAGGCATCGCTTTTTGAATATCTTCGGCTTGTATCCGTAGCACTTCCTGCAAACCAATAATATCCGGCTTTTGTGCTTTGATGATCTTGATACAGATGTCCTTTCTCGCCTTCCATCCTCGACCTAAGGCATCATCTTCGGGCAGGGCCACCCTGATGTTGCAGCCTAGAATGCGATGGCTATCTTCAAATTTTTGATTTGAAGCGTAGTGATTGATCGCCCCTACCTGCTTCCCGATAAATGAAGCAGATAACGCAATTCCGAGTCCCTTAACAAAATTTCTTCTAGAAAATTCAGACATATTTTTAAGATTGAACCATTTCCATTGAATTCAGATAGGCACCTTTTTCGATGAGTTCTTTACGTAAGAGATCAACATCGAGTTGAGATGGTAACACATTTTGTCTAACCGCCAGTTTAGCGGCTCTTCCCGCAGCCTCGCCCATCGCCATACATGGTGCCATCACTCTAATGGCCGACATCGCTTCATGAGTAGTTGAAATGCATCTTCCAGCAACAATCAGGTTTTCGATTTTTTCGGGAATTAATGACCGGTATGGAATGTCGTAACAGTCGCCGCACCATTCCAAAGTACAACCACCTCCCTGCGGATGATGTAAATCTAAAGGGTAACTGGCTACGGCAATCGAATCATCAAATCTTGCACAGCCCAAAACATCCTGTGCCGTCATCACATATTTGCCAACAATTCTTCGGGTTTCCCTGATGCCGATAAACGGTGCCATTTTGGTAAAGTATGCGTTCTCAAATCCAGGAACATAGTTAATCAGATATTTCTGGATGTCATGAATTTGCCTGCGTCCTTCTGCTTCACCAAAGGAAAGGCTTGCAGGATCGGTTCCATCTACACCGTTCACACGTGTCATATTTACCCAAATCTCACCTTCTATTAAACCGGTGATTACGATTGTTCTTTCTGTTGGTAATTTCAAACCATCTTCCTGTGCTTTTTGAATAAGCGAACGTAGTCCAACCACAATAAATTGATTATTCTGCCCGAAGTATTCATTCGGAATAAAATCGGTAAGATAGGTCCTCGGCTCTTCTGAAATGCTTAAGCGCAATTTCTCTGTATCGACGCCACCAAGCGCAAACATGAGTGTTGGAGGTTGGACGCCACCTTGCTCATTTCCTTGCTCACACTCCACACCTGATCTAAAAGCTACATCAGCATCACCCGTACAATCGATAATGGTTTTGGCTAGAATCACTTCTCGCCCTGATTTGCTTTCAACGATGATTCCTTTAAGGTGATTTTCTTCTTTAATTACTCCTGCGCAGAAGGCGTAGAGCAATACCTCAACACCACTTTCCAAAAGCATTTCCAACCCTACATTTTTCACAGCTTCTGGCTCTACCAAAGTAAGGCTCATGTGCAAAGGGCAAGGCCGATGTTCGCTGGATGCATTTTTTTCTTTTAATCTATCAATAAATTTCTGCGGCAGGCCTTTGATAATCTGGTTTCCTTTTTGACCCAAAAAGCCAAGGATCGGAAGTCCGATGGTCATGTTACCGCCGACAAAACTCCTGCTTTCAATCAGCATTACTTTTAAGCCATCATCTGCAGCAGCCTGAGCCGCAATAAGACCAGATGGCCCGCCGCCTACTACTAAAACATCAACATTTGCCCGGATCGGTAGTTCCTTTGCGGGTTCTGTAACTGTTAAAATCTTATTTTCCATATCTATAAATAAAAAATCTGTTAAATCAATTTTGGCTTTTCAGGCCGAATCATCGTCCACAATATGATTACCCCAATGGGGTGAAGAATTGCCATTACAATAAATATTTGTTCGGCACCAATTTTCCCCATCCACTGTCCTACAAAATAGTTGAACAACACCGCTCCGCAGGCACCAAAGCCACCTGCAATACCCAATACACTGGCGACGTTTCTGGTAGGAAATGCTTCTGCAACCACCACGCTAATGGTAAATAGCCAGCTTAGGCAGGCAATCGCCACCGTGCTAAAAATTAATAAGGTAGAAAATGCACTGGGTAAATAAGGTGTTAGAATGCAAAATGGCGCAAGGGCTGCCACACAGCTGAGCATAATTTTTCTGGCCTGAAGTGGTTTTTTGCCCTTTCTCACCATATAGTCAGACCAGGCAGAAGTTCCGATAGCTCCTAAATCCGCCACTAAAAATGGAATCCATCCGTATAATCCCATCTCTTTTAAGCTTAGTCCAGATTGTTCCTGAAGATAACCTGGCAGCCAGAACAGGCAAAAATACCAGACCGGATCGGTAACAAAACGAATAAATAAAACACCCCACAAACTTCGGGTACTCCAGAGCTTTGACCATTTAAAACCTGCATCCTCTTGAATTGAAGTGCTGCCAGTAGATTCTGCCAAAATATGGGCTGGTGGTTCACGGTAAACAAAAAACCAAAGTGCAGCGATGATGAGTCCAACGATACCGGCTACGATAAAAACAGTATGCCAGTTATAGGTGATGGCAAGCCATGCCACCAGCGGCGGTGCAATAATCGCTCCGATGGAACTTCCTGCCACGCAGAGACTGTTGGCTGTAGCCCTAAGTTTTCCGGGGAACCAAATGGTAACTACTCTGAGCTGCGCCGGAAAATTAGTCGGCTCTGCCATACCGAGCATGCCACGAAAAAAAGTAAACTGCCCAACACTGCGGGAAATGCCTCCCCCAATACATGCCACCGACCAGCCAATAATACCGAAAAACATGGTAAGTTTCGCTCCAAAACGGTCAACTAACCATCCGGTTACGGGATACATCAAGGCATAACAAATGGTAAAAATATTCAGGATAAAAGCATAGCCATCATCACCCAATTGAAATTCTTTTTTAATAACAGGTTTCAATATTGATACAATTTGCCTGTCGAAATAATTAAAAACAATGGCCAGGAATATCACTGAAATGATAAACCAACGTCTACTTTCGGGTTTTGCGAGTACTGAAGCCATTTATGAGTAGATCTTTTATTTGCCTTTAGTAAGATTCAACTTTCCGAAGAATTTAGCTTTAGGGTTGTTTTTTGGAAGCAAGGTTTTTATGGCTGAAGCTACTTCGATGGGTAGGTCAGATTCTAAAATATCGGCACCCTGTTCAAAAGTTTCTCTATAATTTTTTGCTCTTTCTCCCGTGTCAGCAAGTTTATCATAAGTTGGTGCTGCAGAAATCATACACATGACGCCGCGGGCATGGAGCATATCAAAAAGTTCTTTATTCTCTGGCTTGTTTGTTGGGCCAATGTATGCAATCATACTTTTCCATGGAATCCCAGCCGCCTCATATTCCTGTAATGCTTTTTTAGTTTTCACAAAGGCAGAAAACATTCGGTTAGGATTTTGATCATAATAAAATTTGGCATGCCTGGCGTCGTGAACAGTAATCATGATAACCTTATTCGGGTTGTCTTTTAAAATCCGTTCCTGCATTTCTAGCGGAACATCCTTGCGGTCGAGGTTTACCACGGTTTTGCCGGCGCTCCAGTCAATCACCTCTTTTAGCGTTGGAATTTTGTATTCCGTTACATGTCCTTCAGGGTCCTTCAATCTGAATTTTTGGAGTTCAGCAAAAGTATAATCAGACACTTTTCCTGTTCCCGTTGTTGTACGCTCCAGCGTGGCATCATGCATTAGAACCATCACGCTGTCTTTGGTTAACCGGGGATCGATCTCAAAAAAAGCCGGTGTATATTTTAATGTATTTTCGAAAGTGGCAATACAATTTTCAGGAAAACCTTTTACTGTTCCACCTCTATGTCCACTGATAATTGGCGTAGATTTTCCGGTGTAATTAAAAAACTGCTGGAGCTCGGCTATATTTTTAATTTTTAGCGTGTTGATATTCGTTTGCGCAAAGGCGCCAGGCAGGCAAGAAAAAAATCCCAGCGATAAAACAATTCCTTTTAAGTTAAGCTTCATTGGTTTTATATTTTACTGTTTAGCAGTTTTAAAGTCATTACACCATTATCATCAAATTCTATTTCAGTTAATGATGAATTTTGTTGGGCCAGCTGTCGATAATTTTTAAGTGGCATCCCTAGTTTACTGGCCATAAATAACCGGTTAATACCATTATGCCCCACCACCATAATGGTTTGATTTTGATGTTTGGCAATCATTTCATCAAAAAAGCTTGCAACCCTGCTTACAATCTCTGCTCCCGATTCTCCGGTTTCCCCTGCCCTGCTTGTTTCAGGATCGCTCATCCAGTTATCCCAGGGTTCTGCGTTTTCTGCAATGAATTCTTCTTTGGTTTTGCCTTCCCAATTACCAAAATCAACCTCGATCAACCGCTCATCAATAAAAACATCCCGCTCGCCCGAAGCAATCTCGGCAGTTCTTTTTGCCCGAAAAAGCGGGGAAGAATATACCGCATCGATTTTGGTATCACGCAGCTGTTCGAAAACAAATTTTGCCTGCCGTAATCCTTTTGTAGTCAATTCAATATCTGTTCTGCCACAATAACGGTTCCCATCTGCATTATAGCCGGTTTCTCCGTGCCTTAATAAATATACCTTAAGCATAAATTTCCTCTTGTTTAATAAATCCTCTTTTCACTAATTCTCTCAAAAATTCCTGGTAATAAATATCGTATTGGTTTGCCAAGGTTGTTTCTGGTAAAAATTCCTTTTCCACAATGGTAAGCGCATTAGCAGCCTGAATAATATCGTCAAAATAAACTGCAGACGCTGCCAATATTGCGGCTCCGACAGCGCCGGAAACATGTTTCATTTTAATGATTGGACAACGCATTACATTTGCCCTGATTCTAAGCCAGACATCACTTTTGCTTCCACCGCCAGCAGTGTAAATGACGTTAATTTTCTCTCCTGATAAATGACTAATCAGTTCAAAAGCATATCTTTCCAGGTAGGCCACGCCTTCCATACTACTAGTAAATTTTTCTTCGCTTGATAAATTTTCATCCTCAAAGCCGTAAGCATTTGGCGCCATCATTGGAAAACGCTCTCCTTTTTGTATCAAAGGATAAGAAATTATTCCTGTCGGAATGCGTTTCGCCGCTGCCTCATTTAGCTTTTGTAAGTCATTGCCAAATTTTGCAGAAACCCAGTCGGCACCGGTGTTACTTGCACCGCCCGGCATCCAGTAACCCGCTGGATGACGGTGAGAATAGATCCTTCCCTCCCTATCGATAATTTCTTTTTTAGTAACGCCCTTAATCACCATTGTGGTACCAATTGTGGTATTCCAATCACCGGGTTTCATGGCGCCTGAAGCAATTTGCGAGGCGCAGCCATCTGTGATTCCGGCTGTAACCGCTACCTTTAAAGGCAAACCCAACTGCCCTGCTAAAGCAACATCAATGGTTCCAATTACAGTACCAGAAGGCACAACTTTTGCCAGCCAGTCCTTTTTAATACCCAGTTCAGTTGAAATATAATCCGGCCAATAATAGTCGCCAACATCATATCCTGATTTAAAGGCGTTGGTATAATCAGTAATACCAAACTCACCGCTTAATTTACCTGTGATATAATCAGCTGCATGAACCCACTTATGAATTTTTTTTGCTTTCTCAGGATAACTTTGGATAAACCAAAGCATTTTTGCAAGCCCGCTGGATGAATTGAAACCGGTAAAACCTTTATCATGATACCTAAGCGCAGCAGCGGTACAAATCTCTCCCTGAGCGGCCGATCGCTTATCGCTATACATAATGGCATGATGCAGTGGCTGATGATTTTCATCCAGAGGAATCACTGTTCCGGAAGTTGACGTAACGGAAAGGGAAAGGATTTTTGTCCGGTCAATTTGTACGCTCAAAAGCAATTTTTCTAGCGATGATAAACACGATTGCCACCATGCCTCTGGCGACTGCTCTTCTCTTGATCCCTCACTGATGGGAAATACTTCTTCTTCTTCGCCAATTAATTCTCCTTGTGCAGAAAGCAAAACCACTCTTGCTCCTTGCGTTCCGATATCAATGCCTAAAAAATATGCTTCCATTATTGGGATAGTAAATCTCTAAAAGATGATCGCGTTTTTTTCCAGTCTGCCAGGTTCTTCTCATCAGTATCGGATTTTTCCGGATAAATGGTCTCCATAATGGTGATTTGAGGCTGCGTTTTTCCCAAAGCATCGTTACAAATTAAAACCCCACCTACAACTGAAGACTGGCGGTAACTGTCGCATATAATAATTTTCTTTCCAAGTAAATTCGCAATGAACTGACGGAGCGTTTTGCTTTGCACACCGCCACCGCAGGCCCAGATGTAATCATGTTCATGTGCACTAACCTCGCAAAGACTATCATAATTGCCTTTGATGCTACAAGCGATATCCCAAAGTGTTGCCCAAACGAAACTTGCTCTGCTCAGTTCGTGTGAAACTGGTGCATCAAATAAAAATCCTCCGCGGGTGAGCGGCGACTTTTCATCGGCCAATAGCGAGCCCAAAGAGGCTACGCAACTAGAGCAGCCCAGGGCTTTTAGTTCCTGCTCAATTACTTCATAGTCTTCATTTGGATAAAAAACTTCTTTCAGGCGCTGATAATTTAGACCGGTTACACCCGCATTGGCCTCCAGCATAAAATTTTCTTCATCAATATGCCTTCCAGTCCAGGTTCGCTCCTGCGCATCAAGCGCATAAGTTCCGGTGATTTTTATTATTGGCGTAGTTGTTCCTGAAACAATGACCACATCGTTTTCAGCAGGCTGCGTACTTCTTACAGCCAACTGCGTATCCGCCCCGCCTACAATCACTACCGCCTGATCATCAACATTGAAATATTCGGCTACATCACTTTTAATTTTTCCTAATATGCTGCCGGAATCAGTCAAGGGTGCTAAAGTGATGATATTTAAGTCGAAGGTAGCGCAAAGCGATTCACTCCAGCTTTTCTCGGCCACATCATAAAGCAGCGTTTCTGATGCCTGCGAATGTTCGTAATGCAATACTCCGGAGAACATAAATTCCACCCAATCGCTAATGCTCATGAAAGTTTGATAGGCCTCCCAGATATCTTTTCTCTTGTTTCGGATGCCTACTAATTTTAGGGCTGAAAATAGTGAAGTGGGGTAACGTCCTGTTAGTTTATAAACGGCAGATTTATCACTAATGATATCTTCCCACTCGCGACCTCTATGATCGATGTTGGGCAGCCCGATTAACGCTTTACCTTCACTGTCAACCAATACAATTCCCTCCCGCTGGCTGGTAGCCGTGATGGCGACCACCTGATAAGATACAGCATGCAGCAAAACTTTTTGAGCCAAACGATGAACTTGTTGCCACAATACTGACGGCTCAAAATATAAAGCTTCAGGATAGGCAAGGTCTTTATGGTAAATTAAATTCTCTCTTTCAATGTCGATTATCTCGCCATTAGGCTTGGCCAGGGCAACGCGGACGTTACCCGTACCAATATCAACAACCAAGTAAACTTCTTCTTTTATTGCCATTACGCTAATTTTTAACCTGATGATCCACCAACTTACTTTCCCTTAACCAAGTTAATAATTTGGCATTCAGAATATCAACATGATGATCTTCCACCTCATGAGTGGCACCAGCAGTATGTGGCGTAGCCAAAACTTTTGGAGAATGGATCAACAGATAATCTTTTTCATCAGGCGGCTCGTGATCAAAAACATCCAAAACCGCTCCCCTGATTTTATTATTCTGTATAGCATCAATCAGGGCATCGCGATCAACCACACTTGCTCGGGCCGTGTTTACAAAAATAGCCTCTTGTTTCATTCTGGATATTAAGTTACTGTTAATCATTCCAATCGTATGGCTATTTACAGGTAAATGTATTGATACAATATCGCTGCTTTCAAAAATATCCTCGAGTGTAGTTTTCCGGTAAAGCGGGTCAAATTCATCCAGAAATGGGTCGTAAAACTGAATATTGCATGGAAAACATTTTAGTATCTCAGCAATTCGTTGTCCTACCGCACCAAAACCCACCATCCCGATTGTTTTACCAGCCAGCTCATTTCCTTTAAACTGAAGATACGATGTATGTGCACCGGCTTCCCAATTTTCGCCAGTGAGCCATTGCCAGCTTGGGATGGTCATGCGCAAAAGATTGATGACATTGGCCACAAACATTTCGGCTACCGCCTGTGCATTTCTGGCGGGCGTATGAAACACCGGAATACCATGTTTTTCTGCGGTATGTAGCGCTACATTTGATGGCGTCCCCCTACAAACGCCTATAAACTGAAGATTTGGATAACTATCAATTACTTTTTCTGTCACATGATCGTGTTCAGTAATCAAAGCATCGGCCTTACTTTCGCCGAGAAGCGTAATCAATTCAGACTCATTAAAAGAGCGGCCCTGATCCTTCCAGGTTTTGTAAATCACTTCGCCAAAATTTTTCTCCAATATTTCTCGTCCCTGATCATTATACGGAGCGGTAACTAAAATCCTCATCTATATATGTGTTATTTTTATCAATTAACTTGTTGCTATTGCCTGTAACTCCGGCTCACTCACCTGAGCCGTTTTGGCATTTAAGGGTAGAGTGATGAACCGGGTTAGTATTGCACTCAGAAAATACAGCCCCGCCAAAATCCAGACTACTCCTTCATTACCAATGGAGCCGATGAACATCCAGACAATTAGTGGTCCTACGAAAACAGCCAGGCCTGCACCCAGGTTAAGGATAGACATTGCAGCACCTTTATCTTTTTTAACCAATGATGGAACCAGTGCCGAAAGCGGAACATAACCTGCCAACATCGCTCCCCATAATACGCCACAAAACATGATCATCCAGAAACTACTGCCAAAAAGCACAGGCGAATAGAAAAATAGCAGCGTGGTAATGCCGCATCCAAAACCGCCAAACCACATGATGGTATTTCTCCAGCCCAGTTTATCGCCAACGAAACCAAAAATTAAATTAAAGGCGATGTTAGCAATAAAAATGGTTCCCCAGATTTGTACCCATTCGGTTGTATTAAAACCGTGTGTAGCCATATAGGTGGGTAGAAAAACCGGAAAAGCAAATTGCGCTGTGGTATTGATGATGCGCACAATTCCTCCTATAAGCACCTTTGGTTGTTCGACTACTACCGTTAGGCCTTTCATTAATTCTTCCGATTTATTGACTGTCGTCGAATCAGATTTGAATTTATCTTTAACTAAAACCAGAGCGAAAAAAGCACCAATTAAAACCCAGAAAATGGAACTCCAAAGGGTATTTAAATAACCAAGGTTTTGAATTGCCCAGCTGGAATAGTAAGCGCCAAAAACATTTAATCCACCGGTAAAAACGAACCAAAACCAACCCACAGCGGTGCCTAATTTTTTCTGAGGGCTTCTATACGTAATCCAAACTAAAAATGAATAAGCAAAGAACGGATAACCAAATCCACGGATGGCATAGGTGAGTAACATGATCACATAATCCAGCTTAGGCACTCCGTAACCTACGAAACCGGCAGTTCCTAATATGTAAAGGATCAATCCCATTAACATCGTTTTTTTTGGTCCGTAACTTTCCACCAGCACGCCCGAAAACCATGATGAGATGGCAATAGTAACTCCGTAAGCCGTGAATAGCGAAGCTGATTGCTGAATGCTCATACCACGGCCGATTAAATAAGGACTCAACCAACTGCCTTCCAGTCCGTCGCCCATCATAAAAATTAAAATACCAAGATAACCCCAGGCCAGGTTTTTAGGAATTCCTACCCGATTGAACAGTGAATTCTGTGAATCAATTTGTACACTCATAATTTGGTTAGTAAGGTTGATTTACTGATGTTCGGTTAGCCACATCAGTTAATAAGCAATTGGTTTACGTTTAAAAACCTTTTACCAAATTAACTAAATTAAAGTTTATAAAACAAAATAAAAGTAAAAAAGAAATATTATGAAACCATTAAGTTATTGTAATCATACTATCGTATATAATAGCTCAATAATAATAAAACTCAATAAGCGTTGTTGACATCAATAGGATATTATTGGCGAAATAGGTGACGGACAATAGCCATTTATTAAAAACCAAGCGGTAATCAACGTATTGGGAATGTATTAATTTCATTTAATACTCGGGGCTATTCAAGAACCTTAGGCGTTGATACGGAAAAGCTTTTTTCTTCAACAGTATAAAAAAGTATTCCAATTTGGTTTAGTTATTGATTTTGTAACAGCTTTATTATAAATTAGATCATCACAACCAAAACTAACCAAATGGAAAAATACAATTTAATTGCCGGATGTTTTATGCTCGTAAGTAGCTTAGGTCTGCTTGCTTTTCTTTGTCGCCCGAATAAAGAAGAGGCAGAATAAGTAAATGAGCCAGATAGCATGTATGCGGCTTAGTAATCGGTATCGTATTTTACGAAAATTATAAGCTAATTAATGATCTTGATTTAAACAATCTCGCTGTTCAGGTGTTGATTCATTATGGCATTTAAAGCAGCAATAATTGTAGGAATAACCATTGGATTGGTTTCATTTTTTGGAATTCGAAAAATCATTAGCGATCATCAGCTTCCGGCAGGAGGGTAAAAAGACTTCTTAATTTAGCGAAGCCCAAGTCCTTTTCGAAAAAACTCAACAAAGGGTATGGCCAACGCAAAAGATGTCAGGATATCTGCAATCAGGAGGCTTCTTTCCTTAGATAAGTCTAGTGGGCACCTGAGCTCGTAAAACGGTAATTTGATATAGTTTTCGCCAATAACCCCGGTTTGATAACCTTTTGGTAAAGCGCCGGCTTGAGCATCATTCCAAACAAAACCAGCTGAATAAGCTTCAGTCAAGGCTTTTTCCAGTAAATCAATGTTTTTGATAATAAAACTTCTGATAACCTGTAGTCCAAATACATCTGGTTCAAAAAGCACACTCATGTAACTTCCCTCAGGATTAATGTGAAGCCGGTAAACAGGCTCGTTTCCTCCATTCAATAACGGACTAATCGATATATTAAAAAAGGTATGATATGGGAGCTTTTTCTTGGGCTTAATAATTATCATGGTTGATATGAACCGATTTACATCTATTTCGCGATCTAGTGCTAAATCCAATAGCGACAGTTGGTCTAGAATTAGATAAGCCAGCTCAGAGACTTCGGTTTTAGCCTGTTCATACGCTCCGATATGATCCATTAACCATCCCTGATTATTATTTTCCTTTAACGCAGTTAAAAATTTACGCGTTCTTTCCATTGAAATGAGATGGATGTTTAGATAATAAGAGCTTAAATTGTTTCAAATACTGAGTCTCGAATAGTTAATGTTTTGTAAATCAATACCACTAAACCTGTGGCAATTTGCCGGCTTTCAAATCTTGCGATACCTCTTTTGCCTTGTCGATATATGAGGGAAGCTGCTCCTTGATTTTCTCAAAGTTTGATGTCCCCAATACATCTTTTTTGGTTAAGTATTTTATACCTTCAAATATTGCGATACCGATAATGGCGTTTTTTATAAATCCCATAGCTAATTGTTTATACATTGAACACCTCTTTTCCTGGTTTAGTTTTAGAATAAATCAGCAATCTTAACACAACTAAAATGGTAATTACAGCTAAAGCAAAATTAATGCCTTTTGTATGAAGTACATTGATTGAAAGATGTGGTCTATACCGGTACTTGTAATGTCGTTTTAGCGATAATTGACGGTAGGATTTAAAGAGATTTGCGAAGATTAAGATAAAATGGCACCTCTATTTTTTCAGTCTTACCATTTAATACGAACGCTGCCGCTTGAGTGCCCAGCTGGTGAAAATCTGTAGAAATGGTGGTGATTCCATTAAGAATAAATCGCTTTAAAGGCGTTTCATTGTAAGAAATTAAACCCACGTCCTTTCCAATGTCAAGTTTGAGTACAATCAGCCGTTCGATTAACGTTACCAAATCATCTTCCATGAGGTTAATAAAAACCTCTCCAGAATTGATTTCTTCCTCTTTGACATTATGAATCACTTTATGGCTAAAAGCATACTGCTGGCAAAAGCGGTAAAAACCAGTTAAAATCTCCTGGGGCACATAACTCTGTTTGGGAAATATAATTTTAATGGTATGATATTTAGAAAGCTGTTCCAGTGCCTGCTCTAAAGCTGCGTAAATATCCTGAGCAAAGTTTTCATAAGCTGCAGCAAAATTTCCCGTAATGCCAGGTAACAACTTATCCAAAATAACCAGTTTTTCCTTCGGGATGGTATTGATTACCTCGTGTGCATTTTCTCCACCTTCCAGGAAATGAGGAATAATCACAAAATGAGTATAATCGTCAATTTTAGAAGTGATCATCTTCTTAAAAAAAACAAAGTCATTGTTGTAAATGTAAAAATCGATCGCTGCGCTCTCCCCCACCGCCTTTATAAATGAATCGTAAATGATTTTTTTGTGAGTACTTAATTTGTTAAAAAGCAGGCATACCTTCAATTTTCTTGAAAAATCGGTGTTAATGATGAAGTAACCTTTGCCCGGAACAGAATCGACTACGCCAAGTTTACGAAGGTTACGATAACCTTTTTCGGCAGTATCGCGAGACATTTCCAAACTAAAACTTAGCTCATTTATCGAAGGAAGCAAACTGCCTTTCTTCAACTTACCCGATTCAATACCACTTAAAATGGCATTAGTAAGCTGTTTATACTTAGGTGTTGATGAATATTCATCAATCTGAATGTGGGATATGACGTCGTCTGCTTTCAAAATGATTCACGTGGAGATTCGAATATAAGAAAAATCTCTGTTTCAGATGTGAAAAACAACATGCAGAGTTCGAAAAAAAATCCTGGTAAACAAACCGCGGATGTTTTGGATCATCAGTTGATTGACTCCAAGACATCCGCGGCAAGGCTTATTGAATTATATTTTAAGATTCTATTGTTCGCTGGATAGCAGAATAATATTTCAGTTGAATCATATCCGTCGGTGCAGGGTTTTCGTTCCAGGCATCGTTAATGGCAAGGGCAGTACCTATTGAAGTTGCCTGTGAAACCGAAGAGGCGTAGACCTCGATATCGGGAATGGAAGTAGCCAGCAAATGCATATAAATTGCATTTTTACCAAATCCACCATCAACAAAAACCCTTTTTACGCCATTATTTAAAACGAGGTTTAAAGAATAAATCTGTTGTTTAACCAAATCAAATATTAACTGATGATAAGCCTCTTCGGCAGTTTGAAATAGATTCAGATCACGATCCGGAAAGGCAGAAACAGCCGAAAATTCAGTTTGCGGAATTAAGTTTTCAGGCACTTTATTCGCCAGCTTCAAAATCATCGAAGGATTGAATTTCAGGTGCTTAAACAAATAAGCCGCCCGATCAAAGTGTTCTGCAATGCGTTTGAGCTGTACTTCGTGCTCATAGCCTGCAAAAATCCGTGAAGCTTTAACCGGTTTACCTTTGTAGTGCATGTAACACAGGCAGTCCTGCTTCAGTTCTTCCTTTGTTAATGGTTCCTGGTTAAATGGATTTAAACTAATGCACCAGGTTCCGGTTGAGATGAGGATAAACGGCGTATTAAAATTTGCCAGGTAGGGAATTAATGCCGCGGAACTATCGTGAAGCCCTACGCCAACCTGGAAAGTTGCCCCATTAAACTCCGTTTTAACACTGGAATCTGCGGGAGTAAAAGCACCAAATTTCTGATCAATTTTTTCTGAAGTTACCCAATGATGGTATTCATTTTTGTTAAAATCCCACAACTGGGTATGGCAACCAATACTGGTAATATCTGCAATCGCTTTTCCGGTGATGAGATAGCTTAGAGATTGCGGCAAATGTAAAGCCCATTTTACTTTATCGAAAATAGCAGGTTTTTCGTGCTTTAATCGATAAAGCTGCATGCCTGAGTTTAAGCTTCCTAAAATTGGTGAGGCTGTTTCTAAAGAGATTTTTTCTTCCCCACCATATTTTGCATAAAATTCCTGCTTCAGCGTTTCCGGATATTCTTTGAGGTAATTATAAAGGGGCGTTAAAGGTTCGCCGTTTTCATCAAGATAAACAAAACTAGCCCCATAAGTTGAGAAATTAACAGCCTTAATATCGAACTCTTTCATTTGCAATACTTGTTGCAATGAATCATAAACGGATGATTTAAGACTTTCCAAATTTTCACATGGTTCACCGTCTTCATCCACCGTTTCTACGAAACGAGCAGATCGCTCGTAAACGATCTGATAATTTTCATCAATTAAAAAAAGCTTTTTGTTCGTTTTCCCAACGTCAAATATTGCAATAACCGGTTTTGGCATCTCTCTCGCTCCTATTTATAAACCTGTGGCTACAGTATTTCCTCTGTGATCAACTAAATTACTTCTAACAGCTAAATCGCGGTATAAGCCAATTGGAGATAAGGCAGCACCCGCTCTTAATCTTGCTTCGGCAACTAATGCTCTTAAATCGGTACGGAAAGTATTTTGCAAAATTTCTTGTGCGCCAGCCACATCATTGTTATCCTGAGCAGCATTAAGTGCTTTACGATCAACCAGTAAAGCCTGTGCATAAGCAATCATGATGGCCTCAACCGATTGTAATAAATCTTCCAAAGGATCTTTTACATTATGCGAGGCATCGATCATCCATCCTAAATCTTTAGCGTGATTCATTCCTTTGGCATCCATTCCTTCAACCAGTTCATTGAAAATCAAAAACAACTGATAAGGCTTAATGCTTCCTGCGGTTAAATCATCATCACCATATTTAGAATCGTTGAAGTGGAATCCACCCAGCTTTCCTTCCATTAAAAGTAAAGCTACAATTTGCTCAATGTTTGCGTTTGGCAAGTGGTGACCTAAATCAACTAATGTATAAGCTTGTTTGCCTAATTTGCTGGCATAAAGCAAGGATTGACCCCAGTCTCCAACTGTAGTAGAATAAAAATTCGGCTCGAAAGCTTTATACTCCACGAACATTTTCCAGTCGCCTGGTAAAGCCGCATAAATTTCTTCTAAACTTTCTAAAGTATTTTCAAAAGCTTTGCGGAAATTAAGTTGTCCTGGAAAACATGATCCATCAGCCAACCAAACCGTTAACGCATCAGAACCCAATGCAATACCATGTTTAATTACTTCGATGTTATGCTCAATGGCTTGTTTACGTACCGCTTTGTTTACGTTTTGTAACGAGCCAAATTTATAGCTGTGTGCCGAACCTGCCTGATCCTGAAAGGTATTCGAATTCATGGCATCGAACTTTAAACCGTAACTTGATGCCAGTGATTTTAAGCTTTCTGCATTTTGTGGAATATCCCATGGAATGTGAAGCGAGATGGCACCACTTGCACCGTTTAAGGCATGTAGTAAACCTACATCTTCAATTTTTTCTTCTATGGTACGCGGCTCACCGCCTGTAATGGCAAAACGTCCGAAACGTGTTCCTCCTGTTCCTAAAGCCCAAGATGGAATCGCAATTTGAAAATCAACCAGTTTTTGGATTACGCTTTCCAAATCAACGTGCGACCAATCTTCTTTTAAAAAATTAAGTTTGCGTTGATGGGCGGTTAAAAGGGAGTCGTTGTGTTTTTCAATTTGGTTCTGCTCGATATTCATGAGAATACTTGGTTTGTTAGGTTAATAAATAAAGCGAAGATTCGCCTTGTTCTAATCATCGTAAAACGATGAGGATTATTTAAAGTCATTTCCAGTCTGTGGCAAGCCACAGACCGAGAGAACAACTTACTAAAACTAAATTTTAAAATTTAAGACCTTTCATTGCAAATGGATCGCAATTCGTAATCATTACGAGCCTCAGCTATCTCTATTAACTTTATTCGAATAGATGACCTCGTACCTCGCAATGACGGCCGTAAACTTATTATCTTGCAAATGCCATGGCAACGCCGCCATCAACATTTAGCATATTTCCAGTTGATTTGCTTAACAAACCACCAACAAAGGCGAAACATGCATTGGCAATATCATCTGGTAAAATAATCTGGTTCAACAAAGTACGCTTTGCATAATAAGCAGGCAATTCGGCGACAGTGATACCGTAAGCTTTCGCCCGGCCTTCAGCCCATCCACCAGCCCAGATATTGCTATCGCTGATTACTGCGTCTGGGTTTACCACATTTACGCGAATATTATCGGCGCCTAGTTCAGCAGCATTTAATCTGCTTAAATGAAGTTGTGCTGCTTTAGCGCTACCGTAACCTGCGTTGTTTGGTCCACTTACCAATGAGTTCTTACTCACAATATTAATGATATCGCCACCAATATCTTGCTTTTGCATCGTTTTTGTTGCAGCCTGGGTAATGAAGAACTGACCTTTAACTAAAACATCGTACAATAAATCCCAATCTTTTTCCGTGTGATCGCCAATGGTTTTTGAAATTGATAATCCAGCATTATTTACGATGATATCCACCCCACCGAAAGCCAATGCTGCAGCATCAAAAGCGCCATCAATATCTTCCTGAGAAGTTACATTCAATACTGCAGTAGCGTACGAATCTTTGCCAAATTGTTTTTCAAAATCAGCACCCGCTTCAGCTAAACGCTCCGCATTCATGTCGTTTAAAATCACCACGCCACCTTCTGCAACAAACTTCTTCGCAATGGCTTTACCAATACCACCAGCACTACCCGTAATCAAAGCGATTTTTCCGGTAAGTGGTTTTGGTTTTGGCATGCGTTGTAATTTTGCTTCCTCCAATAACCAGTATTCAATGTTGAAAGCTTCCTGATGCGGCAAAGAGGTATATTCTGAAATCGCTTCAGCGCCTTTCATCACATTAATCGCATTGATATAAAATTCAGCTGCCACTCTGGCGGTTTGTTTATCTTTCGAAAAAGTAAACATGCCAATTCCAGGATATAAAATCACCACTGGATTTGTATCACGAATAGCCGGGCTATTATCGTGTTTGCAAGTTTCGTAGTAATCGGTATACATGGCTCTGTACGCCTCAAATGCAGGTAATAGCGCTTCTTTTATAGCTTTTGTATCAGATAAATCGGCATCTGCTTTCAAATCTAAAACCAAAGGACTGATTTTGGTTCTCAAAAAGTGATCAGGACAGCTGGTTCCCATCGGAGCCAAACGAGAAAGATCATTAGAATTGGTGAATTCCAAAACACGGGCATCATCAGTAAAATGACCAATCATGTGTTGTTTAGAAGAACATAAACCTCGTAAAATCGGTGCTAGTGTTGCAGCTTGTTTTTTACGCGTCCCAGCCTCAGCGCTTTCGATTTTTTGTCCGCCAAACACAGGACCTTTCTTGCCGTAATTCTGTGCTAGATATTCAGAACAGATTTCAATTACATCAAGGGTATTTAAATAACTTTCGTAAGCAGTATCACCCCAGGTGAATAAACCATGAGAACCCAACATAATTCCACGGATACCTGGATTTTCATCCAAACATTTTTTTAATGTCAATCCCAGTTCAAAACCTGGTTTTTTCCATTCTACCCATCCAATGGTTCCACCAAATAACTCTTCAGTGATTTTTTTTCCATCTTTTGCGGCCGCGATTGCAATTGCTGCATCAGGATGTAAGTGATCGATATGTGCGAAAGGTAAAAATCCGTGTAGTGGTGTATCAATTGACGGTGCTTTTGAACTTAAATCAAAAATGCAGTGGTTGAATAACTCCACCATTTCATCTTCATGTTCCACACCACGGTAAATATTTTTTAAGCTGCGTAAACGATCTACATAAAGCGCTGCAAGACCACTTTTTTTCAAGGTTCCCAAATCCCCGCCTGATCCTTTAACCCACATCACTTCGGTTTCCGATCCTGTTAAAGGATCTTTTTCCAGTAATTTACATGAAGTGTTTCCACCACCATAATTGGTTAGGCGTAAATCGGCGCCTAGTAAATTAGAGCGGTAAATTAACAATGCAACTTCATCTCCAGCTAGCTTTGCGGCTTCCTCTTCATTCCACAAATAGCTTACATGCTTATAATTTTTCGTTTCGATTGACATTATAGTATTTTGATTTTTTTTATATGATTTAACCTTTAAGTGAATTACCGTAACCCACAATTAATACGGATGCGATGATGGTTAGAATACCAACCAATACGGTAATTAATGTTTTCCTGGATACGCCTTTCCATTCTTTTAAAACCAGCCCCCAAACGTTGGCAATTAAGATGATGAAGGCCATGTGCAATATCCATGAACTGGCGCCATTACCCATTTTGCTCTCTCCCATTCCATAAAAAAAGAATTGAAGAAACCAGGTTGTTCCGGCTAATGCCGAAAAGATATAGTTTTTTAGAAGTGGTGTTTTCTTATTGGTATAGTCGCCAAATGTTTTGTTTCGGGCGTTTAGGATCATACACCAGATAAAGTTGGTGGTTAATCCTCCCCATAATACAATGATATAAGTTACATTATTAGAGAATAGAAAATTTCCGGTTTCAGCGGGATTTGCTGCTTTCCAGATGGAGTTCGCAGCATCGGCCATTGGCTTGCCGGCTTCGATACCAAAGTTAAAACAAGCACTTAATACCCCCGATACGATGCCTACAAACAAACCTAAACCAAATTTAAACTCAGTTTTCACTTCCAGTCCATGTGGATCGGTAACGCCAGTATTAATTTCCTTTTCTTTCATCATCCCCGCTTTTCCGCAAATGATAATCCCTAACACACAAACCACAAGTCCCAGCATTACCATTCTTCCCCAATCGGTGTTTAAAAACATGGTAAAAGTATCTTTGCCTTCCTGAGGGAAAACATCAAAATAAATGGATGGCAGGATAGAACCCAAAACCATACAAAGGCCGAGAATGATACTGCTGCCTAGCGATACGCCTAGATAGCGAACACCTAAACCATAGGTTAAACCTCCTATGCCCCAAAGGATACCAAAAAAGTAAGTTAAGGTTAGAATCTGACCACTGGTTGTAGAAATGATATCAGTAAAATTAGGAACGGTTAAGTAAGCTGCTAAAGGTGGAACAATTAACCAGGAGAAAATACCGCCCACGATCCAATAACTCTCCCAGGCCCAACCTTTTACTTTTTTATATGGAATGTAGAAACTTCCCGACGCGAAACCGCCGATGAAGTGAAAAATAACGCCTAAAAATGCCTGCATGCTCTGATGATTAAAATATTTGGTTGGTCTAAAATAGAGATAGCCTAATGCTTAACTGTTATGAACTGTTATGTTACTCGATCATGATCTGAACTGGTCCGATCAAGCCTGAAGGCAGCAATGGATCTGTCTTTTTAAATACGATATTGGTGTTGGTTAAACGCTTTTCTTTAGGCAATGCGGCATCTCCAATCAACCTGTTAGGCCATTGGTTAATGATTTCGATTTCCAGTTTGTTCTCTCCTGATTTTACACTATTGGCAATATCTATCCGCCAAGGACTGGTCCATATTGTACCTAAATTTTTACCATTTAGCTTCACCGATGCGATGTTTTTAACTACGCCCAAATCTAAAAACATACGTTTACCTCTAGCCGGCAAACTGCAGGTAAAACTTTTATGATAAACCGCCTTACCGGAATAAAACCTGATTCCCTCATCACTGTGCTTGCTCCAATCAATCAGTTCGTCAAAAATAATTTTGTTCGGTCCTCCCCATTTGGGATTGAAATTTACTTCCCATGCGCCTGTTAAAATTTCCTTTTGAGTCAATACCGGAAACAGGGTTTTGCTTTTAGCAGGCATTGCTGTTTTCGCCTTCGGAAAAATAACGAAGTAAGATTGAAACCGGGCAAACTGAAGATCGATCGTTATCCGGCTTCCACTTTTTTTAAATGGAACAGCATTAATGATTTCACCGGTAACAGCATCCCAAAGTTGTGGCTGCCCGTTTACCCTAAAAGTACAACTGGAGTTTACTGCATGATCCAACCGGTTGGTGATGAAATAAATATCTTCACTGGCAGTTTTCCGGTGAATAAAATCTATAAAATTTTCCTTTCCTGAATACTCAAAATCTGGAAGTATGCCATCATTAAACAACACAGTACGAACATTTTCATTATAAAAAACCCGCCCACTGCCAAGGTGATTCAGTTTGATTGATTTCCCATTGGCCTTACCCCAAAGTAAATTTGCTTTGGATTTGATATACTGATCACAGGCTGGATAATTACCAAGGCTCGGCGACTTTTGAGGTTTAGGACCAATGATCGTTGCGCCGGCTTTTACCAGTTCTTCGAGTTTTGCGATTACCTTTTCGGGCATACGTTCATCATCGGAAAGTACCAACACCCGGTAAGTCATACCATCTGGCAGCACAATTAATTTATTTTTAACCGATAAACGGGTTAATAAAACCTCTTCGTTGCAAACATCATAATCATAGCCTTTGCCAAGACTTGGCGGCACGTGTTTAGGCAACACAATATTTGGCGCAGCATCTCCATTGTAAAAAAGCACATCGGCTACAAATTTACCGGCTCTGAGCAAATGCTGACACCTTGAAATATAGGTAAGAAAGGCTGAAGATTTTTCCCACCAGGTAACGTTGGGATTGAAATGTGTTCCGGCGCCATATTCAAAGCCTGGCAAACCGTCTTCCGGCCTGGAGGCTGTAGTGGTATGAATGACTACCCGATTGATTCCTTCGCAAAAGGCCCGGTCTAAAGCTTGTTTTAAATGCTCGGGCGCATCTTTCCAATGCCTGAAAGAAGTAAAGGATTCAGCTGAAGCTGTTTTTCGGCCGTAAATATGAGCGGCAGAGGCTACCATTTTGGTCACCTTATTTTGTCCGTACTCTAACCTTGAAACGCCATAAGGCTGGTCATCATCCAAACCATCTGGCTCATCATGTTTGGCACCCAACCAAAATTCACCCATCGGCTGGTCACTTCTGCCCAGATTTTTTAAGGCATCCATACACATGGTTCCCGAGCGGCTAGGACCGGCAGATTCATTCTGAACTTTTAAACCGTTTTCGTGGCACAACTCGGCAAATCTTTTGTAGTGCCCATTCGCCATACAATCAGCAACGGTTTTGCGGTAATCATGCAAAAAACGATCGGAAATTTCGGCGCTCCCAATAATAAAACCGGCCAGTACAGGAAAATAAGGCTGGGGGTCATAGCCACAAAAGGCTTTGAATTTATCAATGATTTTGGGTGTCCAATTTGGAAAGCCATCCTCAAAACTATCGTCGCAGAAATATTTTAGCGCTTTAGAATTTGCTTTTGCGTTCTCTTCTAAAAGTACTTTCCCCAGGTTTTCAAATTGAATCTCTACTCCTCTGTGGTCTAGCCAGTCAATAGATAATCCATCAGCTTCTGGCTGGGCAATCATAAGTTTCGAACCAGTCATCCTGTGCCCGGTCCGGACGATGGTCCAATCACCTGCTGGCACTTCCCAATTCAAAGTTCCGTCTACACCCACTTTATCTGTGAGGTTAATTACTTGTTTAGTATCAATTGGCTGATCACCAGGCTGATTTTTCCAGGCGAACAGGGTGGGTCCCATTACATCGTTTGCTTTGGCGAAATTGCTGGCATCCTTTCGATTTGTTTTAGCCGAAAAAACGGCCTGCCGGGAACCTGATATTTTGGCTTGATCGCCATTTGGATTTAAAATGGCTACAACGGAAGTATCCTGATAATCGAGTTGATCCAAAGGCAGATCAATATAATCTTTGTAACCCGGCGGATTAAAAACATGTTTATACCCATCTCTTCCACCCGGAAGCGGTAGTTTACCCGAAAAATTTTGAGGTCCTTTTAAATTCAAGGTTGACTGCAAAAACCACCTGCCTGCATTCTCAGGTTTAATCCACGGGCCGCCCATGCACCATCCCGAACTTAGGTTTACGCCCACTTCAATGCCCAACCTGTCGGCTTCTTTGAGCGCATGGCGATATAGGGCTTTCCAGCCTGAGGATAAAAATTTCTCCCCTTGCGGATACGGAACTCCGCCCAAACCGCCGGCAGAATTCACAAGTAAGACATTTCCAATTCCTTTATCTTTGAATTCTTCCAAATCTCGGGTGATACTTGCCTTATTTACCAATCCGTTAAACCACCACCAATAGCCACCTGCCCGGGTTTCATCCGGAGGAGACAAAAAAGCATTTTCAAGTGATGTTAAACTATCTGCGGTAGGATTAAAATCCAATAATTCAGCGGCATTTACTGAACTTAAAATGGCAATATTGGCAGCCGTTAAACTGCTCAACTGAATAAATTTACGTCGGTCGATCGGTTTCATCAAAAAGAAATTAGCGGCTTATTTTATTAAGGGTATATTCGAAATGGTATTTGCCAGATCCAAGCTCAAAAGACTTGTTTTTAGATGGCGATTTGATCTTTTTAAGATCAGTCAACCCATCTGCATCTTTTCCTCCTTCCATAATTGCTGCATTTTCTGATGCTGGTAGCATTACGGTTGCGGTGCTATTTGCAGGAATGCTAACATCCAAGGTGAATTTATCGCCATCGGTTTTCCAGGCGGATGAAATTTCTCCATACAAACTTTCAAATTTTGCTGCAGCATGTTTAAAATCGCCCCCTGGTTGAGGCGCAATTATAATCTTTTTATATCCCGGGCTTTTCGGATCACTGTTGATTCCGGCTACAGTTTTATACATCCAATCTCCTATAGCACCATAGGCATAGTGGTTAAAAGAGTTCATGGAAGTGGCCTGAAAGCTGCCATCTGGCTTGATTCCATCCCAACGCTCCCAAATAGTGGTGGCGCCTTTCTTAACAGGATATAACCAGGATGGATAAGTTTCCTGCAAAAGCAGTTTATAAGCCACATCAGTATAACCAAAACGTGTTAATACATGGCAGAGGTAAGGTGTACCCAAAAAGCCCGTAGTGAGGTGGTTTTTATAGGAGGCTACATTTTCCGCTAGCCTTGCCGCAGCCTGACTTCTTAAATCTTCTGGAAGCATATCAAAATTCAGTGCTAACACATAGGCTGTTTGCGAGCTCGACACGAGCCTGCCTGAGGGCGTTACATATTCCTGCATAAAAGCATTTTTGATGTCTTTTAAGCGTGCTTCATAAATGCTAACCTCATCATTTTTCCCTAGTGCCCTGGCTGCATCAATCACATTCTGTGTGGAAGCGGCGTAAAAAATCTGGGCAATTAAAAACTTATCGGTTAACGCTGCTTTACCATCGCGGTCATCTGCCATGGTGTAAAAAAGCCAGTCGCCATAATGCGGACCGCTGTTCCATAAATTCTCCTTACTGATGCTTTTAATATAACCTACCCAAGCCTTCATACTATTGAATTGCCTTGCCAGTAAATCTTTATCGCCGTAAGCCTGATAATAGTTGTAGGGAATAATGGTGGCCACATCTCCCCAGCCAGCAGATCCAGCATTTGCCTTAGCCCTGCAATCGGGAATGACTACCGGAACATTTCCATTATCATGCTGATCAACGGATAAATCCAGCAACCATTTAGAAAAGAATCCAGATACATCCATGTTAAAAGCCGCGGTATTGAAAAAGACCTGAGCATCGCCCGTCCAGCCCAAACGCTCATCCCGCTGCGGGCAATCAGTGGGCACATCTAAAAAGTTTCCTTTTTGCCCCCATTGAATGTTGCTTTGCAGCTGATTAATAAGCGGATTGGAAGAGGTAAATTCGCCCGTAGGCTTCATATCCGAATAAATGGCAATTCCTGTTAAATCATCTTTATCCAGCGGGGTTTTATAGCCCGAAATTTTGACGTAGCGAAAACCCTGAAAAGTAAAATGTGGTTCAAGAATATCTTCTTTCCCACCTGTTAAAATATATTTATTTTCCTGTTTGGCTGCACGAAGATTATCCGTATAAAAGTTCCCCTGCTGATCGAGCACTTCGGCATGGTTAATGGTAACGGTATCTCCTTTGTTTCCATGTAATTTCAATTTCACCCAGCCGACCATGTTCTGACCGAAATCTGCAACCATTTCCCCTTTTGGAGTTTTAAATATTTTAACAGGCGATATGTTTTCGTGTTTGCTCACCGCCGGCCCAACAGGTGCAACCAGGTTATCCTTACTATAATCTGCTACCTTTACCGTTTTCCAGGAAGAGGATTTTAAGTTCGTAGCAGTTTTTACCAAAAGCGCATTAAAGGTTTCTCCATTGTAGATATCTGATTTTTTAACCGGCCCGTCAAATGATACTTTCCAGCTGCCATCTGAATTGATTGTAGTTACCGATCCATCTGCATGAGTAACTTCAAGCTGATAGAGCAAGCCTACCTCCTTGCCATAAGTATTTCTTTTGCCCTTAAATTCGAGATTTCCCCTGTACCAACCGTCGCCTACCGTAACGAAAGTCTCATTATTTCCTGATTTTAAAAGCGAGGTGACATCGTATGTTTGATATTGAAGTCGTTTGTGATAACTGGTCCAGCCGGGTGTAAAATATTGATCTCCTACGCGTTTACCATTGATCGTGGCTTCGTACAAACCATGTGAGGTGATATAAAGTCTGGCTGATTTGATGTTTTTTTTCACTTCAAACTGCCTGGCAAATATGGGTGCTGGCCCTACCTTACCATCCGTAGCCATCGCACTTTCTATCCAGTCTGCCGTCCAATTTGTATTGTTAAGCATGCCTGTTTCAAAGAACTGAACTTCGCTCCAGGCAGAACTGTTTTTCTTTTCGTCGGTAATTTTCACCTGCCAAAAATAGCGTTGCCTGTCTTTCAGTTTGGGTCCGTTATAAACCACATGTGCCGACTGATCGCTATTAACCTTTCCCGTATTCCAAATTAGATTCTTATTGTTTAACAGATCGTTTTGCGAATGAGCCAGTCTTATTTCATAAGATTTTTGCATGGTTTGGCGCAAATCAGTTTTGATTTTCCATCCGAACCTGATTCCGGCAGTATCGATACCGATAGGGTTCGACTGGTAATTCAACGTCAACCCAGATAAACTCAAGCTCTGAGCAAATGTAAAAATCACAGCAAATTGAAATAAGAAAAATAGTAGGCTCTTTTTCGTTCTCATAAAGATTAGTTTGTAATAAACCTTCAGTTAGATTTCAGAAACAGATGTTCACTTTTTAAAAAAAATCATCGATTTCTGGGGTATTTGGTTAACTAAAGATAGTATTCTAAATATGAAAATCTTATAGGAAGCCTAATGTATCTGAAATTTTATACAACATTATGAAATAAAATTAAACTTAATGTTAAATAAAATTAAAGTTTATTGTTATTCACTAGCAGATGTGGATCACTTCTATGTTCAGCAGTTTCGCAAGCTTTTTGACTTTACCGCTAATATGGCCGAGCCCAACGGCACAGTGATGCGCAGGGCCAGCATTGTTCCACTCTTCAACAAATTTTCTTGCACCGATGTCAAACCGGTATCTGCTGTTGGTATTTCCAATTTCAAGAATCGGACCGGATACTGATTCACCTTCAGCGACCAGAAAAAATATTTTCCCCTTATTTTCAACAACAGAAAGTAATGTTACTGAGCCATGTTTTACCGACATTTCTACTGAAAGGCCGCTGCCCACCTTGCCATGGTAAACCTGTAATGGTTTTACTTTTATTTTTCCTTCGGCAATACCCAAATGCCCCGGACCATCGTGCCCCATCAACACCACATCATCATCAAAATCTAAAGCATAATATTCCGTAAATGAACCGCCGGCACCAAAACCATCCATAATTTTCATAGCCTGTGCATTTTTAATTTCATATTCACCTGCAACAGGCACCCCGCCGGCAGTTAAAAGTGAATTTCCTAAAATGATGGAACTCATTGTTTCGCCATTAGCATTTCCAGTACCCTTGTGGTAATAAGCCATTGATCCAAGGCCATATCGCTTAACCAATTGATCAAGCGCAACTGAAGTTCTGGCTGCTTTCTCTAACTCACTTTCTTTACAAGCAGGATCTATTTCAAACACAGTTTTGAATTCATTCACTTTATCATCAATTTGCTGACTGGAAACACTTTCAGCCAAAGCTGTAAGCTCATCAGGTTCGATAATTTCAACATGGTTTCCAAAAACAGCACATTGTAGGGTGATGTCTGAATAGATATCAAGCATTCCACTGTAATAATTGCCCATCAAACCCAAGGTATTATGACTCATCATATCCGCAACCTTTGCCGCTTCTACCCATTGTTCAATTTCTTGCCAGGTTTGCTGATCATTTAGGGTTCCGGTAACCTGCTCGAAAGGAATATCAGCCCGTTTAAAAACATTTGCAATTTCAGGCACCGGGCAAGCGGCGCAAAATGCCAGCCATTCGCCAGTCATTTTGGTACGATTGTTCAGCCTGTTGAAATTATGATAATCGATAGCAGCCGTTGGAGATAGATTTAATATGATTACCGGAACCTTTGCCCGTCTCACTACGGGCAGCACTGTTGAAGAAAGTGCGTAAGTGGTAACGTATAGAAAAATAATATCCACATCACCTTTTCTAAAATCATGCCCAGCCGTGAATGCTTTTTCTGCATTGTCAATCAAGCCCAAATTCAGCACTTCTGCTCCATAGTTGTTCAGTTTTCCTGCCACCTGATCAAGATAACCGATCAGGCGATTTTCCAACCCTTCGAATTGCGGCCAATAAGTATCAAGGCCGATACCGAACAAGCCGACCTTCAAATTATGTTTTGTCATACACCTAAATTATGTAAAGCATTTAATAACAAGTTCATGGAGATTACTTTTTTGCTTTGCAACGGTGTAAAATCTTTATTGCGGAACATTTAACCTGACTCGTATTTAAATTGCCACACATCGCAAACCTTATCTATCTTTTCAAGGTATCATTATTATGGATTTCAAAAACAAGAACATTTTAGTAGTGGGCGGCAGCTCAGGCATTGGTTTGGCTTTAGTAAAAATTTTAGCCGAAAAGGGCGCTAGCATTTATAATGTTTCCAGAACCAATAGCCAGGAATGGCCAGAAGGTGTACGACACAGTGAAATGAACGTTTTAGACAATGTTGATTCATTAAATGATTTCTTGCCAGAAGAGTTACATGGATTAGTTTATGCCGTAGGTAGTATTACCTTAAAACCATTCGCCCGCATTTCTTCTGAAGATTTTTTGAATGATTACCAGCTAAATGTTATTTGTGCAGCGAAGGTTATTCAACAGGCACTAAAGCCGCTGAAAAATTCCGGTTCATCTGCCATTGTGCTCATCAGTTCTGTTGCCGCACAAACAGGCATGGGTTTTCACAGTAGCATTGCTGCAGCAAAAGCTGGCGTAGAGGGTTTAACAAAATCGCTTGCAGCAGAATTTTCAGCTTTGAAAATCAGGGTAAATGCTGTGGCACCCTCGCTTACCGAAACGCAGTTATCTGCTAGTCTGCTTAATACCGATGATAAAAAGACAGCTTCAGCAAAAAGACATCCACTGGGAAAATACGGGCAGCCTGAAGACATTGCTTCGGCAATTGCTTTTTTACTTTCAGAAGAAAGCAGCTGGATGACTGGCCAAATTATTAATATAGATGGTGGTATGGGCAACCTGAGAACCAATCTATAATAGTTAGCGGTGATTATTTTATGTAAGTAAACCACCGCCAACTTTTAGGAATAGCAAAATTATATTAAATGCGATTTTAAATCAGCAGGTGAATAATTGATGGATTTCAAAGTTTTATCATCTGCCTTTCTAAACACCAGAAACAGTCCATCAACTTCTTTATAATAAGATTCAGTTTGATCTTTGTCGAAATAATGTTTAATCGTTAGCTCGGCTTCCTCAACGGATTTACAAGCTTTGCTCATATTGGAGCGGTGAACCTCGTCAAATAAGGTTTTAAATTTACCGCCCAGACCAAATTCGTGAATAGCACCCGCTAAAACGTATTGCAAATCGCAAAGCGCATCCGCAACTTCAACTAAATCATCGTTTTCAATTGCTTCCTGTAATTCCTTCAACTCTTCTGCTAAAAGTGCTACACGAAGATTTGCCCGCTGGCGAGATGGGATAATTGGTGATTCTAAAATTGGATGTTTAAAAGTAGTGTGAAATTCTGCAACCTGGTTTAGTGAGTTTGTTTCCTGCATAATGTTGTTAATCTGTATTTAGGCTGGCAAACTTAAGAAATATTGCGCTATTGTTGAATTGCTATAGCGAGTTAACTGTTCACTTTCAGAAAATGGCTGGTTGATTAAGCAGATGCACTTTCCATTGCAAGCATTTTGACTTATTTTCTATCCCTGATCACTTTGAAAAACTCCTCCTTGTAGGTATCCCCTACTGGTATAGACTGATCGTTAATATAAACGGTATTGCCATCTATCATTTTAATTTTTTCTAATGATATGATGTAAGATTTATGAATACGATAAAACGGAGGTTTAGGTAAGTCTATTTCTAATTCTCGGAGTGCCTGATAAGTGATAATCCGCTGCGAAGCGGTGTAAACGGAAACATAGTTTTTTAGCCCTTCGATATAAAGGATATCATCGTAATTAACCTTGATAAATTTATTTTTAGTATCGCCTTTAATGAAAATAAAATCATTGCTGCCTGCTGAAGCAGGAATATTTACCACATCGTATTGCGCAGGAGAAATAATTTGCTGTGCCTTTATTGCAGCTTTGTAAAAACGCTCATATGAAATTGGCTTGAGGAGATAATCTACCACATCCAGATCAAAACCTTCCAGGGCATATTCAGGATAAGCAGTAGTTAGGATGACCTTGCATTTGCCTCCGCATATTTTCAGAAACTGGATCCCGGTCAGTTCAGGCATCTGAATATCCAGAAAAACCAAATCCACCTTACCCTCCTGGACCATGTTCAGTGCTTCGAATGCATTTGTTGTGGTACCAACCAACGCTAAAAAAGGCGTTTTATTAATAAATGTTGCAATAATATCTGACGCGTAAGATTCGTCATCAACAGCTAAACAGCGGATCATCATGGTATCTTTTATAGTTGTCGGCCTATTTTTGGGATAAAATTTTCAAAGTTCATTCTTTTGTTTGGATAATTTCCCATTCTAAGAATGATGACGTTATTTTTTGGATTAACATAGAGGAACTGGCCTAAAATTCCTTCAGCGGTATAATCATGAGCTTTTAGTTTAAAGTAATAACCATTGTATTTTGTTTTTTTAACCGGTACGCGAGCGCCAATTTTCGCTAATGCAGCTGTTGCACTTACTGAATCTTTAAAATAACGATAATCATAACATGCCCACCATTGGTTTTTATAACCTAACACATCCAGCGTATCGGCATTGGTGGTGGTTTCAATCCATTTCTTTGAAATAATTTGTTTCCCGTTCCAGTTTCCTTTATTGAGGTAAAGTCGACCTAATTTGGCAAAATCTGCTGCGGTGGCATTTAAACAGCAAAAAGCTTTTGCAGTTCCTTGATCATCTACACTCCAAATCGCATTCGATTCTGCACCTAACGGTTGCCACAGATATTCAGCAAAAAGATCCTGAATTTTTCTGCCACTTGCTTTCTCTAAGATATTCGCCAGCAGCTGCGTATTTACACTTTGATACTCAAACTTTAAGCCTGGCTCTCCTTTCATTTTTAGCCCAATGATTTGATTTTTTAAAGCGCTTCCATAGTACAGTTTGGTAATGTCAGAAAAAGGCGTTTCCTTATTTTCGTCATAATCAATGGCTGAACGCATATCAAGAACATGTTGTATGGTTAACTTTTTAAAGCGATGATCATTTTTCTCCAGTTCGGGAATATATTTAATCACTAAATCATCTGGAGATGAAATTATACCTTTATCAACGGCAATGCCGATTAAGGTTGCAACAAAAGATTTAGCTACCGAAAAACTGGGGTGTAAAGTGTTTTGATTTACCTGATCTTCATAGCGTTCGTAAATGATCGTATCGTTTTTAATGATGATAAATGCATTTGTATTGCTTCTGTTTAAAAAAGTGTCGAGGTAATTTTTCAGCTGCTGGTGTTTTAGCTGCTCGGTGTTCGAGATAAACTGAAATGGTATCTTAGCAGGCATGATTCTGGCGTTCCTGAATTTACTACTGTCATTCAAATCTGGTTGCCACCACCTTACCGCCCTGATTGGCGCACAAGCTGAAATGAATAATCCAATTAAAATCACAATAGCAGCAATAGCCTTATTTAATAAACCCGCTTTCATATACTTAAAATCAACGTGGTTTTGTAAGTATTGCCATTGTTTGAGATCAGCAATTCGTGTTTTTCAGGATAAATTAAATCCAGCCGCCGGTGGATGTTTACTAATCCTACCCCGCTGGAATGATCTTTCTGCGCATGACTGATTTTGTTGCTCACTTCAAAACTCAACCTTTTCCCGTCGATTCTAAGCTTGATGCGAATGGGATGTTTTTCATCGCTTACTACACCGTGTTTAAATGCATTCTCCACAAAAGGAATCAGCATGAGCGCAGCAACTTTTTGTTCGGCAACACCAACAGTTGAAAAATCAACATAAAATTTCGGCTCAAAGCGCATTTCAAAAAGCGCTATATAACTCTCCAGATATTCAACCTCTTTACTTAAGGCTACCATACCATCCGGACTTTCATTAAGGGTGTAACGCATTAAATCAGATAGCCTCAGTATGGCATTCGCCAGTTTATCTGAAACCGGAATTGCCAGTGCATACACATAGTTTAAAGTGTTGTAAAGAAAATGTGGATTGATCTGCGATTTTAAAAAGGCCAGTTCCGATTTTACTACCTCATCTTTCAGTTTACGGTTGGCAATTTCGGTTTTAAAATTTTGTTGTACACTATAAACAGCAGCAGGAACCACCAGAAATGCCAGACTATAATAAATATTATCTGCGATGTATTTTGATATAGGTGTTTCATCTGAATAATTTTGCATGCCAAACCAGTTCTTGTATAGCACCTGCTCTATTAAATATCGCGAAGCAATAAATATGGCGATGGTCAAAATAATGGCTCCGACAAGCTGCGGGATTTTTTCGCGTTTTAAAAACCTCGGATAAACCCATAAATAACAGATATAGAATTCTATAACCTGAATGATATTCATGGAGATACTAAAGGCTGACTGACGAAGTGTTACCCCTTCAATTAATGCCTCTCCATAAAAATAGGCTAAAACCGTTATCCAACAGATGAGATGTATTAATATAATTTTAGTTTCTTTCATCCTGTAAACTTAGCCTAACACCTTAAAATTTTCGATTTTGTTATCCCAACTGGTTAGAAAATTATCCCAATCTGTAATTTTCCTTCTAGTTAGATTAAAGTACCAGCAGCATCCACACATTGCAGGCAAAGTGACCAGAGTTACCCAATGGTGCCGATAGATATTTAAATCCTGCCTTTTCATACATCGATATAGCGGTGGTTAATTCAGGAAATGACTCAAGGTAAATTTCATTATAGCCAAAATGCTGAGCAGATTCAATGCTTTTTTGCATCAATGTTTTGCCAACACCTTTACCTCTTGCTTCGGCTGATGTGTAAAGTTTTACCAACTCCACACAACCATCAGGCAGGCCATCAGTAGGATAAATGCCGCAGCCTCCTATAATTTTTCCATCCTCTTCGGCAACCCAGTAAATGGATTGCGCTGTTTTGAAAACATCTGATAAGTGATCGGTAGTTGGATCGGTGTAAACGGTGCCAGGCTGATCAATTTTAAATTCCCTGAATATCGTTCTGATAACCTCAGCGAGTTCTTGATTATCTTTTTCTTCTATATTTCTGTAAGTGATGGCCATGGCTTTTTTTCTCAAAGCTAACATTTAAGAAAATCCAAACAAAACGGCGATTGATTCTATTTAATTAAGAAAAGAAAAGTTATGGAACACGAAAAAGATAAAACACCAGAAGAAAATACAAATGCACAACCTAAGCCTACAGATGATGTACAACTGGATATAGAAACCGTTGTGCCTGAAGCCCATAAACAAGAGGTTGATCCTTCCAAACCGGTAGATGAATCGCAAAAAGAAACTGCTGAAAACGACACTGAAGAGGATGGTCATGATGAAAATCAATCTCCGGAAAGTGAACCGGAAGCGAATCAGGAGCAATCGGGAGCGGAGAGCAAATCGCCCGAAACTGAAGGCAAAGAAGTTACTGAAGGAGAAGCTGATTCATCTACAGAACAACAGGGTGATAGTAGCCAGAATGAAACAACAGAAAACAGTGAAGTTTCATCCGAATCAGGTGATGAAGATTCAAGTGATGAAAATTCAAACGATGAGGATTCAAATGATGAGCGCAGCAATATCGAAACCATCACCCCAAGTGCTTAATGCTAATTTTTGTTAAACCCATATATACGCTGAAATAGTTTTACTATTTTGGCGTTATGATAAACATGAAAAACACACTATTGCTATGCCTGTTCACACTAACACTGTTTAGTTGCGGAATAAACAGGCAAGCGCAGCAAATCAAGGCGCTCGAAGATTGTACGTATAAAATCACAGGCATTCAGCAGGTTTCCATTGCCGGAACAGATGTGAAAAAACTAATGGATGAACAAAGTTTTAGTTTAACCAGTTTGCCGGGTGTTGCACTTGGATTGTTAAGAAAAGACATTCCTCTAAGGGCCAACCTTAACTTAGAAATCACCAATCCATCGGCAAACTTGGCAGCCATTAATCAGTTTGAATATAAAATACTGGTTAACAATACCGATCTGGCTCAGGGCATTGTAAATCAAAATGTAAGCATTGCGCAAGGGCAAACCGTTACTGTACCCGTTCAGTTAATCAGTAATATTTACGGACTGGTTTCAAATGGGAATGTTTTCAATGATGTTTTAAAGGCCGCTCAAAAAGGATCGTCATCAAAAGACGAAAAACTGGGACTTCTAACTATTAAAATTAAGCCAACTTTTATGCTTGGCAATACGCCAGTTAAATACCCTGGTTACATCACCATAAACAAAGACATTAGCAGCAAGATATTGCTCTAAACAAAAAACCTCCCTTAATCAAGCTTAAGGGAGGTTTTTTGTTTAAAATTTATGATCAGGCACCATGATCATGCCTTTAATCCCAATCTGATCAAGATTTTCTCTCACCACTTTAATTTCAGTTGATGATAATTTATCTGGCATGTTAGTAGATGTTGCAGAAAGACTGGCTGATTTAGCTGCTGTTGTTACGAAACTTCCTGTTCTGGCGTAAAGCAATGCATATGCTAATAAAGTTTCCGTTTCATCGCCCCATGCCTTGGTTAAATCTTCAAAAGCACTTTTATCTACGCTAAGACCGGAATAATATCCGCCAACACCGAGCTGGTTTTTAGTTTCAAACTCGGGAACATACAAATCGAGTTTATCAATTCTGATAGGGAAAAAGCCAACCGGTTTCCCGTAAGTCGTTTCTCCTATCAGCTTCACATCAATCACCGGCTTTAAACTATTAATGGTTAATTCGCTAGCCGACGCCGTAGATCCGGTGACTATAAAATAAATCCTGCTTAGGGCTAAAGAACCTGATTTCGCAAATTTTTCAATATTATCCGCAGCACTTGCTGAGTAATTTAGATCTGCGTAGGTGGCGTATTTGCCGTTAATTCCGGTAGTAAAACTCTGAATTTTGCCACTCGCATCGAGCAAAGGCTGATTTGCAAGTACAGAAGCCTTTCGTTGGGCTGTAGTTAAGCCTTGTAAATAACTATTATAATAGCTCGTGTACATCGTGTTCCCGTTTTGGCTGGCAGGCGCTGCTAGATTAATGATTTCTGTTGCGGTTGAAACGTAACCACCGCCATTATAGCGAAGATCTACAACCAACTCCGTTACGCCTTGCGACGAAAAGTTAGCAAAAACTGTTTTCAAAGCAGCGGAAACGTTATTGGTAAAACTATTAAAAACAAGATAACCTACTTTTTTGCTACCCACTGTGTAAACATTGGTAAATAAAATTGGATTAACCGTATAACTGCTGCTATTTACCACTACGCTTTTGCTAACACCATTTAAATCAGTGAATGTTAAACTAACTGATGCACTGCTCCCAAAAATCGCTTCGTTTAAAAAGCTGATGATGCCGCTGGTAGTGCTGTAAGTCAAACTGGTTCTTCCATTAATACTGGTGATTCTGCAACCCCTTGTTAATCCTTGCTGGCTGGCTGGCGAGTTTGGATAAACGTATTTTACCCTTAAATCGTTTGTGGTATTATACATCACCGAGAAGCCATAGTCATTAGCTGTTCCGTTAACGTCAGCCTTTAAATCCAATACCGAAACCTTACCATTTGTAGCTGTATAATCTAAGAAAGAATATTTCGGCTCAGTACTGCCACTTACATATTCATAAGGCTTACCTGTTGAAGGATCAGTTGAATACTGTGTTAACGCATAAAGTTCAGTTTCGTTTGAACTGTAACTGCGTGGGTTAAATGCGGCGTACGTAGGCAGAGAGGAATTCCAATAATATAGTTCTTTGGTATAGAGAAAAATGGAATCCTTCGTTAACTCGGCTCTGGAAGCTGTTGCCGCTGCCGTTGGTCCGGGCGCCTCAGAGGGTGTAGTAGAATCTTTTTTGCAAGCGGCAATAAAGCCAAAAAAGCTCAGCAGTAAAACCGTACGGAAGCAAAAATTTTTGTTTATCATGAGTATTTTGTTTGTGGATTTATTTGTGATATACGTTTATTAACCGACCGTAGTTGTCAGTACATAACTTTTTCTGTATCAACAAACTAAATTTAAATTAAAATATTGTTGTTCACTATTGATGTATCGGTGAATAACTCAAATCTGCCGATTAAATTACAATGGGGTGAAAAATAAGAATGCTCTTTCACTAACAATATGGCTTCTACTATTTTACAATTTTCATTTTGAAGATCAACGGTAGGCTGATTAGGCCATTAGAAATGTCGCTTTTGCACCTTTGCATTATTTTTTGATTTATGGATATTTGGATAAACATGGCGACGATGAGCAAAAATGAAAAAATAAGTGAATTTATGGCTAACTTAATTCACCCATTAAAAAAAGAAATGGAAGAAGTTATTGAAATAATCTTGAATGCCAACCCAAAAGTTGAAGGACATATTAAGTGGGGTGGACCAAGTTTTAGTTTCAATGGCGACATGGCAACAATTAATCCAAAAATAACGAAGTATGTAATCGTTATTTTTCATAAAGCTGCTTTGCTTGAAGATGACTTTAACTTTTTAGAAGCGCAAACGAAAGGTAAAGCTTATGCAAAGTTTTATAGTATGGATGATGTAAATAAATACCGAAAGGGTTTAACACAAGCCGTAAACGCCTGGGTAACATTAATGGAAAATTCTTAACTAAATTCAAATACGATGGAAAAAATCGAATTCAAAACCGAAATTAACGCCAGTCCGGAACAGGTTTGGAAAATACTTCTAGGAACCGATACTTATCCAAAATGGACTGCAGCATTTGCTGAAAATTCTTCAGTAGAAACCGATTGGCAAAAAGGAAGCAAAGCTATATTTGGCGATGGTTCCGGCAATGGCATGGTTGCTATGATCGAAGAAAATATTCCAAATAAATATTTATCCATCAAACATATTGGAGAAATAAAAGATGGCAAAGAAAATTTGGATGTAGATTGGGGACCAGTTTATGAGAATTACACATTAGAAGAGCAAGGCGATAAGACAGCACTACTAATTGATTTAAATATCACTGCCGAGTGGAAAGATTATTTTGAAAAAACCTGGCCAAAAGCATTGGCTATAGTAAAGGAGTTAGCTGAAAAACCCCACCTTGATACCTAAAAAACGAAAGCCTCTGAAAAATTAATTTCAGAGGCTTTTTTGATGTGGTGCCACCTGGATTCGAACCAGGGACACAAGGATTTTCAGTCCTTTGCTCTACCGACTGAGCTATGGCACCATCCGTTTGGGATTGCAAATGTAAGATTCTTTTTATCAAATGCAACAACGTCCTTTAATTTTTTTCTCAATCGCTGAGATCCCGCTAATCAAAAAAGCCCATCATTACTGAAAGGCTTTTGGAAGTGGTGCCACCTGGATTCGAACCAGGGACACAAGGATTTTCAGTCCTTTGCTCTACCGACTGAGCTATGGCACCTCCCGTTTGGGATTGCAAATGTAGTGTTCTTTTTCCAAAAGCAAAACTTTTTTTCCATTATTTCAGTTGCACACTGATTATCAATTAATTAATTTTTATTTAAAAAAATCACACTTCGCTTTCACGCTTAGAATCAATACAAACAAGAAATTTAAATGATTTTTTTATGCATGCATAGCATTTTATTTAGATTAATATCCTAATTTAGCATAAACAATATAATATTGCATGGTGGCTCAGATCCTATTTCTAGTAATAACACTTGCAGCAATTGCGCTGTTTACGGTTAATTTCCGCAAAATTATCCGCAATATCCGCCTGGGCAAATCAGTTGATCGCAGTGATCAGCCTCAAAAAAGATTAATCACTATGTTGAGGGTTGCTTTTGGCCAATCGAAGATGGTGGTACGCCCTATCCCTGCTTTCCTTCACTTCTTTGTTTACATCGGTTTTGTAATCATTAACATAGAAGTGTTGGAAATTATGATCGATGGAATTTTTGGAACCCACCGCATATTTCATGGCCTTGGCGGACTTTATAATTTCTTAATCGGATCATTTGAAATACTAGCCCTGACCGTTTGGGTATCCTGTGTTATTTTCCTCATTCGCAGAAATGTATTGAAGCTGAAACGCTTTCGCGGTGTAGAAATGACAAACTGGCCAAAATCTGATGCAAACTATATTTTAATTACCGAAATTTTGCTGATGAGTGCATTTCTGTTAATGAATGCTGCTGATGCAAAACTTCAGTTTTTAGGTTCATCACACTATACCCTTGCAGGTTCGTTTCCGGTAAGTCAGTATTTAATGGATGTATTACCCTCTTCAGAAAACGCATTGATTGCGATTGAAAGAGCATGTTGGTGGTTTCACATTATTGGAATATTAGCATTTTTAAATTACCTGCCCTATTCGAAACACTTCCATATTTTATTCGCTTTCCCAAATACTTATTTTTCTAATTTGGAGCCCAAAGGTGAATTTACGAATATGGCTTCGGTTACAAACGAAGTGAAAGCTATGCTCGATCCTTCATTTGTTCCTGCTGAAACTGAAGCCGGAAAATTTGGTGCAAAAGATGCAACTGATTTAAGTTGGGTAAATCTGATGAATGCTTATACCTGCACAGAATGTGGCCGATGCACTTCAGTTTGCCCGGCAAATATCACTGGCAAACTTTTATCGCCCCGAAAAATTATGATGGATACCCGGGATCGGATTACCGAAATTGGCAAAAACATTGATAAAAACGGTGCAGAACATCAGGATGGAAAAGCTTTGCTTGATGATTATATTACCAGAGAGGAAATTTGGGCCTGCACCAGTTGCAATGCCTGCGTAGAGGCTTGCCCTGTAAATATTGATCCTTTGCAGATTATCACTGAACTGCGTCGTTATGCAGTAATGGAAGAGTCTCAGGCGCCAGGAAGTATTAATGCAATGCTTGGCAATATCGAAAATAATCAGGCACCGTGGAAATATTCTCCGGCTGATCGTTTTAACTGGGCACAAGAAGGATAGCCTTAAGTTGAGCGTCACCATTAATGAGTGAGTTTTTAGCTCCATAAATAAAACAATAAAAAATTCAAGTCTTGATAGCTTGACACTAAATATTTGATACTTAAACATGGAATTTAAAGTACCAACAATGGCCGAATTGATGGCCGCAGGAGAAGAGCCGGAAATTTTATTTTGGGTAGGATGTGCAGGGAGTTATGATGAACGGGCGCAAAAAATTACCCGCGACATTTGTAAAATCCTACATCATGTGGGCATAAAGTACGCGGTTTTAGGCACAGAAGAAAGCTGTACGGGAGATCCGGCAAAAAGAGCCGGTAACGAATTTCTTTTTCAAATGCAGGCCATGACAAATATTGAGGTGCTAAATGCTTATAATATTAAAAAAATCGTTACCGGTTGTCCACATTGCTTCAACACCATTAAAAATGAATATCCAGGCTTGGGCGGAACTTACGAGGTGATTCACCATACTCAGCTTATTCAAGACTTGATTAATGAAGGTAAGCTAAAGGCGGAAGGTGGCGAAAGTTTCAAAGGTAAAAAAATTACTTACCATGATCCATGTTATCTGGGTCGTGGAAATGGAATTTACGAAGCACCGAGAAAAGCACTCGAGGTTTTAGATGCACAGCTGGTGGAAATGAAACGTTGTAAAAGCAATGGGTTGTGCTGTGGTGCAGGCGGCGCACA